>ENA-ORMR01001498-ORMR01001498.1-human-gut-metagenome-genome-assembly--contig:-NODE-1498-length-17728-cov-3.850903_pt1 | contig 17728 bp, 11 predicted proteins | sample MGYA00242107_ERZ509003 | MGnify/ENA primary metagenome ERZ509003 (study PRJEB26280, sample SAMEA2338699) | human gut metagenome | biome: human gut; feature: human-associated habitat; material: faeces... | reverse complement strand
GGATCCAGCCGCCGGTCACCCAGCAGCTCGGTGATGATGGCGAAGCTGCGCTTCTCGATATCCATAGGCTTCATCTGTTCCGTCATAGCGTCTCCTTTCTGCAAGCCGCCAAAAAGCGCTGTGCCATGACGGGCTTGGCGTAAAAATGGAAGTGAGGGAACCCGGCGTACAGCGTATCCGTGGCATACGCACAGCGCCACTGCTTGCCGGAGGGCTTTTCCGCCCCAAAGGCATCGCCGGGCTGTGGGGTGTCCCAGTGGTGGAATTCATGCATCGGCACCTGCTCTCCGGCGCGGCAGAGGAGATTGTCCTCCCGGGCCGTGGCGGTGATATAGCCGAACCGGGTCAGCTTCCCCGTGTCAAAGCAGTCCCCGGGCAGCGCACCCACCATGGCGTGGCCTGCAATGGACTCTGTCAGGTACATAAAGCCGCCGCACTCGGCGATACAGGGAATCCCCGCGTGTACGGCCTCCCGAAGCTGCCCGCGCAGGGTACGGTTTTCCGCCAACTGCGCCGCGTACAGCTCCGGGTAACCGCCGCCCAAGTACAGCCCCTGTACGCCGTTGGGGAGCCGCTCATCCGCCAGCGGGCTGAAGGGTACCAGCTCCGCCCCCAGCTGCCGCAGCAGGTCGAGGCTGTCCTCATAATAAAAGCAGAACGCCCGGTCACGGGCCACGCCGATGCGCACCGGTGCGCCTGCCTCCGGCAGCACCGGAGGCGTAAAGTCCAGGGGCGGCGCGCTGCGGGCGATCTCCAGCAGGGCGGCGAAGTCCAGCGTTTTTTCCGCCACGGCCGCCAGCTTGCGCAGCTTCTCTTGCAGATCTGCCACCTCGTCCGCAGTAATGAGCCCCAAATGGCGACTCCCCAACGCGCACTCCGGCAGACGGGGCAGATAGCCGCAGGCGCGGACGCCCAAACGCTTTTCCAGCTCCCGCGCCAGCGGGCCATAGCTCATGGCGCTGCACCCGTTGAGGATGACACCACGGATGCCGCTGTCCGGCGCGAAGTGGAGAAAGCCCTCCACCGCCGCCAGGACGGAAAGGGCCGCCCCTCGGGCATTGACCACCAGCACCACGGGGCTTTGGGTCTCCCGCGCCACCTCGTAGGTGCTGGCCCGAGTGGAGGTGAGGCCCAGGCCGTCATAATAGCCCATGACCCCCTCTATCACCGTGACATCGCAGCCCCGGGCGTTGCGGGCCAGAAGATAGCGCAGGGTATCGGGATCAAAGAAGAAGGCATCCAAATTGGAGCTCTTCGCGCCAATGATCCGGCTGTGGAACATGGGGTCGATATAATCAGGGCCGCATTTCGCCGCGCCTACCCGCAGGCCCCGCGATACCAGCGCCTGCAAGACGGCACAGGTGACGGTGGTCTTGCCCCAGCCGCTGTTGGTGCCGGCCAGCACCAGCCGGGGGACTTTTTGCTCCATAGCGCCCTCTCAATCCGCCACGATGGTGGCAAAATAGCTGATCTCCTCCGGCAGCTGCCGCAGGTCGGTGTAGACCTGCTCTGTCTCCAGTCCGCAGTCCGCCACCATCCCGGCATTTGCCAGCAGACCGTGGCGCTCCAGCGCCGCTGCCGCTTTGTAGATGGCCTTGCCGGATTTCATCACGACCTTTGTTCCCGGCAGCGCCAGCGCGTTGTTCAGATCCGTGCTGCCCGACAGAATGTGGAGCGGCTCATCCATACGGGTGAGACTGCGCCCCAGCCGCGCCGCCACGGCGCAGAAGCTGGTGACACCGGGACACATCACCGTCTCAAACCCGTCATCGCGGATGCGCTCCAGAATATAGTAGGCAGTGGCGTACACGGATACGTCGCCCAGATTGACCATGGCCACATCCCGTCCCACCGACAGCTCTGCTTTGATTGCGGCTGCCGCCGCGCGGTAGCTATCCTCGCGTACCGCCTCACTTCGCTCCATGGTAAAATCCAGCGGCAATATGGTTTTTCCCCGCATATCCACCGCGCCTTCGGCGATGTCCAGCGCCAGCATCCGCCCGGCCTTGGTTCGAGGGGCCGCTATAACATCACACACCTCCAGGACCCGACACGCCTGCCGGGTCAGCAGCTCCGGGTCGCCGGGACCCACGCTGACGGCGTAAAAAACACCCTGTTTTTCCATGATGGCACTCCTTACGGCACGAATTCCAGACTGTCGAAGCAGGGGTCGTACTTCCCGTGCTCCATCCGGTACAGCTTTGCGATATATGCGCGGGTGAAGATCTCCTCCGGCGGGCCGATGCGGTCGATCCTGTCGCCCGCCACGCACACCACGGTATCGGAGATGCGCTCTGCCAGCTCCAGCTCGTGGAGCGACAGCAACACCGCCAGATCGTTCTCCCGCACCATGCGCTTGAGCACCGTCAGCAGCTCCAGCTTATAGCGGATGTCCAGAAAGCTGGTGGGCTCGTCCAGCACGATGATCTCCGGCTCCTGACACAGGGCCCGGGCCAGCAGGATCCGCTGGCGCTGCCCATCGCTGATGGCGGAGAAGGGGCGGTCGGCAAACTCCATGCCGCCTACCTGCTCCAAGGAGCGCTCCACGATGGCCTGATCCTCCGATGTGAGGATTCCCAGTTTGCCTGTGTAGGGATAGCGGCCGGTACCCACCACGTCCCGGCAGGTCATCAGCTCCGGCTCCATGCGGGCGGTCATCAAAATGGCCATGCGCCGGGCAATCTCATTGCGGCTGTGCGCCTCCATGGCCTTTCCATCCAGAAACACCGTGCCGGACACCTTGGAGAGTTGGCCGATGATGGTTTTCAATATGGTGGATTTTCCCGAGCCGTTGGGGCCTATCAGCGTGACGATCCTGCCCCGCTGCACATGGAGGGCGATGTCCTCGATCAGCGGCTTGCCGTGGTAGCCCACGGTCAGGTCTTTTGTTTCCAGATATGCCATACTCACGCCGCCTTTCTGTGGATCATCATGTAGATCACGATGGGTGCGCCGAATACCGCCGTGACGGAGCTGATGCTCACCTCTGTGGGGGCAAAGGCGGTGCGGGCGATGAGGTCGCAGAACAGGCAGAACACGCCGCCGCCCAGAAAGCAGGCCGGGATCATACACAGCGGCTCCGCCGATTTGAACAGGGACTTCATCAGGTGCGGCACTGCGATGCCAACAAAGGAGATGGGGCCGGCAAAGGCCGTGACGCAGGCGGACAGCACACTGGACAACAGGATCAGCGCCGTCCGGAAGGCTCGCAGGGGGACGCCCATATTCTGGGCGTAGACCTCGCCCAACTGGTACGCCCGGATGGGCTTGGAAAGCAGGAAGGCCAGCAGCAGCGTGATGCCGCAGACAACGGCCATAGTCTTTACGTTGTCCCAGCTCATGCCGGAGAAGGAGCCGAGAGACCAGTTGTGCAGATTCACGATGCTGGAATCGTCGGCAAAGGTCACGAGAAAATCCGTGAGCGCCGAGCAGATATAGCCGATCATCACGCCGCAGACCACCAGCAGGCTCATGCGCTTGACCCGCTGGGAGATCAGCAGCACGAAGCCCATGGATACCATGGCGCCCACGAAGGCCGCCGCGATGAGAATGGCGGAGGAGGTGGTCTTGCCACGGCTCAGCAGCGCCAGCATGGCCACGCACACCGTCATCTTCGCGCCGGAGGAGATACCCAGCACGAAGGGGCCGGCGATGGGGTTGTGGAAAAAGGTTTGCAGCAGATAGCCGGACAGGGACAGCGCCCCGCCCAGGATCAGCGCCGACAGAAGCCGGGGCAGACGGATCTTCATGATGATCTGGCTTTGGGTAAAGCCCGCGTCGCTGCCCAGCAGGATCCGCCATATCTCAGACGCGGAAAGAGAAACGCTTCCCGCGAAAATGTTCCAAATCAAAAAAGCCAGCAAAAGCAGGAGGAGCAGCAAAAAGCCTCCCCAGATGCGAAGTGTTCGGGTCCTCTTCATGCCGCTCCTCCTTATGATGTAAAAATGCTCACCGCATCCGTGTCAGAAAGTGAAACGCCGTATCCGGCGCGTCGTTCAACGCATGGTTCACGTCCAGAATGAGATCGCTCAGCTCCAGCGACTCCTGATAGAAGTTTTTGGTCAGGCACCACACATTACCGCTCTTGACGGCCTTGAAGTCGGCCATCAGTGGATCCAGTGCCACCAATTCGTCCAGCGTGTGCAGCTCGCCGTCGATGATGCTGTTGTAGATCAGCACATCGGCGTCCACTGCACCGTGGTAGAAGGATTCCATCTGAATGTTGATGGTGGACTGAGCGTTGTCCTCCGCCGATTCGTCGAAGGAGACATAGTCGCCGCCGGCGATGGCGACGCACTTCGCCACATAGTCCGTGGATTTGCGGACGTTTACAGCGCCGCTGCTGGTGATGTAGAAAAATGCCACGGTCTTGCCGGTGGGCTGCTGCTCCAGTACGTCCGCCACGCTGTCCATCTTCTCATTAAACAGCGCCTCGGCCTCGTCCTCCTTGTCCAGCAGCGCCGCGTACAGCTTGATCCACTCCATCCGGCCCATGGGCAGGGTCTCATAGCTGGAGGTCTCCACCAGCACGGGGATGCCCAGCCGCTCCAGTTGCTCCAGCACCGCCGGAGAGTGATAGATCATGGTGTTTTCCACCGCCAGATCACAGCCCTGCGACAGGATCAGCTCATAATCCGGCTCGGAGTACTTGCCGGCGTATACCAGCGCTCCGCTGTCCATGGCGTCCTTGGCACGCTGGATATACCAGTCCGACTGCTTTTTACCGCTGAGGGTGATGCAGTCGATAGCGTTCAGCTTGTCGAAGTAGTCCATGGCAGCGGCGGCTACCAGATAAATCTGGTCCAGCGGCTGCTGCAAAACGGTGACACCGGTAGGTACCCCGTCAGGCACAGCTGCACCCTCCGCCACCAGCAGGTATACCCGGTCGTTGTTGATGGTGATGCGCTTGTAGCTGTCCCCGGCGTACTCCACGGAGAACTGCTCCGCGTAGCGCAGGGGCATGGTACGGTCGAAGACCAGCTCGTCCCACGACACGGCGGCGGTTTGTTCGCCTGTTTTGCCGGGGGCGTCGGCCGCGCCGCAGGCGCAGAGGGACAAGACCATCAGCGCCGCCAGCAACCCGGCGAGAAAACGCTTCACTGGGCAGCCTCCACCGCCGTGGCGGACTTAAAGGTCAGGGTGTACTCGATCTCGTGGGGGGTGCTCATGGCGGTGGTGTCGCCGATCACCGTCAGCGGGGTATCCAGCGCCCGCACGGGGATCTCGAAGGTGGAGCCGCCCTCGGTGGTGAGGACATCATAGCGCTGGCCGTCCACCAGCATATAGTCATACTTCTCACTGCTCCACACGATAGTGGCGGTGGCAGCGCCGTTCTCCACCTTCAGGGTGCAGGGAGTCAGCACATGGGACTTACCGGAGCCGCCCTCAAAGCCTACCTCAATGGTGTAAGTGCCGTCCGCCAATGCGATGGCGGCAGCGTCATCGCCGTTCTCCTCCTTCAGAACAGGGTTGGAGACGGACACCTTGTGGTCATACCATACGCCCTTCTTGCCGATGAGGGCCACGTCGAACTCCGTGTCCAAGGCGGGCACGGGGATGTCAAAGCCGTTGACCTCCTCGGTCAGGCCATCGGGATAGGTGACGGTATCCTTGGTGGGCTGGAGCAGCACGGCGCCGTCCTTCTGTGCGTCCTCCTTCAGACCGGGGAACAGATTCACGATGCTGGTGGAGGCGAGGCTGACGTGAATGGTCATCTGCCCATCCTTCACGGTCAGCACGCCCTTGCCGTCGCAGGTCTCGTTGGCGTGGAACATACTGCTGTCGGTGTTGAAATCCGCGGTGTACACGCCGTCCGCCAGCGCGGGCTCGGTGACATCGCCGCCGTTATAGTCATCTGTTTTCTGCTGTCCGCAGCCCGCCAGCAGCGAGGCCGTCATCAGCAGTGCCAGCAGACAGGAAAGAAACTTCTTCATTTTTTGTATCCTCCTTGCTCTGAAAAAGGCTCCGAGGCGATAGCATACCGCCCCGGAGCCAAGTCAGTCCTTGTTACGCGATAGCGTCGATGGCAGCCTTGCTGTGTGCCACGTAGAGAGCCTGCACGTCCGCGATACGGCCCAGACCGGAGATCTGGCAGTTCACGGTGAAACCGGCGGCCTCAAACATGGTCTTCCAGGAATCCTCGTCCGCACCGGCCATGTCGTTGTTGGCGTGGTCGCCCGCCACGACCATCAGGGGACGCAGCACCACGGTGGTGTAACCGGCTTCCTTGACAGCCGCGATCACGGCCTCGCAAGAGGTATCCTCGGGCTCGCCCTCCACGGTGCCGATGAATACGTTCTCATAGCCCAGCTTGTCCATCTGGGTGGCCATCTGGCTGTAAGTGACCTTCGCCACGTGCGCCGTACCGTGACCCATCAGCACGTAAGCCACACCGGCCTCCTTGGCGGCGGCGGTGGACTCGTAACCGCTCTCGCTCAGAGCAGCGGCGACGACGGCCTTGGCAACGGCTTCCTTGTCGGCGTTGATGATGGTGGCGTCGTTGCCCACCTCACCCAGCATAGGCTCGGCGATCTCAACGGACTCGAACTTGTCACGAACCTTGTCGATGGCGTCGCACATCTCGTCGTACTCAGCACCGTGCATCAGATGGGTGGGCTGCACCACCAGCTGCTTCACGCCGTTGGCGACAGCGCGCTCCAGAGCCTGCTCCATGTTGTCGATCTTCTCGCCGTCACGGGCCTGGATGTGGTTGATGATGATCTGCGCCGTGAATGCGCGGCGCACAGACCAGTCGGGGTAAGCCTCCTGCAGGGCGTCCTCAATGCTCTTGATGTCGTTGACGCGGCTGTCGTTGTAGGACGTGCCGAACGAAACGACCAGAAGCTCGTTTTCGCCGATGCCGTCCTGATTGCGGGGATCGTCCAGCGCAGCGTCGCCCGTGTCAAGGCCAAAATAGTCGGGGCTGGCTTCCTCGCCCTCGACCATGGCCTTCTGCGCGTCGGTCAGCGCGTCCCACGCAGCCTTGGCTTCTTCGCACTGTGCGTCGGTCTCGTCGGTGCGCTCCTGAACATAGATCGCGTCGATCAGCGCGGCAACATGGTCGGCTGCGGCCTTGTCCGCGTCCGCCATGTTCTGCGCGTCATCTGCCGCATCGTCATTTTTGCTGCCGCAGGCGGTCAGCGCGCTCAGCAGCATCACAGCTGTGAGCAAAAGTGCAAGCGTCTTTTTCATATTCTTCTACCTCTTCTTCAAAAATCGTTCTGAAAGAAATATAAAAGCGGCCATGGTGACCCACAGCCGCTCTCACGATTCCAACCAGCAACACCGCGCCGCGAAAAAATCGCGCCGCGGGTAAACTCGCAGAAATATCAGCCTGTGTGCAGCGGGCTTGAGATTCCCCGCAGAGGCAGGTCTCCTGACTTCGTTCATCGCGGCACTGCCCTTCCCAGTTTCCCAGTGGCATTGCAGGCCGCTCCCGTACACAGTGACTGCATCGTTCCGGATTCGCACCGGATTCTCTATTCTCCGCCTTGCGGCGGCACCTCTGCGATACAATTTTACATTTTTTCAGACATATCAATTATAAGCAGCCGCCATATATTTGTCAACGCGGAAGATGCGCCTCTGCCGCGCCCTCGCTTTTTTGGTCAATTTGTCACATTTGCGCAAAAAATATCTGCTTTCACAAATTTTATCTTGCTTCTCCCGACATTTTTCTATAATGTTGTCGACAGAACAGGAGGTACAGCCATGTACGTTACCTACAACAACCTTTTTAAGCTCCTCATCGACAAGGGACTCAATAAAACAGAGTTTGCACGCGAGGTCGGCATCAGCTCCAATACGCTCGCCAAGCTCTCGAAAAATGAACTCGTTTCGCTTGAGGTGCTCGTGCGCATCTGCCGTAAGCTCGACTGCTCGCTTGGCGACATCGTACAGATCGCGCCGAGCGAAGCGCCGATCAAAAACGGCTTAGAGCGCAGAAAGAAACGAACCCAATCCAGAGAAAAAGGAGGCTCATCGCTATACCATGAGTAACGAATCCAAAGAGACCGGTTCCAGCTTTATGGAAAAGCTGGCGACCGTGATCGTCGACAAGCGGAATCTCATTTTTCTGCTCACCATTATTCTGCTCGTTTTCTCCGTCTTTTCCCGCAACTGGGTCGAGGTGGAAAGCGACCTGACGTATTATCTGCCGGGTGGCTCGGAGACAAAGCAGGCGCTCACCATCATGGACGAGCAGTTCACCACCTACGGCACGGCCGAGGTCATGGTGGCCAACATCACGCCCGAGCAGGCCGCTGCGCTGGAACCTAAGATCAAGGAGATCAAGGGCGTGCAGAGCGTGGACTACGACGAGACCACCGCGCACTACAACAACCTCTCCGCACTCTATTCCATCACCTTTGCCTACAGCGAAGATGACGACGCCTGCCTTGACTCGCTCAACGCTGTGAAGGAATATCTCTCCAACTATGATCTGTATGTCGACACCGACCTCGGCAACACGCAGCAGGAAACGATCGACCACGAGATCAGTGTCATCATGGTGTATGTTGCCATCGTCATCGTGCTCGTGCTGCTCTTCACGTCCGAGACCTACGGCGAGGTGCCGGTACTGATCCTGACGTTCGTTGTCGCGCTCGTTCTGAATCAGGGCACGAACTTCCTGATGGGCAAGATCTCGTTCATTTCAAACTCCGTCACGAGCATTTTGCAGCTGGCGCTCTCCATCGACTATGCCATCATCTTCTGCAACCGCTTCAAGGAGGAGCACCGCTCCCTGCCCCTGCGCGAGGCGGTCATTGTGGCGCTGAGCAAGTCCATCCCCGAGATCGGCGCCAGCTCGCTCACGACCATCGGCGGTCTGGTCGCCATGCTCTTCATGCAGTTCAAGCTCGGCCCCGATATGGCGCTGTGCCTCATCAAATCCATTCTCTTTGCGCTGCTCGCCGCGTTCATCGTGATGCCGGGCCTTCTGATGCTCTTCGGCCCGCTCATCGACCGCACGCAGCACCGCAGCTTCGTCCCCAAGATCTCCTTTGTCGGCAAGCTCGACTTTGCCACACGCTATATCATTCCTCTGGTCTTTGTCGCGCTGGCTGTCATCGGTTTCCGCCTTTCGTCCAACTGCCCCTATGCTTACGGCTACGGCCTCATCACCGCGCCCAAGCAAAATGAAACGCAGTTTGCCCAGCAGATGATCGAGGACAACTTTACCTCAAAAAATATGCTCGCGCTGATCGTTCCCACGGGCGATTACGACAAGGAATCTGCCATTTTAAGCGAGCTCAGTCAGTACGACGAGGTCGATTCCACGATGGGTCTTACCAACATTGAAGCGCTCGACGGTTACATGCTCGCCGACAAGCTGACGCCGCGTCAGTTTGCCGAGCTTGCGGGGCTTGATTATGAGGCCGCGCAGGTCGTTTACGCCGCCTACGCCGCGCAGCATTCGGAATACGGCAAGCTTGCGGGCAACCTCGCCACCTACAAAGTCCCGCTCATCGACATGTTCCTCTTTGTCTGCGATCAGGTGGACGCCGGCATCGTCACGCTCAGCGACGAGCAGACGAAGCTTTTGCAGGAAGCTGAGGTACAGATGAGCAGCGCCAAGGCGCAGCTCGAAGGCCCGGACTATGACCGCATGCTCGTCTACCTCACGCTGCCGGAAAGCGGCGATGAGACCTACGCCTTCACCGACAAGATCCTTGAGATCGCCAAGAAGTACTATCCTGACGACACGGTCTATCTCGCTGGAGAATCGACGAACGAATACGAATTCGAAAAGTCCTTCGCCGTGGATAACAAGGTCGTCAGCATCGTGTCGGTGCTCGTGGTTATGCTGGTGCTGCTCTTCACGTTCAACTCCGCCGGCATGCCGGTGCTGCTGATCCTGGTGATTCAGGGCTGCATCTGGCTCAACTTCTCGTTCCCGACCATCACGGGCAAATATGTATTTTTCCTGGGCTATCTGATCGTGTCCTCCATACAGATGGGCGCGAACATCGACTACGCCATCGTCATCGCGAGCCGCTATCAGGAGCTCAAGGGCAAGATGCACCACCGCGACGCCATCGTGGAAACGCTGAACTTTGCCTTCCCGACGATCATCACCTCCGGCTCGATCCTCTCGATCTGCGGCTTTTTGATCGGCAGCATGACCTCTGAGCCCGTCATTGCGGGCATCGGCGAGAGTCTCGGCCGCGGCACGGTCATTTCCATCATCATGGTCATGTTCGCCCTGCCGCAGATCCTGCTCATCGGCAGCGGCATCGTCGATAAAACGTCGTTCTCTGTGCCGTCCATTTCGGAAAAGAAATCCGGACACGGCAAGATCTCCGTCAACGGCATGGTGCGCGGCAACATCAACGGCACAGTGCATGGCATCATGCACGCCACGGTCGAGGGCGACATCGACCTGAATCTGATCTCCGGATCTGCAAATGAGGAGCAAGACGATGAAGAAGACTAATTATTTCCATCGCTTCTGCGCGCTTGCACTCTCGTGCCTGCTGCTCGTGTCGCTGTTTCCCGTCATGCAGGCCTTTGCCGATGGGGACGGCGCCATTCACATCAAAAGCGCAGAAGATCTGCAGGAGCTTGCGCGCTCCTGCACACTCGATTCCTGGTCGCGCGGCAAAACCGTTGTTCTTGACAACGACATCGTGCTCGAAAGCGACGATGCGCTGCCCATTCCAACATTCGGCGGCACATTCCGGGGCAACGGCTACACCATCAGCGGTCTTTCCATCACGCAGAGCGTTTCCCCTGCCGGTCTTTTCGGTGTACTGCAAAAGGACGCCGTCATCACGGAGCTGAACGTGGAAGGCACGGTCTCTCCCTCGGGCGACAGTGAAAGCGTCGGCGGCATCGTGGGCGAAAACTACGGCGCCATCGAACAGAGTACGTTCAATGGCAGTGTTTCGGGCAAACGCAGCGTCGGCGGCGTGGTCGGCCGCAACCGATCCAGCGGCGTTGTACGCGCGTGTGAAGCCTCCGGTGCGATCTTCGGACAGAATATGACAGGCGGCATCGTAGGTGAAAACCTCGGTTCCATCTTCTCCTGCCGCAGCCGCGCCTATGTAAACATCGAGAGCACCGACCCCTCCATCGACCTGAGCAATATGAACCTTGAATTCTCGCTCGACCTCGCCAAGCTCTCCCGCGCCGACACGCTCAACACCGCCACCGACACCGGCGGCATTGCAGGCTATTCCTCCGGCGCGATCGCGTCGAGCACAAACTACGCCGCCGTCGGTTATCAGCACATCGGCTACAATATCGGCGGCGTGGTCGGCCGCAGCAGCGGCCAGGTGCTCGCGTGCAGCAATGAAGGCGCGGTCTGCGGGCGAAAGGACGTCGGCGGCATCGCCGGCCAAATGGAGCCCTATATCCGCATGGAGGTCTCCGACGGTCTGCTGCAGCAGCTCAAAACACAACTCAATGAGCTCAGCGGTCTTGTCAACACGGCAGCCAACCATGCCGAAGGCGGCTCAAACGAGATCGCCTCGCGCCTGAACAGCATGTCCGGCTATGTGGACAACGCAGCCAATGAGCTGAACAACGTCCGGCTGAACGCCAGCATTGACAGCGTCATCACCGGCGACGGCTCCCATTCCTCCGACACTCTGATCGGCGGCGGCAAGGGCGCAGCCGGCGGCATCGACCACGAGCATTCCGACAGCGGTCACAGCACCACCATCTGGGGCGGCAGTGCCGCAGGCGCGGGCGCGAGCCACGAGGGCAATGCCTCGGGCACCGTCACCGGCTCGACTCAGATCGTCGCTGCACCGGATCTTGGCGGGCTGACCTCGTCGATCAACGGCCTGAGCAGTCAGGTCACGATGCTCAACAACGCCGCCAGCGGCACGGTCGGCACATTGGCAAATGACATTCGTTCGATCAACAATAAGTTCAACGAGCTGACAGGAACGCTGTTTTCCGCCATTTCCTCGCTCAGCGGCGGCTCGGGCGACATCATTGTCGACACCTCCGATGTCGACATCGATTCCGTCACGTTCGGCAAAGTCTCTTCCTGCCGCAACAGCGGCGCGGTGTACGGCGATGTGAATACCGGCGGCATCACGGGCTCCATGACCATTGAATACACGCTCGACCCCGAGGACGACGTCACCGGCCACCTTTCCGGCTTTTACCGCAAGCAGTACGAATACAGGGCGATCCTCCAGAGCTGTATGAACACCGGCGATGTGACCGGCAAGCGCAGCTACGTCGGCGGTATCGTCGGGCGCATGGATCTTGGCTATCTCACCGCATGCGAAACCGCTTCCTGCACGGTGGCAAGCGAAAACGGCAGCTACACCGGCGGCATCGCCGGACTTACCGGCGCAACGGTACACGGCAGCTTTGCCAAGTGCACGCTCAGCGGCAAGAAGTACGTTGGCGGCATCGTCGGCAGCGGCGTACAGGAAAATATCGACGGCAGCGGAAGCAGCGTGCGCTGGAACTATTCGCTTGTGGACATCACCGATTGCCAGCAGTATCGCGGCGCGATCTCCGGCAGCGATACAGGTACGTTTGAGTACAACTACTATGTCTCCGACGATCTCCCCGGCATCAACCGCCAGAGCTACGTCGGACGCGCAGAACCCACCTCCTACGAAGAGCTTCTCACGCTTCCCGAGCTGCCGGAGAGCATGAAATCCTTCTCTCTCACCTTCGTTGCCGACGGTGAGACCGTGCTCAGCCGCACCTTCCACTACGGCGATTCCTTCGCCGAAAGCGACATTCCCGATCCGCCGCAGAAGGACGGCTGCCATGTCCACTGGGATCGAAGCGACCTTACAAACCTGCACTTCGACACCGTTGTCACCGCAGTCTACGAAGCCTACACCCCCGCGCTTGCCTCCGAGCAGACGCGCGACGGCGGACTTGCCATTCTTCTCGTCGAAGGAAACTACAACGATGGCAGCGCCATCGCCATGACCACTCAGTCTCTTACGCCCGCGGCGTTCGATGTTCAATCCGGCACCGTGTTCGACCGCATACAGGGTTATTTCTCCTGCCTTCGCCGCGGCGAGATCCCCTCCACGACCGCCAACGCAGAAGTGCTTGAGCAGTGGCATGTAGAGCTTGCCGACGACGGGCAGAACGCGCACACCCTGCGCTATCTTCCGCCGGATGGGCAGAAAAATATCCGCATCTACGTGCGCGAAAACGGCGGCAGCTGGCAGGAAACAGGCTGCGGCACAATGGGCAGCTACCTCACCTTCACGGCAAGCGGTGACAGCGTTGACTTCGCCGCCGTGCGGACGCTGAACGTCCTTGGCATCTGGCTCATCAGCCTTGCTGTGCTGGCGGTTCTTGTTCTTCTGATCGTTCTGCTTGTCCGCCGCCGCAAGCGCAGGGCACGCCGGCGCGCGGAAGCGCTCGCGCGCAGCATGAGCGCCGTTACGCAGGCCGAGCAGATCGTCCGCAGCGCGGATACCGAAAGCGCCCAGACAGAAGATACAGCCAAGGCAAGCGAGGGCGCGCCGGAAGCGTCCGCCGTTCCCGCCGCGGCAGTCCCCGCACCGGTCGTCACCACCGCAGCGGAAAGTGCAGAAAATGCTTCCACAGCTGCTCCCGCTCCGTCCGCTCCCGTTGACTCCGATTCCATTGAGGCGCGCCTTGCGCGCGCGGAAGAGGAACTTCGGCTTCTTCGCGAGGAGCGCGAGGCACGCGAAAACGTGCTCACGCAGCCCGCAGTAACGCCCGCGCCGAAAAAGCGCAGACGCCGCCGCTTCCTTCCCATCCTCATCACGATCCTCGTTCTGCTTGGCGCAGCGGCGGCATTCTTCCTCAAGTCCGACTTCAAGAAGGATCTTGAGGCCTGCCGCCTCATCGAAGCGCGCATCAAGGAAGATCCCATGACGATGGACGTCACCGTTGACGCTTCCTGCGGCAAGCTCGTTCTTCGCGCAGATGCCTCCGTCGCCCGCACGAAAGCAGATGGGACTTCTGTCACTTGCATCGACCGCGACGGCGCGGCGCTCTACTACGCAAACGGCGCGCTCTACCTGGAAAACGGCAAGTCTTATGCCGTCGGCGGCGCGTTTCCCGACTACGCCGAGCTTCTGGATACGACCGCTGAGCTCTGCCGCACGCTGAGCGTGAGCAAATCCGTGGACGGGCAGAACAAGGTCTACACCTTCACCGCCGAGGGTGACGACGCGAGCGCGCTGCTGCATCTTCTCACCTCGGACGAGATCGCCGACGCCGCGGCGCTCTCCTCGATCCGCGTGACGCTCACCGCAGAGAGCGGCGAGCTGATGCGCATGAACTTTGCGGCGGAGAATTCCGGTGATCTGCACGTAAATGCCGACGCCGTCTTTACCGATGCGTCCGCGCCCGCGGTGCCGGACGAGGTGCTCTCCGCCATTCGCTCGTCCGGCGGCGCCGCCTCTTCTTCCACGCTGACAGGCGATGCGCTCCGCCTGCTGCACGCATGGGGCGAGCTGACGAATGACATTTCTTCGTCTGACATTTCCCTTTCCGCCGACTGCGGCCCGATCGTGCTGAGCAGCACGCTCCAGTACGACCGCAGCAGCATCGACGGTCAGAGCTACGGCTGCGTTCGCAAAAACACGCTCGCCGTCTACTTCTCCGGTGACAAGATCTGCGACGCGAGCGGCAACAGTGTGGACGCCGCAAGTGCGCAGCTCGTCGACGCCTCTTCGCTCATCGACCTCTGCTACCGCCTGATCCTTGACGGCAGTGCAGGCTGCGAGCGCGTGAGCGACGGCTATCTCTACGGGCTCTCGCTCGATTCTGACGCCATGAATGATCTGGCCGCCGCCATCGCGCCGGACATCAAGGCGCAGAATGTGACCTTCTCCTCCGGGCGCATCTCCGTGCTCGTGAGCGAGCAGGGCGCGCTCACGTCTGTCAACATTTCGTGCAGCGGCGCGCTGCATCTCATCCTCTCTGACGCTCCGGCGTCGCTCTCCGCCGTCATCACGCCGGCGGAACGCGAATTCTCGATTCCCCAGTCGGCGCTCAATGCGCTGAAACAATAGAAAAGCGGAGGGAGTTACCAATCATGGAAAATCGCATCATCAGCATCAGCCGCCAGTTTGGCAGCGGCGGCCACGAAGTTGCAGTAAAAGCAGCGGATCTTCTCGGGATCCGCGTCTATGAGCGCGAGCTGATCCGCCTTGCGTGTGAATACGGCGAGCTTTCGGAGAAAACGCTCTCCCCCTCAGACGAAAAGGCGACCAACCCCTACCTCTTTCAGACGGTACACGAGGGCAACCACCACGTGCTGCGCGGCAAGCCGACGAGCGAGGTGCTTTTCGCCCTGCAAAGCCACGAGATCCGCCGCATTGCCCGCCACGAAGAGTGCGTTTTTGTCGGGCGATGCGCAGACTATGTGCTGCGCGAGGAAAACGTGAAGCTCCTCACCGTCTTCGTCTCCGCGCCGGACGAGCACCGCATTCAGCGCAAAATGGCGCAGGAAAAACTCACGCGCGACCAGGCCGTGCGCCTGATCCGCAAGATGGACAAGCAGCGCCGCAAGTATTATGAAAGCTATACCGGCCGCATCTGGGGCGCGCCGGGCGGCTACGATCTCTATCTCGACACTGGCCGTCTCTCCACCGCCGATGCCGCAACCATCGTCGCCGACCGCTTCCGCAAGCTGTAAAAAGCACCGCACCAATCAAGGGCGGGAGAACTCTTTTGAAAAAGAGTTTCCCCACCCTTCAGCTTGTCAAAAAACGCCAGTTCTCAAAACACGGGGACTGGCGTTTTATCATTTAGGGGAGTAAAAATCGTTATATAGGGAACATAATTGGAAGCATTTCACTTCCGAATAGCGATCTTTTTGAGATTCATGGCAGCATATTTAAGCCTCACCCATACAGATGCTGAAGCAACACCATTTTTATTAACACCACCGGATCTGATCCGGGGCGGCCGTTATCTGCGCAATAATATGGACTTAGCCGTGCATAGAGCCATTCATAATCCATTAATTCTCTATCTTGCGCAATAAATGATCCTTGGGGACTAAGGCATCTACATCCACCATCACGATACCTCTTCGAGAATTCTTTCTCCAATTTCCCAACCTTACCCCCTTTTTCTCTATGATAGCAGAAGAACCTCGCCAGTGGCGAGGTTCTTTGACAAGCCAAAAGGGAGCGCTCCGGCATTTGCCGGGGCGCTCCCTTTGCGATTTTTTCAGCGAGAGTTATTCTTTGCGATGGCAGGGGCCGCCGCAGTGTGCGCAATCGCCGCTGCATCTGCCGTTTTTCCTGCTTTTTCGCACAAAGCGCAGAGCAAGGAGCGCGGCGAGCGCGATCAGCCCGAGCAGCAGGTAGTCGAGCGCGCTCATCAGAGCAGCCCTCCGAGCGCGTAGGCGGCGAAAGCCACGACCCACGCGACGGCGCACTGCATCAGCACGACGAGCGCGGTCTTGAGCGTGGAATTTAGCTCGCGGCGAATGGTGGCGACGGCGGCAACACAGGGGGTATAGAGCAGCGTGAAGACGAGAAAGCTGACGGCCGAGCGCGTGGTGAAGAGAGACGCGATGGCCGTGCCGCCGAGCAGCACCTCAAGCGTGCTGACAACGCTCTCCTTGGCAATAAAGCCGGAGATGAGCGAGGTGGCACAGCGCCAGTCGGCAAAGCCGAGGGGCGCAAAAATGGGGGCGATGCCCTTGCCGATAAGCGCCAGCAGGCTCTGTGCGCTGTCGGAGACAACATTGAGGCGTGTGTCGAAGCTCTGCAAAAACCAGATGATGATGGTGGCAAGGAAGATGACCGTGAAGGCGCGCTGCAAAAAGTCCTTGGCCTTTTCCCACAGCAGCAGCGCCACACTCTTGAGCCCCGGCATGCGGTAGTTCGGCAGCTCCATGACAAACGGCACGGGCTTGCCGCGGAACGCGGTCTTGTTCATGATGAGCGCCGCCAGAATGCCGATGAGAATGCCGAGCAGATACAGCGAAATCATCACGAGCGCGCGGTGCGCGGGGAAGAATGCCGCCGTGAAGAAGGCGTAGATCGAGATCTTGGCCGAGCAGCTCATGTACGGCGTGAGGAGAATGGTCATCTTGCGGTCACGGTCGGACGAGACGGTGCGCGTTGCCATGATGGCAGGCACCGAGCAGCCAAAACCGATGAGCATCGGCACAATGCTGCGCCCGGAAAGCCCGATGCGGCGCAGGGGCTTGTCCATAACGAACGCCACGCGCGCCATGTATCCGCTGTCTTCCAGGATCGAGAGAAACAAAAATAACAGCAGTATCTGAGGAAGGAAGGACAGGATCGAAGAGATACCGGACAGAAGACCGTCGCAGATCAGGCCGACCGCCCAGTCAGAAACGTTCCCTTCTTCCATCGCAGACTGGATATTCCCGATGATGACGTCGTCCGTCAGCACGCCAAGCCAGCTCTGCAAGAACACGCCCAGCGACGGAACGCCCGCCTCGGCAAACTCATATTCTTCCAGCCCGTCTTCTCCCTCGACATAGGCTTTGCCGTCCGCGCCTGCCACGGGCGCGATGAAATCGCCGTCTTCATACGTCGCGAGTTCGTTGCCGTCCCGGTCGAACAGCACCAGGGTTTCCCCTTCCTCTTCCGCCTCAAAATAAGCGCCGTCCGTCACGCAGAAGAAGCGCGCGCTCGTCTCGGTTCCCGCCGCGTTGACGCCCCAGACTCCGTTTAAAAGAAGGAAGTCTGAACTGAACGTGAAGTGAAACACGCAAAGCATGATCAGCAGGAAGATGGGAATGGACCATATCCGGTGCGTCAGCACCTTGTCG
>ENA-ORMR01001497-ORMR01001497.1-human-gut-metagenome-genome-assembly--contig:-NODE-1497-length-17728-cov-4.248515_pt1 | contig 17728 bp, 10 predicted proteins | sample MGYA00242107_ERZ509003 | MGnify/ENA primary metagenome ERZ509003 (study PRJEB26280, sample SAMEA2338699) | human gut metagenome | biome: human gut; feature: human-associated habitat; material: faeces... | reverse complement strand
TTGACTTGAAGGACGCAGCCTCCATCGGCATCATCGGCGCGGCGGACGGCCCGACGTCGATCCTTGTTTCACAGGTCTTACACTCTAATTATATCGGCCCCATCGCGGTGGCGGCCTACTCGTATATGGCGCTCGTGCCGATCATTCAGCCGTTTGCCATCAAGCTCGTCACGACGAAAAAAGAGCGCGCGATGCACATGCCCTACAACCCCAAGCATGTCTCCCGTTCGCTGCGCATCTGCTTCCCCATCATGGTCACGATCATCGCGGGCTTCATCGCGCCGATGTCCGTCTCGCTCGTCGGTTTTCTGATGTTCGGCAACCTGCTGCGCGAGTGCGGCTGCCTCGAACGCCTCTCTCAGACGGCGCAGAACAATTTGGCGAACCTCATCACGCTCCTGCTCGGCATCACGATCTCGTTTTCGATGCAGGCCGACCAGTTCGTCAATCTCAAAACGCTCATCATCATGGCGCTGGGTCTTGTCGCCTTCGTCTTTGACTCCATCGCGGGCGTGATGTTTGCAAAGCTTCTGAACCTCTTCTGCAAGAACAAGGTGAATCCGATGGTCGGTGCGGCCGGTATCTCGGCCTTCCCGATGTCCGCGCGCGTCATCCAGAAGATGGGGCAGGAGGCGGACTGCACCAACCACCTGCTGATGCACGCCGTCGGCGCGAACGTCGCCGGCCAGATCGCATCGGTGCTCGCAGGCGGCATGATCCTCAATCTCGTGCCGCAGCTTTTAGGGTAAGGAGGAACGCACTATGACAAATCTTGAGATCGCGCTGCTCATCACGGGGCAGGGAATGCTCGGCATCTTCGCCGTGATGGGGCTGATCACCGTATTAGTCACACTCTTCACCAAATTCGGTAAAAAGTAAAACCCCAAACATAAACAGGCGGCCGCTGCCAACGCAGCGACCGCCTGTTTTCAATGCTCAAAAACGCGGGACTCAGTCCCGCGTTTTTGAAGTAATATAGAGCATTAAAGCCGCGACATCTGCCGGACTGACGCCCGAGATGCGCCCCGCCTGCCCCAGATTCTGCGGGCGGATGGCGGCGAGCTTTTCGCGCGCCTCCAAACGGAGACCGTCGATCTTTGCGTAGTCGATGCCCTCAGGGATAGCGCGGCGCTCCAGGCGCGCAAACTCCGCGACCTCCGCCATCTGGCGGCGGATGTAGCCCTCATACTTGACGGCGATCTCCACGCTCTCGGCGAGTGCGGGCGGGAAGGCGCGGCAGCCCGCATCAAAATCGCGCAGGTCGTCATAGGTGAGCTGCGGGCGGCGCAGCAGCGCGATGAGGGGACTGCCGTCGCGCACCTCCGCCGTGCCGCGCGCGCTCAGAAGCGCGTTGAGCGCGTCGGACGCGCCTACGCCCGTGTGCTCGAGGCGCTTGATCTCGCGGCGCACCGCGTCATATTTATCATTGACTTTTTGCAGCGCTTCGCCGCTCACAAGCCCAAGCTCATGGCCGATGGGCGCAAGGCGCTCGTCGGCGTTGTCCTGCCGCAGGATCAGGCGGTACTCGCTGCGGCTCGTCATCATGCGATAGGGCTCGTTCGTGCCCTTGGTCACAAGGTCATCGATGAGCGTGCCGATATAGGCCTGCTCGCGGCCTAAGATGAAGGGCGATTCGCCCTTGATTTTCCGTGCGGCGTTCACGCCCGCGACAAAGCCCTGCACCGCCGCCTCCTCATAGCCCGACGAGCCGTTGAACTGTCCCGCGCCGTACAGGCCCGAAATGTGCTTGTATTCAAGCGTCGGGTAGAGCGCGGTCGGGTCGATGCAGTCATATTCGATGGCGTAGGCCGGGCGCATCATCTCCGCGTGCTCAAGGCCCTTGACCGAGTGCAGCATTTCAAGCTGCACCTCCTCGGGCATGGAAGAGGAAAAGCCCTGAATGTAGAGCTCCTCGGTATCAAGCCCCATCGGCTCGATGAAGAGCTGGTGGCGGGGCTTATCGGGAAAGCGGACGATCTTCGTCTCAATACTCGGGCAATAGCGCGGGCCGACGCCCTCGATCACACCCGAGTAGATGGGGCTCCGATCCAGGTTTTCGCGGATGACGCGGTGCGTCTCCTCGCTTGTATACGTTAAGTAGCAGACCACCTGATTTTGAGGCGGCGTTTGCGTCGAAAACGAGAAGGGCAGGGGCGCTTCATCGCCCGTCTGCACTTCCATTTGCGAAAAATCGACGCTGCGCGCGTTCACGCGCGGCGGCGTGCCGGTCTTGAAGCGGCGCAGGGGAAGTCCGAGCTTCCTGAGGGCTTCCGCCAGCGTCAGCGAGGCGTGCATTCCGTCCGGGCCGCTCTCGCGCACACATTCGCCGACGATCGTGCGCCCGTCCAAAAATGTTCCCGAGCAGAGAATGACGGCCTTGACCGCGTAAACGCCGCCCGTTTCCGTCACGACGGCGGAGACATGCCCGTCCTCCACGCGAAGATCGACGATCTCCGCCTGACGCAGCAGGAGATTTTCCTGCCGCTCGAGCGTGTGCTTCATCACGCTCTGGTAGCGCCGCCGGTCGGCCTGCGCGCGCAGTGACCAGACGGCGGGGCCCTTGCCCCGGTTGAGCATGCGGTATTGAATGCAGGCTAAGTCCGCCGCCCTTGCCATCTCGCCGCCGAGGGCGTCGAGCTCACGCACAAGATGGCCCTTGCCCGTGCCGCCAATGGCGGGGTTGCAGGGCATATTGCCCACCGCGTCTAAGTTGATGGTAAAGCACACCGTTTTCATGCCGAGGCGCGCGCAGGCAAGAGATGCCTCGATGCCCGCGTGTCCCGCGCCGATGACGGCAACGTCGTAGCTTCCGGCGTGAAATTCACGCATGTTCTCAGCCCCTTTCCAGTGTGATGACCGCCACCTGCGGCCGGTTGAAGATGCGCGGGATGATCTTCGGCGAATTGCCGAGCCCGCGGCTGACAAAGACGGACGCGCCGTTGTCGGCATAAAAGCCGGAGGTGTGCGTGGGGAAGAGGTTTCTCTGCGTGCCGAACACCCCATCGGTAAACGGAAATCTCCAGATGCCGCCGTGGCCGTGACCGGAAATCGTCAGATCCGCGCCGAGGAGACTGTATTCCCGCGCAAAGCGGTCGTTGCGGTGCGCCAGCAGCAGCCAGAAGGGGTCGCCGCAGGCGGCGTAGATCTCCTGGGCAAGCTCGTACGGCGTCTCCTGATCGGCGTAGCCGTTCGGATCGTCAATGCCCGCGAGCACGATGGTATCGCCGTTTCGCGTGAGAGGCACAAATTCGTTGGAGAGCACCGTCACGCCGCTCTCGCGCATCGTGCTCTTGAGCGCGCACACGGCGGCGGTGCCATGTCCCCACTCGTGGTTGCCCGTGACGTAATACGTCGGTGCGATGGCCGAGAGCGCCGCGCCGACTTCCGCGGCGTAGGCGTTCGGTTCCTCTGTCCCGCGGTCAACGAGATCGCCCGTCACGAAGATATACTCCGGCTGCGCGGCTCTGACCGCCGCGTAAAGGCGCTCGTTGTCCTTGCCGAAATATTTTCCGTGCAGGTCGCTTAAGTGCACGATGCGGCAGCCGTCAAAGCCCGCGGGCAGCGTGCCCGAGGGGAACGTGACCTCGTCCGTCTCGATGCTGCTGTTGTCCCAGCAGAGGAAGAGGCCGAACAGCACGATGAGGATAATCAAATTGCGCCAAAAATGATGTTTTCTTCTTTGATTCGCCATGGAAACTCCAATCTATAAGGAGGCTATAAGCCAAAAAGCCTCGCAGAGTTGCGTGCCGCGCACGGCACGCAATCAATTCAAATCCGTTTTCTGCCGCGACACGTGCGTGGCAGAAAACACTTTGCGCGGAGCGCGTGTCGCAGCCGCCCTGCGGGTGGCAAGGCACGAAGCGCAGCGAATTCTTCTCGAAAAAGCGGCATGCCGCTTTTTCGACAATAGTAAAGGGCGGCTTTTTGCCGCCCTTTATTGTAGCACAATGCACTGCCGCGAAACAAGAAATTTATTCCGCGCTCTTGAGACTCTCGACCATGTCGATCTTCTTCATCTTGAAGTGCGCAAGCACATTGACAAGCACGGAGAAGAGCATCGTCAATATCGCCGCGTAGACATAGGCCGTCCACTCCGTCTGCCGCCCGAACATCATAAGGTCGATCTCCGTCGAGCGGACAAGGTAAATGTGCAGCCAGTGACCCATGAAGCAGCCCATGAGGATACCGAACACCGTGAGCACGATGTTCTCGCGGTAGACATAGGCCGAAACTTCCTTGTCGTAAAAGCCCAGCAGCTTGATCGTGGCAAGCTCGCGCTGGCGCTCGGTGATGTTGATGTTCGAAAGGTTGAAGAGCACGACCATCGCCAGCGCCGCCGCTGCCAGAATGATGATGACCACGACGAAGTCCACGCGCTCCATGCTGTGCATGTAGGTGTCCTGCGTGTCGCGCATGCGCGAGGTCGTCACAACGCCGTTCATGCTGAGCAGCTTTTCAAAGATCGCGTTGCAGGTGTCGGTATCGTCGCTCGTGAAGTTCATGAGATAGGCGTTCGGCTCGCTATCGGCGTGGAGCGTCTGTTCATAGTACGAGGGCGTCATATAGATGAAATGCCCCGTGTAATGCTCATAAATACCCGCGACCGTCACGTCCCCGCGCGCATCGCCGTCAAGGAAGAACGTGTCGCCCACCGAGACCTTCAAAAGCTCGGAGAGCTTCTGGTCGATGTACACGCCGGTATCCTCCATGGTGATCGGCTCGCCGGTCTTGTAGTCCAGCAGATCAATGACCTTGCCGATCTCGTCTGCTTCCATCACCTCAACATAGGCGGTGGTCGAATAGCTCGATGTGATGACTGTGGCAGAGGACGCCGTACAGGGAACGTCATTCACAACGCGGGAGTCACCCGCGAGGAAATCCTCCACCGCCTGCCGCTCCTCCGGCAGTACATTGCTCGAAAGCGTCACCTGCGCGGAGTAATGGAACAGATCGTCATACTGGCGCGACATCGTAAAGAGGAGCGACGAGCGCATGCCGAAGCCCGCGATGATGAGCGCGGTGCAGCCGCCGATGCCGATGACCGTCATCCAAAAGCGCTTCTGGTAGCGGAAGAGGTTGCGCGCCGTCACCTTATGGGTGAAGGACATCTTTCTCCACAGGGGCTTGATGTACTCAAGGAACACGCGCTTGCCCGCCTTCGGCGTGCGCGGGCGCATCAGGCTCGCCGGCGTTTCGCGCAGCGTGGCAAGGCAGGCCCAGAGCGTGGCGAGCGTGGTGCATGCCACTGCCGCAAGCAGCGAATAGGCGGAGATCCCGCCGTAGGCGCGCAGCTCGATGTTCGGCATCTGATACATGATCTGATAGGCCGTAAAGATCATCTTCGGGAAGAGGATATAGCCGATGACAAGGCCGAACACACCGCCGGTCAGGCTCGGCAAAAGCCCGTAGAGCAGATACTTGCGGGAGATGGCAAGGCCGCTATAGCCCATCGCCTTCAAAGAGCCGATCTGCACGCGCTGCTCTTCGACCATGCGCGTCATCGTCGTGAGGCACACGAGCGCTGCCACAAGGAAGAAGATCACCGGGAAGACGCTGGCAAGGTTTGCCATGCGCTCGGCGTCCTGCCCATAGCCCGTATAGCCGGGGTTATAGCTGCGGCTGAAGAGATACCACTCGCAGCTTTCAATGTCCGCGACCTTGCGGCGCGCGTCGGCGATCTTTTCCTCCGCGTCGGCGATCTTCTCGTCCGCCTCGGCCTTGCCGTCCTCATACTCGCGCAGTCCTTCGCGGTAGTCCTTTTCGCCGTCCGTCAGTTCAATGTAGGCGTCGGCCAGTTCCTTTTCACCGTCGGCGTATTTTTCCTCGCCGTCGTAGTATTCCTTCCAGCCGTCGTCCAGCTCCTTGCGCGCATCGGCAAGCTCCTTGCGTGCGTCGGCAAGCTTCTGCGGCGCCTCGTCCAGCTCTTTTTTCGCCTTGTCGAGTTCCTTCTTGCCGTCGCGCAGGTCGCGGTAGCCCGCGCTGAGCTGCTGCTTGCCGCTTTCATAGTCCGCGCGCCCCTGATCGAGCTGCTGCTTGTTTGCGGCGATGCTGCCGGAGCTGACGGTGCTGAGAGCGGCGAGCTGACTTTGCAGCTCGCTGAGCTGCGCGCTGACCTTGCCGCGCTGCTGCACAAGGGCGCTGCGCTGAGCCGCCGTATCCGCGCGTTGCTTCTCCAGTACCGCGCGCTTCGCGGCCGCCTGCTCAGACTGATCCTCCCCCAGCGCCGCCAGTGCTGCGTCGATCTGCGCAAGGACCTCATCGCACTTCTCGATCCCCGCGTCGATCTTCGCAAGGCCCTGCTGTGCCTGCGCGATGCCGCCTTCAAGCTGCGCGCGCATTTTGTCGAGCGCCGCGTCGGTGGCTGCGGCAGTATTTTCATCGCCGCGGCCAAGCTCGTCGATGATCGTCCCGCCGGTCACGCCGGCGTAGTTCGGATCGTTTTGCAGCGCGCCCGCCACGGTATTGCCCAATGCGTCGAGCTGCTTTTGTCCCTCGTCCAGCTTTTCCTTGCCGGCTTCCAGCTCACTTTCACCATCGGCAAGCTGCTGCGCGCCCTTTTCATAGTCCTTCACGCCGTCGGCATAGTCCTTCTGACCCTTTTCATAGTCGCGCACAGCCTGATCGTATTTCTTCACGCCGTCGGCGTATTCCTGCTCGCCGTCCTCCAGCTCGGCCTTGGCATCGTCGAGCTTCGTGCGCGAATCGGCAAGCTCCTGCTTGCCGTCATCGTATTCCTTCCAGCCGTCGTCGAGCTCCTTGCGCGCATCGGCAAGCTCCCTGCGCGCGTCGCCGAGCTCTTTGTCGGCCTCGGCCTTCGCGTCGTCCAGTTCCTTCTGCGCGTCGTCAAGCTTTTCCGTCGCTTCGTCCACAAGCTCGTCGTGGCGCAGGATCGCGCGCTGCTCGCTGAAGTCCTCGAGCGAGTCGATCACATCGTCAATGTAATCATCGTATTCATCGTAAAACGCGGTCATCTCCGCTGCGCCCGAAACGCGGACATAGGCCGCCGTATAATAGTCGAGCGTGAATGCCTCGCGCGGCAGGTAGAGATACGCCTTCACCGTGCCGCTGCCGAGCGTCGACGTGCCGCGCTCCACCGCAAGGTACACCGGTGAGCGCACCGTGCCGACCACCGTGTAGGTGTCCTGCGCGAGCGCATCGGAAAGGTCGTCCCCCGGCGTGAGCGTGATCGTATCACCGATGGAAATGCTCATCAGCGAGAGCATATTTTCCTCCACCACGCACTCGTCCGCGCGCTCGGGCATGCGCCCCTCGCGCAGCAGCACATCGCTGATGCCGCGATCTGTGAGGGAGAGGGCCTTCACCACCGCATCGAGCGAATCGGACGAGGCAAACGCGTCGATGACGTATTCGCCCTCGGCGTCCTCGATCTTATCCTGTGCGCGCAGCGCGGCAATATCCTCATCGGTCAGGCCAAGGGTCGAAAGCACCTGAATGTCGGCTAAGTGCAGGGAATCAAGATAGTCGTCGCCCGTGTGCTTCATATCCGGCGCCGTTGCCTTGAGTCCCGAAAGGAACGCGACCGACAGCGCAACTAAGATCATGATAGAGAAGAAGCGGCTGCGCGTATGGCCGATCTCGCGCCAGAAGTCCTTCTGCATTGCATTTTTCATTGCGCCGCCCCCTTTCTTGCTTGCTTTGCTGTTACCATTCGATGCTCTCCACGCTTGCGGGATGCTCATTGAGCTGCATGCTCTCCACCGTGCCGTTTTTGATGTGGATCACGCGGTCGGCCATCGGCGTGATGGCGCTGTTGTGCGTGATGACCACGACCGTTACGCCCTTTTCCCGGCAGGTATCCTGCAAGAGCTTCAGAATCTGCTTGCCCGTTACATAGTCGAGCGCACCCGTCGGCTCGTCGCACAAAAGGAGCTTGGGGTTCTTCGCCAGCGCGCGGGCGATCGCCACGCGCTGCTGCTCGCCGCCGGAGAGCTGACCGGGGAAGTTGTTCGCACGCTTGGCAAGGCCAACCTCGTCCAAAACCGTCGCCGCGTCGAGCGGATCCTTGCAGATCTGCGCGGCAAGCTCCACGTTTTCAAGTGCCGTGAGGTTGCCCACCAGATTGTAGAACTGAAAGACAAAGCCGATGTCGTGGCGGCGATAGGTCGTGAGCTGGCGGGCGTTGAAGCCGCTCACGCGCGTGCCGTCGACCGTGATGTTGCCGCCCGAGCAGGCATCCATACCGCCGAGCATGTTCAAAACCGTCGTCTTGCCCGCGCCGGACGGGCCGACGATGACGCAGAACTCTCCCTTTTCGATCGTAAAGCTGATATGATCCACCGCGCGGATCTCCACCTCGCCGCTGCGGTAAACCTTGGAAACATCTTCAAATGTAACAAAAGCCGCCATCCTGCGCGTCCTCCGTTTCAAAAATAAGCTTTTAGCCTATTATAAAGTGTCGGTCTCGAAAATGCAAGTCCTCATTCAGCAACTTGCATGAAATATCTGTTAACTTTTTGGTTAAAACCATGAATACTGACGATTGAAATTTGCTTTTTTCGCGGCTATCATATAAACTGAAATTGAAGAGAGAAAGGAGCGTGAAACACAATATGTTCGACAAGTTCATCAAGCAGGATGTTGACGACATGATCTTCGGCAACACCAAGCAGATCGTCAGCGAGCGCTGAGATCCCTTTTGTACGACCACGCGAGAGCGTGGCTTTTTTGTTTTTATGGCTGGAAAAGCGCAAAAAGGCTGTTCCCACGGGATTTTTTGTCCCGGAGAGCGGATTTTTTCTTGCCTTTGTCCGGCGTGTGTGATATACTTTTTCGGCTAATGAAGGAACAACGAAAAGGAGAGAGAACGCCATGGCTGTGATCGAATACGATTCCTACAAGCAGAAGCTGCTTGCAATGGACGAAACGTTTGAAAACCTCTTCAAGGCGCTGGAGATCGAGCAGGCCCGCCAGGAGCTCAAGCGCCTCGAGCTGGAGGCTCACGAGGACGGCTTCTGGAACGATCTGGAACGCTCGCAGAAAAACCAGATGCGCTCCAAGCAGCTGCAAAATAAAATTCACCGCTACGAAAAGCTCGTTTCCACGCGCGACGATCTGCTCGCGCTGATCGACATGGGCACGGAGATGGACGACGCGAGCCTGCTGCCCGAGCTCGAAGAGGGCTACAAAAAGCTCGAAGCCGATGTGGAGCAGGCGCGACTCACGACGCTCCTTTCCGGCGAATATGACAACTGCAACGCGATTCTGACCTTCCACGCCGGCGCGGGCGGCACCGAGGCGCAGGACTGGGCGCAGATGCTCTACCGCATGTACATGCAGTGGGCGAACAAGCACGGCTTCGAGTTCGAGATGCTCGACTATCTCGATGGCGACGAGGCCGGTCTCAAGAGCGCGACGGTCATGGTCAAGGGTGAGAACGCCTACGGCTACTTAAAGGGCGAGAACGGTGTGCATCGTCTGGTGCGCGTTTCCCCGTTCGACGCCAACGCCCGCCGCCAGACGAGCTTTGCAGCGCTCGAGGTCATGCCCGAGCTGCCCGAGGACATTGAGGTCGAAATTCGTCCCGAGGATATTGAAATGCAGGTTTACCGCGCCTCCGGCGCAGGCGGCCAGCACGTCAACAAGACGAGCTCTGCCGTTCGACTGATCCACAAGCCCACGGGCATCGTCACCGCCTGCCAGACGCAGCGCTCGCAGTTCCAGAACCGCGACTACGCCATGCAGATGCTCAAATCCCGACTGATGGAGCTCAAGATCCAGCAGCACGCGGAGAAGATCTCCGACATCAAGGGCGTGCAGCTCAAGATCGAGTGGGGCAGCCAGATCCGCTCCTACGTCTTCATGCCCTATCAGCTCGTCAAGGACACGCGCACCGAATACGAGACCGGCAATATCCAGTCCGTCATGGACGGCGATCTCGACGGCTTCATCAACGCGTATCTCACCAAGTCCGCCAACGGGGAACTGAAAAAATAATTCAAAAATGCACTGCGGTGCATTTTTGATTTGGGTTTTGCCGAGCGCTGCGTCGCACTCACTCCGTTCGCACGCTTGCGCTCTAAGGGGTATTTTTTCCAACGCGCACGCCCAGGGCGGCTTCTCTTGCCGCTTTGCGGCAATTCACCTTCTGTCGTTGGAAAAAATGATTAGATTTTGATTCCGGCGCGGCAAGCGCCGGAATTTTATTGCCGAAACACTGATTCAAAGGGGAAAAACCATGGAGGAAAACGTCAGAGAAAACAAAATGGGCACGATGCCCATCGGCAAGCTGCTCGCCAATATGGCATGGCCTGTGATGGTATCCATGCTCTTTCAGGCACTCTACAACATTGTCGACAGCGTGTTTGTCGCGCGCCTCAGTCAGGACGCGATGAACGCCGTCTCGCTCGCCTTCCCGCTGCAAATGCTGTGCATCGCCTTTTCCGTCGGCACCGGTGTCGGCATGAATGCGCTGCTCGCGCGCTCGCTGGGCGAGAAGAACCAGACGGCGGTGAACCGCGCCGCGGGCACGGGTCTTTTCCTGACGCTCTGCACCGCCGCGGTCTTTATGCTGCTCGGTTTTTCGCTCGCCACGCCCTTTTTCCGCTTCCAGACGACAAATGAGCAGATCATCGCCTACGGGCAGGCCTATGTCAGGATCTGCATCGGCTGCTCGCTCGGCATCTTTGTGCAGGTCTATAGCGAGCGGCTCTTGCAGGCCACGGGACGCACGAACCTTTCGATGATCTCGCAGATCGTGGGCGCCGTGTGCAACATCGTGCTCGACCCCATTCTGATTTTCGGCCTTCTGGGCTTTCCCCGCATGGAGGTCGCGGGCGCGGCTGTCGCCACGATCACGGGTCAGTTCATCGGCGCCGCCCTCGGCCTTGTGCTCAACCACACGAAAAACCCCGATGTGCAGCTGCGCTTGTCGGGCATTCGCCCCCACCGCGCAACGGTGGCAGACATTTACGCCGTCGGCATTCCCTCGATCATCATGCAGTCCATCGGCTCGGTGATGATGTTCGGCATGAATAAGATCCTCATCTCGTTCACTGAGGCCGCCACCGCCGTATTCGGCGCGTACTTCAAGCTCCAGAGCTTCATCTTCATGCCCTGCTTCGGCCTGAACAACGCGATGGTGCCCATCGTGTCCTTCAACTACGGCGCACAGAAATTCGACCGCGTACGCAGGGCCGTGCGCCTGACGTCCTACACCGCCATCGGCATCATGTGCGTCGGCTTCGCACTCCTCGAGTTCATTCCCGAAACGCTGCTGGGGCTCTTCTCCCCGACGGAGGAAATGCTCTCCATCGGCCGGGCCGCGCTGCGCATCATCGGCATTCACTTCCCGCTCGCCGGCTTCAGCATCATCGCGGGCAGCGCCTGTCAGGCGCTCGGCAAGCCCACCTACGCGCTCGTCAGCTCCGTCTGCCGCCAGATCGTCGTGCTGCTGCCCGCCGCCTACCTGCTCTCCCTCACAGGACGGCTTGAGCTGGTGTGGCTTTCTTTCCCGATCGCAGAAATTGTCAGCGTGATCATGAACGCCGCGTTTTTGAAGCGAACCTACCGGGCGTCGCTCGGAGAATAAGGCCGCTTTCCACAAAAAATGCAAAAAGGAGCGATCCTCTTGAAAGAGAACCGCTCCTTTGATTTGCTGCATTGTTCCTGCCAGCAGGAAAGGCAGATTTACTCTGCTTCCTGCATGGCCTTTGCCGCTGCGATGGCCTTGGCCTGCGCATCGGCGGAGCACTGCTCGTAGCGCACGAAGTGCATCACAAACGAGCCGCGGGACTGCGTCATGGAACGCAGGTCAATGGCGTAGCTCATCAGCTCTGCCTCGGGGCACTCGGCCTCGATGACCTGCTCGCCGTTGCCGGTCGGGTTCATACCCATGACGCGGCCGCGGCGCTTGTTGAGGTCGCCGAGAATATCGCCCATGTACTGGTCAGGCACAGTGACCTTGAGCTCGCACACCGGCTCAAGCAGCACTGGGGACGCCTCGGGCATTGCTGCCTTGTAGGCGAGGTTCGCCGCGGTCTTGAACGCGATTTCGGACGAATCGACCGGGTGGTAGGAGCCATCGTAAAGGACGGCCTTGAGGTTCACGACCGGGTAGCCGGCAAGCGGGCCATGGACGCAGGCCTCGCGCAGGCCCTTTTCAACGGCGGGGAAGAAGTTCTTGGGCACGCTGCCGCCGAACACTTCCTCGGCAAAGACCATCTCTTCGCTCTCCTCGTTGGGCTCGAAGCGGATCCAAACATCACCGAACTGGCCGCTGCCGCCGGTCTGCTTCTTATGACGACCCTGCTTCTGCACGGTCTTGCGGATCTTCTCGCGGTAGGGGACGCGCGGCGTGTCGAGCACGACCTCAACGCCGAAGCGGCTCTTGAGCTTGCTCACCAGCACGTCGATCTGGATATCGCCCGCGCCGCAGACGACCATCTGGTGCGTTTCGGCGTTGTTGATGACGCGGAAGGAAGGATCTTCCTCGTTCAGGCGGTTGAGACCCTGCGCCATCTTGTCTTCCTGGCCGCGGGTCTTGGGCGCGATGGCCACGCTGTAGCACGGCTCATCGAAGGGAATGGGCGCGATCTTGACCACCTTACGCGGCTCGCAGAGCGTGTCGCCGGTCTTGACCTTGTCCATCTTGGCGATGGCGCCGATGTCGCCGCAGGTGAGCTCCTTGACCTCGGTGGCCTTCTTGCCCCGCATGGTGTACAGCCGGCCCAGCTTCTCGGGGGAGCCGGTGCGGGCGTTGACCAGGGCCAGGTCGGAGGTGATGGTGCCGGAGATGACCTTGATGAAGGAGTACTTGCCGTACTGGTCGGAGACCGTCTTGAACACGAAGGCGCTGGGTACGCCGCCGGGGGAGACTGCGTATTCCTCCTTGTCGCCGCTGGGGAGCATGCCCTTGCGCATGTTGCCCTCCACCGGGTTGGGCAGAAGCTCCACGATATTGTCCATCAGCATCAGGGAGCCCATGGTGGACACGGCGGAGCCGCACAGCACGGGGAAGAGGGACAGCTCCCGCACGCCCTGGCGCAGGCCCTGGATCATCTCCACATAGGTGAAGTCCTCGCCGGAGAAGAATTTGTCCATAAACTCCTCGCTGGTCTCGGCCACGGATTCCTTCAGAGCGTCGTTGAACTGGGTGACCACGTCCTCTTTGCCCTCGGGCAGCTCGATCTCCACCCGTTTGCCGTTCTGCATCTCGTAGGCGCGCTTGTTCAGCACGTCGATGATGCCGGTGACCTTATGGGCGGAATTCCAGATGGGGATGACGACGGGGGCGATCTTGTTGCCGTACTTCTCCCGTAGAGCGTTGAAGGTGGCGTTGTAGTCGGAATTGTCCTCGTCTACCTTGGAGATGTAGACGAAACGGGGCATGTTCCGGTCTTCGCAGTATTTCCATGCCTTCTCAAAGCCAACGGTGATGCCGTCCTTGGCAGAGCATACCAGGATCGCAGCGTCGGCGGCGCGGAGCGCCTCCATGACGGCGCCGGAGAAGTCGAACGCGCCGGGGGTATCCAGCAGGTTGATCTTCACATTGTGGTATTCCAGCGGAACGACGGAGGTGGAGATAGAAATATGACGGCGGATCTCCTCGGGGTCGTAATCGCAGACGGTGTTTCCGTCGGCGTTCTTGCCGATGCGGTCGATTGCGCCGGTCATGTAAAGCAGGCTCTCAGCCAGCGCGGTCTTGCCGCTGCCGCTGTGACCCAGCAGACAGATATTGCGGATGGAATTAACAGTGTACATTGTGGTCAATACTCCTTTCGGGAAGGGAAGCCTTCCATTTGGGGCGCGGGCACCCGAATAGTGACATTATACACGAAAGACGCGCTAATTGCAATGCTTATTTTCGTCACTTTGTGAAATTGTGTAAATTGGTGGGTGGACACTTGTTTTTGTGTGCAAAACAGACAAATTCCGGCATGGAAATCCAGCAAGGTATACAATCGCCGCCCGGGGTGAAGGGCAGAATAAAACCATCCCCGGAGCCGCAGGCCCCGGGGATGGCAGATCGCATTATACGGCTCTTGTCCATTCCGTGACGAGGAAGCCGGGGATCATCCAGATAAGCTGATACAGCAGCACGTTGGTGGGGGTGAGCAGCTCCGTAGAGCCGAGGTAGCCCAGCGCCAGCATGGTGAGCATTCCCAGAATGCCGCCGATCAGGTGGATGACGGTGCCCAGGGTGGCGGCGGAGCGCAGGCTGCGCGCGCCGGTGACGGCGTAGGCCGCGCTGACCAGCTCGTCCCGGGTGGTGATGGCCAGGGCGGGCGCGTCCGGGTCGGGATGGCGGTTCAGCAGATCGTTCCGGACCTCCCGGGTGGGGAAGACGATCCGGCGGGTCTTGACGCCGAATTTGGATTGCAGGAAGCCTTCCGTGAGCATGAAGTCCCCGCACAGGATCACGGGCGTCACCGACCGGTGGCCGCACAGGGTCACAAGACCCGCCGCGGCGGAACGCATCTTGGCGTAGGAAATGGCGAACACGGCGCACAGCTGGCCGTCGATGGCGGCGTACACCGCCTGATTGACCATGGTGCCTTCGGGGATCACAACGCCCATATCCTGCAAAAAGTTCAGGCTGCCCAGCAGTACCGGCTCACCGCAGACCTCGCCGCCGATGCCGCCGGTGCCGTAATTCTGGAAGTTCTTCACGGGATGTGCTTCCACGCTGCGGTTTTTCATCAGCTGCTGGAAGACGGGAACCAGCCCGCCGCCCGCGGCAGTGATGAGGGAGGCGGTCAGAGACACCACCTCGTCGGGGCTGCGCTTGCCGTAGAATTTGACGCCGTTGAGCTTGGTGCTGCCCAGGGGGAACAGGTCTTCATCCCGGAGGGGGAAGGCGGCCTTGCCGCTCAGACCCTTCACGCCCTCCCAGCCGCACAGCACGGTGCCGACCATGTGCAGCCGCTTTTCCAGCACTGCCATGGGGCGGGTGTAGGAAATGAAGAAGCTGGCGGGGACGGCGACCAGCAGACTGGTGGCGAGGATCTGCACGCCAAGGCTCGTGCCGTGGAGCATTCCCGCGAACACGGCGATACCGATGCAGATTAGCAGGCTCAGCAGCGCATACACACCCTGCACCTTTTCAGGGGTGGAGGGACGGCTGTAGGTGTCCATGAAGTCCTCGACTTCCGCTTCGCCCCGCACCAGACCGGGCTTTCCTTCATAATAGTCGGAAATTTTGGCGATGCCCTTGAGACGGACGGCCTTGCGCAGGGTATCCATCTGCCCCATTTCGGTGGAGCGGCGCTGGCAACGGGCGGCCATGGCCATGGTCATTTCCAGACAGAAGGCGGCGCAGCAGGGGACTCGCAGCTCCACAAGGCAGGACGCGGCGTCCACGCAGCAGGCGATGAACGTAAAGGTAAGCAGAGAATTCAGGTTGAACCGGCCCTTGAAGATGCTGCCCAGCCCGTCCAGCATCAGATGGCTGCCCAGCAGGCCGGATACCAGCATGGCCAGCACCTGACTGAAGATCACCAGTCGCATCCGGTTTTCCGGCACCATATCCAGCGCCAGCAGCGTGGTGACACCGGCGCACAGCAGCACGATGACGAGGTTCAGCAGAATGCCGATCTGCAGTTTGCCGATGCCCAGCTCCGTCAGCTCGTAGTACCGCTTTTCGGGGCCTGCCACCAGCTTCCTTTTCAGCTCCCGCAGACGCTGGTGGGGGTCAAAGGTGATGGGCGGGGTCTGGGGCTGCTGAGGGGCTTCCGGTGCGGGGGCGTCGGAACCGCTGCCCGACAGCGCTTCGGCGATCAGATCGTCGATGGCTCTGGTGTCGTCGCTGGGAGCGGCTTCCTCCGCTTCTTTGGAAAGTGCTTCGGGTTCAAAGCGGACGGTGTCGCCGCTGGAAACCGGGTCGGGGGTTTCCTCGGGGGCTTCGGCAGTCTCGGGGGCTTCGGGCTGCTCCGGTGCCGGGGAACTAACTTCCTCCACCAGCAGCACGTCTACGTCCAGTTCCTCCTCCGACGCGGTATCCTTGACGTCATCGTCGGGATCTTCGTGAAATTCCCGCAGGATGTCGTCAAGATCAAATTCCTGAGATTCGTTGGTATTGTCCATATGGGTTTCCTCCTGGTGAAATTCGGCTGCTGTCAGCCGATGCGCTGGCGTACCGCCTCGTAGAGCAGAATGGATGCGGCGGCGGACGCGTTGAGAGAGCTGATCTTTCCCTTCATGGGGATGCTGACCATCACATCACAGTTCTTCCGAACAAGCTGGCTTAAGCCCTCACCCTCATTGCCGATGACAATGGCGGCGGGAATGGTCAGGTCGGCCTTATACATGGGGATGGAGCCTTCGGCGGCGGTGCCGAACACCCAGACGCCCTTGTCCTTCAGCTCGGCGATGGCGGTGTTGATATTGGTCACCCGGGCGACCTTCATGTACTCCACGGCACCGGCGGAAGCCTTGGCCACGGTGGCGGTCAGGCCCACGCTGCGGCGCTTGGGGATGATGACGCCGTGGGCGCCCGCGCATTCGGCGCTCCTGAGGATGGCACCCAGATTGTGGGGGTCGGACAGCTCGTCGCAGATGACGATCAGGGGCGCTTCCCCACGGGACGCGGCTTCCTCCAGAATGTCGTCAACGGTAAAATAGGCGTGGGCGGCGGCCAGAGCGATCACGCCCTGATGGGCATGGGTGAAGGACATGGCGTCCAGCTTCCGCCGGTCAACGCTGACCACAACTGCGCCCGCGTCCTTTGCCTCTGCGGCCAGACGCTGTAAGCCACGGTCGGTGTCGCCGTCGGCGATGAACACCTTGTCAATGGTGCGCCCGCTTCTGAGCGCTTCCTGAAGGGCGTTGCGTCCCTCCAGCTGCCCCTCGGTCTCCTCCGCAGGCGCTGCCTGTGGGGATCGGGGCGGGAAATTCCGCCCTTGGGGGCGGCGCTTTTCGTTCATAAATCCAAAATCCTTTCCTGAGAAAGTGCCTTCGTATACATACAAATACATACAAGCCATACTATTATATCAGATTTCTTCCGGTTTCACAACTCTTATTTTTCGCTCAGGACGGGAGAAATGGCTGTTTCTGGCGGAAATTAACAGAAAATTTACCGCGGGAAGGAGAATCGCCGATTGCCTACCACGGAAAAATGTGTTATGATAACGCCAGTGTAATGAAGGAGGCGAGGGAATGGACTTGAATCGCAATGACTCCCCCAACAATAATAACAATAACAACGACGGGAGAAAACCCGGCGGAAACCGCCCGAAAGGCAGCATCGGCACCGCGCTGCTGATCACGCTGGCGATCGTTCTGCTGGTCAACTGGATTTACGGCAGTGTCTCCAAGAGCCAATATACACAGACTTCCTTTTCGGACTTTCTCGCGGCGAAGGACGCGGGGCAGCTGTCTGAGGTGGAAATTCAGTCCGACCGCATCATCTACATGACCAAGGAAGAGGCAGGCAAGCCCGCGGCAATGCAGAAGGCCTGCTACACCGGCCTTCCCGGCGGCGGTGACCTGATTGCCCTGTCCGAGGAGCTGGACGCCATGGGGGTGAAGGTGGACAAAAAGATCGTGGAAGACAATTCCCTGATCATGATGATCCTGTCCTACGCCCTGATGATCGGTGGACTGTTTCTGGTAATGAATCTGCTCACTAAGCGCATGGGCGGCGACGGCATGATGGGCGGCTTCGGCAAATCCAAGGCCAAGGTCTACATGGAAAAGCAGACCGGCGTCACCTTCAAGGACGTGGCCGGTCAGGACGAGGCCAAGGAATCCCTGACGGAGATCATCGACT
>ENA-ORMR01001496-ORMR01001496.1-human-gut-metagenome-genome-assembly--contig:-NODE-1496-length-17739-cov-40.022676_pt1 | contig 17739 bp, 17 predicted proteins | sample MGYA00242107_ERZ509003 | MGnify/ENA primary metagenome ERZ509003 (study PRJEB26280, sample SAMEA2338699) | human gut metagenome | biome: human gut; feature: human-associated habitat; material: faeces... | reverse complement strand
CTGATATTTGAAGATAAAATTATTCAAAAACATTTATCCGTACAAATGTACGACTACTAATTTCTAACTTGTAATTTCTAACTTGTAACTGTAATTGTTTATTCGTCGCGGAGGGTATCGACGGTATTCATGCGGCTGACACGGGCTGCGGGGAGCCATGTGCCGATGATTACACATATTATAATGATGATGTAGACTATTGCGGATATAAGGGCGAAGTGCTCGCCGAAGTGAGTGACCCAGGTGTCGATGATGTTGTACATGCCGTTGTTGCCATGGCCTTCGTTGAGACCAGACTTGAGAGCATACTGCAGATACAGGATATCGCCGATTATGAATGCGATGGTGGCAAGGACTATGCTTTCGCCCATGAGCATGCCGAATACGTTGCCGCGACGGGCGCCGAATGCACGGTGTATGCCCATTTCGCCGATACGGCGGCGGGTCTGAAGGTAGAACGAACCGAGCACGCCGAGCACGAGGTTGACGAGGAAGAAGGCAGCGAGGAGCCATGCCGTGCGACGCTCGGCAGTTATACCGAAATTATACTCTGTCTCGGCAACGATATTCTCGAAAGGAGTGACGGATTTTACGTAGTAGTTGCCTGTAAGCATTTCCTTGACAGCCCAGGGGCGGAAGCGGTCGGCCCAGTCGCGGGGCGATTCGCCGGGAGCGAGACGCACTGTGACCGCAAAGTCTTCTTTCGGGAATTTGGGATTCCAGAAGAAAAAGACGGCGCAATTGGTGCGGTTGAATGTCTGGTATCGGAAGTTGCCGACAACTCCGACCACGGTTATATATTCCTGATTATCACCTTCGCCCCGGACGAATTTCTTGCCGACGGCATTCTCACCGGGCCAATAGATGTCGGCGAAATCTTTCGTAACGAGGACTTCGTCCATATCGGCATAGCTTCTTGCCGAGAGTTCCTCGACAGTGGGGCTTCCGGGCACCGATTCTATTCCGTAGGTCTCGAGGAAGTGCTGGCCGGGAATGAAGGTGACTGAATTGACACATTTTGCAAGGGTATCGCGGGGAATTCCGGCCTTAAGCTCGTCTATGCTGATACTCTGCGAGTTGATGGTATTTCCGCTTTTATGGGCTGCTACATTTTCGACTCCGCCGAAGCTTTTCAGTTTTGTAAGCAGGCGGTGCATGTCGTCGGCCTGTACGCGTGTGGTGTCCGAGTCGTATCGGGGGTCGTTGTCGGGCAAAGAGGCTACTTCGACCACAACAAGGCGGTCGGCGTCGTAACCGAGCGGAATATTGGCATCGTACCAGCTAACGATGGCGGGGTCGAGAATATACCATGCAAGGCAAGTGACTACAATAAGCTCGATGAAAATCCACGCACAGCGTCCGCGGCGATTCCAGAGATTCTTGAATATTATCTTAAGCATATCAACATTCTTTAAGCGATTGAACGATAGGACGACGGAGCGAACGCCAGGCAGGCATGAGAGCTGACATGACATTGAGCACGCAGCAGATGATGAAGGCAAAAACGAATATGACGGGCGACAATACCATTTCGGCAGTGACGACAGCGTCAACACCATAATCGCCTTCGGCAAGAAGATTTGCTATGCCGGCATTTAGAAGCAGCCATGCAAAGAGGAAACCGATGACGCCTCCGACGACAGTCAATAGCAGATTCTCCCACAGCACTTCGCCAAGAAGACGGCCGCGGGTGGCGCCGAACGACTTGCGGACACCCATTTCGGCCAGGCGCTCTTCCATACGGCCGCTAATCATGCCGCTGAGGTTGAGCGCGGGCACGAGCAGAAGCACCAGCAGAATCACACCGATACCGAGGAGGAAGTTTCCGATGGTAAATTCATCGTCGGAGCCCTGATCTCCGAGAGAGTAAACAGTATGGTCGACAGGATATTGGAGCAGACTTAGCTCGTATTCGTCCTGAGAGCTGTTATAGCGGTCGACCACTGCCTTGGCCTCGTTTTTCAAGGACTCCATATTATCGGTAAGAATCACCGATTTAAAGCTTCCGACAAGGGGGAAATTCGCCCGGTTTTTATTGTCGCCGGATGTGTATGGATAAAAGATGTGTGCATAGCTCCAGATTTCTGTTGGAGTTCCTTCTTTCACAACGCCGCAGACCTTATATTTTTTGAAGTCGAGCGATATTTCGCGGCCTATGGCTTCCTCATAGTCGATATTACCGAAGGCCTTACGGACAAGACCGTCGCTGATAACGGCAGTTCGCAGCCCGCTCTCAAAGTCGGCTTCGCTGAAAGGCTTACCGGCGAGGAATTTGAATGTATAAATGTCGAAAAACGCCGGGTCGGTGGGTTTGACACGCACCTTTACATCGGGGTCGCCGTTTTCGGGCTGGACGAAAGCATCGTCCCAGGAATCGACCATGATACTTGTCTTTTTCGCCGACGGGAGATTGCCGAAATAGTCGCGGGCGGCCTCAAGGCTCATACGGCCCTGATAGTATCCTCTGTTGCTGACCCGCGACACCTGAATGGTCTGGATATAGGCGGTTTCGGCACGGTTGTACTCGGGGTAGACAGGCGCGACCTTGTTCCACATCACGACGGCAAACATGGTGACCGTCGCAAGAGCGAGAGCCGAGCCGAAGATGTAGATGGCCGAGAAGAGTTTGTTGTGGCAAATCAGATGCCACACATGTTCTATTGTTTTCATTTCGTTCGTTGGTTGCGGGTTTAATAAGTTTATTGAGTTTATAAAGTCAAGATATTGGTACCTGAGCTTTTGTCTTGATTTTTTTCACTTTCTAAACTTTTTTCACTTTAGCTTTAGCGACTGGTATTTCATATATTCGTTCATATCGTTCAGAACTATGGTTTCGCCGGGTTCGAGGCCCGAGACTACCTCGACATAGTCCATGTTGGCGACGCCGAGCTGCACTTCGCGCTGCACCAGCGACTTGCCGTCGGCCGAGCGCACGAACAGCATGTATTTGCCGGGCTTGGTGTAGAACCGGCCGTTGGCCACGCGGACCACACCGCTTTTCACGCCCTGGCTTACGTAGACATCGGGTCGGAGGCCGGAGCGGAGACTGGCGGCGCTGTCGTTGTCGAGAGTGACGGTGAATGCCACCAGGCCATTTGAGGCGGTTGGGGTGACGCCGCTGACGGTTCCTTCGAGCGAGTTGGAACCGAAGCGGATTGTGGCGCGGTTGCCGGTGGCGATGCGGTTGCCGTAGCTGTCGGCGGCCTCGGCCTCGACCTTGTAGTGTCCGAGGTCGGCTATCTTGGCCACTTCCTGACCCTGCGATACCTGTGCGCCGATTTTGTCGGATATGTCTGTGACAGTGGCACGGCGCGGTGCACGGATTTCGGCTTCGCCGAGGGTGCGGCCGGCAAGGTCGGCTTCCTTGGCCATAATTTCGATTTCGAGACGCTTGACATCGGCGGCGGCGCTGCGGACCTCGCGCTCGTTGTCGAGCTGCTGCCGCAGTTGCTCCTGCTCGAGACGCGCCGAGCGGAGGGCGAACTCGGCCTCGCGCACCTTGTCGGTGGTGCCGCTGCCTATGCTGTCGAGGTAGCGTTCGTTGCTCAGCTCGGCCTCGAGGCGGTGCACCTTCATGTCGCCGACCTTTATCTGCATTTCGAGCGCGCTGAGGGCGGTGTTGTCGTTGGCGGTCTGCTGTTTCAGCTCCAGACGCTTCATGTGGAGCTGGTCGGCCTGCTTCTCGGCGGCCACGCGGGCGGCATGGAGGTCGAGCACCAGGAGGGGAGTTCCGGCCTCGACCACATCGCCGGCACGATGGCGCACCTCGAGTATGCGCGATGTCACTGGCGAGTTTATGATTTCCTCGAAGGCGGGAGCTATGCGGCCCGAGGCGCTGACGGTGGCGTCGATATCGCCGATTTCGGCCTGCGAAAAGTGCAGATGCGATGCGTCGACACTGCGCGTGCCCGCAGCAAGCAGGAACCACAGCAATGCTCCGCCCACAAGCGCTACCGGAACGCCGACTCTGGCTATCCGCACGAGGCTTTCGCGCCGCTGTTCGCTTTTTGGTATTTCTTTGTCCATATTATCGGTTTTTACACCTGCAAAATTAGCACACAAAAAATCGGTTTGTGCTTTTTGCTTAATCGCCAGCATGTTAGCGCCGGCGGCACTGTCCATTTCCGAACACTTGTCCGTTTTCAGATAATTAGCTAACTTTGCGGCACCATGAGACCAATACACATCATCGCATTATTCGCGCTCTCGGCTACGGCAGCCGCATCGGCCCAGCACGTGGGGTCGGAATACCGCCTCCGGACAGTCATTCCGGTGGAAGGACGCCAGGGGATAGCCATAGACAGCGCATACTACTACGTGTCGGACACCCGTGCGCTATATAAATATGATAAAAACGGCACCCTCGTGCAGAAAAACGACCGCCCCTTCCGGCATCCCGAAGTCGCAAACCATTTCGGCGACATCGACGTGTGGAACGGCGAAATCTACTGCGGCATAGAGCGCTTCGAGTACGGCCGCGGCTACAATATTGCCGTGTCGATCTACGATGCCGCTACGCTCGAGTGGAAGCGCGATCTGCCGTGGTCGCCCGAAAGCGGCCAGGTGGAGGTGTCGGGCATAGCCGTGGACCGCGACCGCGGTATGGTGTGGATGTCGGACTGGGTCGACAGCCGCTATGCCTACTGCTACGACCTTGCCACCGGGCGCTATCACACCAAAATGCAGTGTGTGCCCACTCCATACTGGTGCCAGGGCATATTTATAGCTGACGGCAAAATACTCTTCTCGGCCGACGACGGCGAGGCTGCCTACAATCTGCCCGACAATATATATGTGGCCGAAATCGCCGAGGTGCCGTTCACAGGCCTTGTCGAGGGCGAGGAAGTGGTGAAAGATACGCCGTTCAGCGTGAAACTCGGCGCCGACGGCAAGCCCGAGATGCGCCGCGGACTTGTAGCGGCCGGTGCCATGCGCGGCGAGGTGAGGCCACTGCGCGCCATGACCGACTTCCGCCGTGCCGGCGAAATCGAGGGTCTCGCCATCGACCCCGTAAACGACGATCTTGTGGTGCTGAACAACCGTGGCACCACAATAGTGCTGGGCATGAGTCAGGGCCCCATTACCGCCGAAGGATATACCGGCGAAGTACACGAACTATACGTATATGAGAAAATAAAATGATTTAAGTTTCGCAAGTTTTCAACTTGCTCAGAGTTGATAATTTAGTTGAAAAAGTAAAAAGTTTAAAAAGTTAAGGAAATAGTTCTTATGTGCGGGAGACAAAAAAACGCCGGACTCTCAAGCTCTATTATCTTAACTCTTTTAACTTTCTCAACTATATAAACTTCAACTTAATCATGTAAAATTTGAGTAAAATGAAAAAGACAGTATTTGCAATTCTGGCCCTTGCGGCCCTTCCTCTGTTTGGTGCCAGACCGTTTTTTGCAGGACACCGCGGGAGTGGTTATGGTGTGGAGAATACGGAACAGTCGTTTCGCACGGGTATCGACATTGGCTACGATCTGCTTGAGACAGATGTTAGGTTTGCCAAAGGCGATGTGCTTGTCTGCACCCACGACGATTCAACCAAACGTCTCGGAGGCAAGCTGGCTATAGCCTCGTCGACGGTCGACGAACTGAAATCGGAGAAGCTGCGGCAGCGCCGCGCCGGCACCGACTGGACCGGCGAGATATGCACTCTGCGCGAATTTCTCGACATATGCCGTGAGGGCGGCGTGCGTCCGCTTGTAGAACTGAAATGGACCGATGGCATCAATTCGAAAGACACCTCGAAGATACCTCTGCTCATTGCCGAGCTTGACTCGGCAGGCATGCGCGACCGCTGTATCATACTCACTTCCATGAAGCCGTGCCTGGAATATATCCGCACGAACTATCCCGACATCGAGCTTCAGTTCCTCACGGCACAGTACTGGGCCAACCACTTCGACTGGTGCGTGAAATGGAAAATCGACGCCGACATCATGGGCGGATGCTTCGACAAGGAGACTGTCGACAAATTCCACGCGAACGGTCTGAAAGTGAACATGTGGGTCACCAACAAGCCTGTCGACTATATGAAATATGCCTCGTGGGGCTGCGATTTCATTACCACCGACCGGCTCGAACCGGCGTCGCTTCCCGACTGAAAAAAAGTGGACTCACAGTAACAATATAGCCGGAAATATTGTTATATTTGTGCACAAATACAAGAGGGGTGCCCCGCCGGGGCTGAGATCATACCCTATGAACTTGATGCGGTCAGTACCGCCGAAAGGACTTGTTCATAGCCTTGGATGCAGGCACACTCTGTCAATAGCTTGAAATATGCAGATTTACATCAACAGAGAAGTCGTAGAGGCTAATCCGAAACTTAACCTAGAAGAAATACTCGAGGCGCAGGGCTTTCCCAAGCAGGGTATAGCCGTGGCCATCGAGAACAAGGTGGTGCCCCGTGCCGCCTGGACCACCACATACCTGCGCGAAGGCGCGATGCTGACCGTAATCAGTGCCGTTTGCGGCGGATGAGGTGCATTGCTGTCACCCGGCCCGATTTTTCGGCCGGCGAGGCCGCGGACATAACCGCGATGCTTCGCTCGGGCGTTATCGGGCGTGTGCATATACGTAAGCCCGGCGCTCCGGCCGATGCCGTGCGGCGCCTTGTGGAGGCTGTGCCGCCGCAGTTGCGCGGCCGCCTTTCGCTGCACGATGCCCACGCTCTGGCGGCGGAATACGGTACCGGCATCCACCTCAATGCCCGCAATCCGTCGGTTCCGGCCGGATTTACGGGTGTGGTGAGCCGCAGTTGCCATTCGCTCGAAGAAGCGGCGGCTCCGGCCGACTACCGTTTTCTCAGTCCGATATTCGACAGCCTGTCGAAGCAGGGCTACCGCAGTGCTTTCGACCCCGACGCCCTACGCGGCAAGGTCGACGACACATTCGTGGCCCTCGGCGGCGTCACGCCCGACCGTCTGCCCCTGCTGGCCGACATCGGTTTCGGCGGGGCGGCCTTTTTAGGATATATATGGAGCGGAAACCTCACTGACAATCTTGAAACCATAGCGAAATATGCTGCAATTCATAACTCATAGACGCGGACGATACGACGAGCTGTCGGGTGCCGAAGCCGTTCTCGAGGGCGGGTGCCGGTGGATACAGCTGCGTATGAAAGATGCCTCGCCCGAGGAAATCGCCGGCACCGGACGGCGGCTGGCCGCGATGTGCCGCCGCTACGGCGCCACATTCGTGGTCGACGACCATGTGGAGCTTGTAGAGGCCATCGGCGCCGACGGAGTTCATCTTGGCAAAAACGACATGCCGGTAGCGGAAGCGCGCCGTATCTTAGGACCAGATAAAATAATAGGTGCCACGGCCAACACTCTCGACGATATGCTCAGGGCCGTCGAAGCCGGTGCCGACTATATCGGTCTGGGGCCGTTCCGCTTCACTACGACAAAGGAAAAACTGAGTCCGGTGTTGGGTACCGACGGTTACCGCCGCATAATGGGCGAGTTCCGCCGCCATTCCTCTCTTCCGGTGGTGGCCATCGGCGGCATCACCGCCGCCGATCTCGACGACATCATGGCTACGGGCGTGACAGGCGTGGCCGTGTCGGGCGCGCTGCTCACCGCCGACGAGCCCGCTGTCACAACACGATTATTTCTCAACAAAACAGACATATAATGAAAGATATTCTGACAATAGGAGGCCGCGAGTTTACCTCGCGCCTGTTCGTCGGAACGGGAAAATTCCGCTCCAACGAAGAAATGTCCCGCGCCATCGAGGCTTCGGGCACACAGATGGTGACCCTGGCCATGAAGCGCATCGATATGGCCAATCCGGCCGACGACATGCTCGCACATGTGCGCCGCGAGGGAATACAGCTGCTGCCCAACACATCGGGCGTGCGCAATGCCGAAGAGGCCGTGCTTGCCGCCCAGCTCGCCCGCGAGGCTTTCGGCACCGACTTCATAAAACTCGAGATACACCCCGATCCCAAATATCTGCTTCCCGACCCCGTGGAGACCCTCAAGGCTACCGCCGAGCTTGCCCGCATGGGATTCAAGGTACTTCCCTACATTCAGGCCGACCCTGTGCTGTGCAAGCTTCTCGAGGAAGCCGGCACGGCTGCCGTGATGCCTCTTGCCGCTCCCATCGGCACCAACAAGGGCCTTGTGACACGCGACCTTCTCGAAATCATCATCGAGCAGAGCCGCGTGCCTGTAGTGGTCGACGCCGGTCTTGGCGCTCCCTCGCATGCCGCCGAGGCCATGGAACTCGGCGCCGACGCCGTGCTTGTGAACACCGCCATCGCCGTGGCCGGCGACCCCGCCGCCATGGCACGAGCCTTCGCCAAGGCTACAGAGGCCGGCCGCGAGGCATATCTGGCCGGTCTCGGCGCCGTGAGCCGCCATGCCGAGGCCAGCAGCCCTCTAACATCTTTCCTTGACTGACAATGTTTTCCGACGAATTAGAAAAATATGACTGGGACGCCACCACGGCGGCTATCGCCTCGAAGACAGCCGCCGACGTTGAGCGTGCCCTCAGTGCCCGCCGTCCGACCATCGACGACTTCATGGCGCTGATATCGCCTGCCGCCGCCCCCTATATCGAGGCGATGGCACGTCGCAGCCGTGAGCTAACGCGGCAGCGCTTCGGCAAGACGATGTCGATGTATATTCCGCTGTATATCACCAATTCGTGCACCAATTCGTGTGTGTACTGCGGCTTCAACCGCCACAATAAATTTCCGCGCGTAATCCTCAAACCCGAGGAAATCGAAAACGAGTGCAAGGCCATACGCGAACTCGGCCCCTTCGAGAATCTGCTGCTTGTGACAGGCGAGAATCCGGTTGCGGCAGGCGTGGACTATCTCGAGAAGGCGCTGAAAGTGTGCCGCCCCTATTTCAACAACCTCACCATCGAGGTGATGCCGCTCAAGGCCGAGGAGTACGAGCGCCTGACACACAGCGGACTCAACGGCGTGGTATGTTTCCAGGAGACATATCACCGCGAGAACTACAAGAAATACCATCCGGCAGGCATGAAGTCGAACTTCGAATGGCGTGTCAACGGCTTCGACCGCATGGGTCAGGCCGGAGTGCACAAAATCGGCATGGGGGTGCTGATAGGCCTGGAGGACTGGCGCACCGACGTGACCATGATGGCCCGCCATCTGCTGTATCTGCGCAAAAACTACTGGCGCACACGCTATAGTGTCAACTTCCCGCGCATGCGGCCCTCGGAAGGCCATTTTCAGCCCAATGTGGTGATGAGCGACCGCGAACTCGCGCAGCTCACTTTTGCTTTCCGTATTTTCGACAACGATATCGACATATCCTTCTCCACCCGCGAACGCCCCGAATTCCGCAACAATATCGCCACCCTCGGCGCCACCTCGATGAGCGCCGGCTCCAAGACAGAACCGGGGGGCTACCACACCTATCCGCAGGCTCTCGAGCAGTTCTCGGTGAGTGACGAGCGTACGCCCGCCCAGGTAGAAAAAGATCTGCATGCCGCCGGCGTAGAGGTGGTGTGGAAGGACTGGGATAAAATTTTCGACTGATGAACGACGAACGTTACGCCCGCCAGACGGCGCTTCCCGAAATCGGGCCGACGGGTCAGGCAATGATAGAGCGAGGCTCCGTGCTCATAGTGGGTCTCGGAGGCCTTGGAGCGCCTGCCGCCACATATCTTACCGGTGCTGGCGTGGGCCGCATCGGTCTGTGCGACCCCGACACGGTGAATCTGTCGAATCTTCAGCGACAGGTGCTTTACACCGAGGCCGAAGTAGGGCAACTCAAAGTCGACTGCGCCGCAAGGCGGCTCGCAGCTATTTCCGGCCATACGGTCTTTGAAAAGTATCCAGACGGCCTTACACCGGAAAACGCCCGGGAGATCATCGGCGCCTATGATATAGTGGTGGACTGCTGCGACAACTTCGCCACCCGCTATCTCATCGACGATGTATGCGCCGAGCTGGGCAAGGTATGGGTCTATGGCTCGATAGGCGCATTCCACGGTCAGGCGGCAGTGATGAACGGTGCGCACGGACTGCGCTACAGCTATCTGTACCCCGACCGCGAGGAGCTCGGGCGGCAGCCGGCATCGTCGGGCGGAGTGCTCGGCATCGTGCCGGGTGTGATAGGCGCCATCGAGGCCGGCGAGGCGCTGAAGCTTCTGGGCCAGTTCGGCGAGCCTCTCGACGGAAAACTATATGTGATAGATCTTAAAACACTTAATACTAACATACTCCAATTTTAACAATATATGGGAAAAGGATTCGACGAATATGCCCAGCAATACGACGCATGGTTTCTTGAGAACAGGAATGTGCTCTATTCCGAGGTCAACCTTGTGGCATCTATGCTCCGCGACGCCGGACGCATTCTCTCAGTAGGCTGCGGCAGCGGTCTGTTCGAAAAAATACTGCGCGAGGAGCGCGGCATCGACATACGCGACGGCATCGAGCCTTCGGAGGCCATGGCTGCCATAGCGCGTCACCGCGGTGTGGAAGTGACTATCTCCACGGCCGAAAACGCCGATTTCGGCGACGGTGTCTACGACACCATACTTTTCAACGGCACTCCGAGCTATATCGACGGTCTGGCCGAGGTGGTACGCAGAGTGTACAAGGCCCTGAAGCCCGGCGGCCGCATAGTGCTCGTGGATGTGCCCAAGGAGAGTTCCTACGGCATTCTCTACAATCTTGCAAAGGCTCTCGGCACCTGGGAACATCCGCTTCTGGAAGGATGCTATCCGCCGAACCCCTATCCGATAGAATTTGTGGAGGTGGCCAAATGGCGCACCACCGCCGAGAAAATAGCTATGCTCGAAGACGCCGGTTTCCGTAACCTTACTTTCGCGCAGACCCTCACCACACATCCACTTTATTCCGACAACACCGAAGAACAACCCGTAGAAGGCTACGACCGTGGCGACTACGTGGCAATAAGCGCTATAAAATGAAAAAATGGAGTCAAGAGGCCTGGGAGGCAGCACTCCCGACCTATAACAAGATTCTCGAGCTGCCCTTCATCAAGGAGCTCACCGACGGCAGCCTGTCGCACGACCGTTTCCTGTTCTATATCCGCCAGGATTCGCTCTATATCGCCGAGTATTTCCGTGTGCTGGCCCACATAGCGTCGCGCCTGGGCCGCAACGACCATGCCGCTGCATTCATAGCTTTCGCTGGCGACGGTGTGGCTGTGGAGAAAGCCCTGCACGAAGTGTATCTCCACGGCGAAAAACTCGAGGACATGCACATGAGCACGGCCTGCAACCTGTATACGTCGTGGCTTAAATCGCATGCCTTCGCACCGGTCGAGGTGGCCGCAGCCGCCATTCTGCCGTGTTTCTGGGTATATAAAGAGGTGGGCGAAACCATCTACAAATGTCAGGAGGGCGACTCGAATCCCTATAAGGCATGGATCGACTGCTACGGCGATCCCGCTTTCGAGACGAGCAACAATCTGGCCATATCCATCTGCGACGATCTTGCCGAAGCCGCTACTCCCGAGGTACGCCGCGCCATGACCGAAGCTTTCGTAGAGGCCACCAATATGGAATGGCTCTTCTGGGACAGCGCATATAAACAGAACATGTGGGGCCTATGAGCAAGAAAACCTATCGCCGCGCTCTTACCATAGCCGGCAGCGATCCCAGCGGAGGCGCCGGTCTGCAGGCCGATCTGAAGACCTTCTCGGCACTCGGCTGCTACGGCACATCGGTGGTGGTGGCTGTTGTAGACGAGAATACCGTCGGAGTGACCGGCGTGCATCCCATACCCGTCGATTTCGTGACAGGGCAGATTCGCTCGGTGCTCGACGACATAGGCACCGACGCCATCAAGATAGGCATGCTTCACTCGTCGGAGCTGATACGTGCCGTCCGCGACACCCTCGCGCAGTACGATATAAAAAACGTGGTGCTCGACCCCGTGATGGTGGCTACTTCGGGCGACCCTCTGCTCGAGGCCGACGCCGTGGCCACACTCCGCGACGAGCTTATACCGCGTGTGCGGGTAATAACGCCCAATATACCCGAGGCGGAGCTGCTCTTAGGGCATCCCCTCACCGATCAGACCGAACTGCCCGCTGCCGCCCGCGAACTTTCGGAGCGCTGCGGCGGTGTGTCGGTGCTCCTCAAGGCGGGACATCTGCACGACAGCGAACTTATCGATGTATTTTATAATGCCGAGACCGGCAAGACGACCGAACTGAAGTCGCGCCGTCTCGACACGGTCAATACCCATGGCACGGGCTGCACCCTGTCGTCGGCGTTCGCGGCCTCGCTTGCCAAGGGCATGAGCCTCGACGAAGCCGCACGCGCCGCCAAGGACTATATAGCGGCGGCCATCGAAGCCGGTGCCGACTACGATATCGGCCACGGACATGGTCCGGTGCATCATTTCCACGCTTTGTGGAAGGAATAACCGGATAAAATGCAGGAGGGCATCTGACAACACGGTCAGATGCCCTCCTGTTCAATTAGAAGTATACTATTTATTTAAGCAGATCCTTTACTTTGTCGGCTCCCTGCTGAGCGGCGTCGGAGGCGGCATCCTTGGCGTTCTCCACGGCATCTTTGGTCTTCTGAGCAGCATCGGAAGCGGCGTCCTTTGCATTCTGGACGGCGTTGTCGGCGGCATTCTTGACACTGTCGGTGGCGGCAGCGGCGGCATCCTTGGCTTCCTCGGCCTTATCGCCGGCGGCTTCCTTCACTTTTCCGAGGGCAGTGTTGACGGCGTCGAAAGTGCTGCTGAGAGCGGGCGCTTTTTCTTTTACGACCGGCTCAATCTGATCGAGATACTTCCTGGCCTCATCGATTTTTCCTTCGTCGACAAGTTTCTTAGCATAGTCTTTGGCCTGATCGACATATATTTTGACACTATCGGGGTTGGTACAGTTTTCGATTTTCGTTTTCAGGTCGGAAGCAGAGACTTCCCCGGTCTGTTTTGTGCCGCAGGAGGTAGCGGCGAGGGCAATAGCCACGATGGCTGTGAGAACTAACTTTTTCATTTGTGTATTTTTTCGAGTTTTCCAAGTTGAAACATACCAGTTTCGATAAAAGTTGCCGTGCGGATGTTAATATGTGTTAACAAGAAGGCGTTTCTCTTTTCTCTGTTGGAAAAATGCTTACTTTTGCACCCATAAACCATACGAATACACATAAAACATGAGAAAAACTTTACTTTTTGCTTTGCTTGTGGGTTTGCCACTGTGCCTTATGGCCGAATTACCTCATCGCAGTGTCTCTACGATGAAGAAACTGCCTGAGGCCTCCGTCCGCGAGCAGACGGCGCGCAGACATGTTTCCGCGCCTGCATTCCGTGCCGCCGAAGCTCCCGCCGATGCCGTCGAGGTACCGTTTACGCATCAGATGGGCAAGAGCCAGGCCGATCTTTATCCGAAATTCGATCTCAACGAGGATAAGAAGGGCTGGAGCCACATGACTTCATATGCGGCATGTACCGGTCCTAACAAAGATATAGCGCAGGCGAACGACGACTGGATGCTTTCGCCGGCGGTACACCTTTTTGCTGGCAAAAGCTATACAGCGAGTTTCGGCGAAGGGCTGAACACGGTCGGAGCCAACAAAATCGGTCTGTTGGCTTTCTATATGGGCGGCAGTCAGGAACCTTCGGCCATGACCCGCGAACTGATTGCCACTCACGAAATTAAAGTGAAATACGACAAGAACACAGCCCAGCCGACACAGGAGGTTGAGTTTACGGTAGATGAAGACGGTTATTACTATTTCGGCTTCCACAGCACCACCACACTCGAAAATACTGCTATCATCACTTTATACGATTTTTCGGTGATTGAAAGCGGCTCCAAGGTGATACCCCCTGCGGCCGGCGAACTGAGCTACGAACTCGCTCCCAAGGGCGAGCTGAAAGCCACCGTACAGTATACAGCTCCCCTTAAAGATATCGAGGGCGGTGATCTGGAAAAGATTAGCAAAGTAGAAGTGAAGACTAACTGGTTGGTGACACATACATTTACCGATGTCGTTCCAGGCCAGGAACTCAAATTCGAGACCGATCTGAACAACAACGGCTATAACCGCATCGAGGCCACTGCATATGTCGACGACACTCCGGGCGAGACGGCCAAAATACTCGATTTCTATGCCGGCCCCGACAATCCGCTGCCGGTAGAGAATGTGAAAGCCACCCTGTCGGACGATTTCAAGACCGTGACTCTCAGCTGGGACGCCGTGGGCGAGACAGGCGAGAACGGCGGCTATGTAGATGCATCGAAAGTGACATATTATATTTTCGATGCCTTCGGCTCCTACTACGACCCCGCCATTGCCACAACCGACCAGACAAAGATCGTGCTGGACTACAGCGACTTCGCCGCGCAGGATTTCGTTGCCTATCAGGTGACAGCAGGTATTGACGAGATATACTATTCCCTGGCGACAAACTCGAATATCGTGGTGATCGGACAGCCCGACAGCACTCCCTGGCACGAAAGTTTCTCCGATGCCTGCTATCAGCAGATGTGGGTTATCGATCCGGCGTCGGACAGCTCCATGCTCACCGGAACCATGTACGACAACGAACTGCAGACCAATGCCGATGACGAAGATGCCGAGCCCGAATACCTCAACTCGCACGATGCCGACAATGGTTTCTTCTATTTCATGCCGATGTCGAAGGACGGCGTGTATGGGTTCTATTCGGCCAAAATAGATGTAAGCAAGGCGGCCCGGCCGGTGTTCGAATTCTGGTATCAGGGCAAAGGCAGCCTGCTGCAGGCACTTGTCGGCAAGGATGGCTCGCAGCCCGAATCGGTGCGCGATATCGATCTGATGCAAAATCCTACCGACGACTGGACTCTTTGCCGTATCGATCTCTCGGAGTACAAAACGGCCGGATATATACAGGTGGGTGTGCGGCTGAAAGCCATACACAACGATGATGAGCACATATGGAGCGTGCCTCTGGATAATATGCGTGTTATAGACCTTGTGGAAAACGATATACGCATATCGTCGATGAGCGGCAAACGCAGTGTGGCAAGCGGCGAGAGCGCTCTGCTGACGGTTGCGCTCGAGAATATCGGCGAAAAAGACTGCGAGGCTGTCGGTGTGGAGATGTTCAGCAACGGTGTAAAGGCGGCCGAAAAGGAAATCGGTACTATAGCCACCGGTAAGGTGACCTCGCTTGTTTTCGCAGTACCCGCTACAGTCCTCGATGACCGGCTCGATGTGGCCGTCGAAGTGAAGGCGGCAGGCGATATGAATGCGGCAAATAACAAGGCCGGGACTGTCATTGAGGTGGTTCATCCCGAGGTGCCGGGTGTCGAAGGTCTTGCAGCTACAGATGCAGGTGCCGGCAAGGTCGAGCTACAGTGGACAGCGCCCTCACTGGCCGGTCTGCTCGAGCCGCAGGCTATGACGGAAGATTTCGAGAATCCCGACTACGAGGCTCTGACTATAGAGAATTTCGGCGGATGGCAGATGATAGACAAGGACCGCGGCAAGACCTATTCGTTTATAGGCGATACTAAAAATCCGTACCGCACTCTTCCCATGGCTTTTCAGCTTTACGACCCTGTGAAAGCGGGCGTGCCCTCCGATTCCTATATCGATATCGCTCCTCACAGCGGAAATACCCTTCTTGTGGCATGGAGTGCCAAAGGACCGAACGACAACTGGCTGATATCGCCCCGGTTGAGCGGTAATGAACAGACCGTTACGTTCTTCGCCCGCAGCTTTACGTCGTATATCCCCGAATCGTTCGAAGTGCTCTATGGTTCCGAAGCCGACGGCGAGTTTACAAAGATCAATGCGGTGGAGAACTATCCTGCCGACGGCGAAGTGTCGGAGGACTGGACGCAGTACAAGGCCGTTGTTCCGGCCGGTGCCAATTATTTTGCAATCCGCCACAACGCTTACGACTCGTACGCCCTGCTTGTGGATGATATATGTTTCGAAGCGGCTTCGAAGCTTCCGACAGATACCCGCCTGGAAGGCTACAACGTGTACCGCGACGGCGTGAAACTCACGGCAGAGCCTGTGGCTGAAACTTCCTACGCCGAGATTCCCGGAGTACAGGGAGTGTTCACTTACCGTGTGAGCGCGGTGTATAATATGGCCGAATCGCGTGCCTGCGATGCCGTAGCCGTGACTCTGGGCTCGAGCGGCATCGGTACTGCCGAGGGCGGCGAAGTGGTGATAACCGGCGGCGACAAGATCCGTGTGACAGGGGCCGAAGGCCTCCCCGTGACCGTGGCATCGGTCGACGGCAAGGTAGTATACAGCACTCCGTCGGCAGCATCCACGGTTGAAGTCGAGGCGTCGACCGGCATCTATCTTGTGCAGGGTGGGTCGCGCATATCCAAGGTGACTGTACGCTGACGCGATAACATGAGAACCCCCGGCAGCTCCAGAGCAAGCTGCCGGGGGTTCTGTATGTCTTATTGTGAAATCAGAAGTAGAAATTCATGCCTTTGGGGTAGTAGAGCATACCCGAACCTACCTGCTGGGCAACACTGTCGCCCATCGAATTGGCTACAATGGCGAGTGCGAATCTCAGTGACGAGCTGGGTCCGTTGGCCGTGATGAGGGTATCGAGGGTCATAACAGGCACATCGCGCATGGTTGCGCCATTTTTTTTGCATTCGTTCTCGAAGCCGGGATAGCATGTGGCCTCACGGCCGTCGAGGATGCCCAGGGGGGCGAGCACTACTGCAGGAGAAGCGCATATAGCAGCAATTTTGCCTTTGTGTACCTTGAGCAGATCGCCAAGGGCCTGGAACTGGTGCAGATGTGTGGCGCCGGGCATTCCGCCGGGGAGAATAAGCCATTCCGAGTCGGCAAAGTCGGCTTCTTTAAAAGTGATATCGGCCACTACGGGTATGCCGTGCGCGCCGACTACTGTTTTCGAATCGTTGATTGACACTGTCTTGATGTCCATACCGGCGCGACGCATTACGTCGACAACGGTCAGGGCTTCGATTTCTTCGAAACCTTCAGCAAGGAAAATAAATGAACGGTGCATGGTAGGTTTGTTTTGTGGATGGATAGACTACGTTTCGAGGTTATGGGGGAAAGCCGCCGGGTGTACCTATGCGGTCTCTGATAACAATAACAAACGGGATAGAGTTATTGTTCGTTGTTTAATTGATGATTTTTGTGTATTTTTGAGGTGAAAATTTTACAGGATGAAACATGGAATTATAACTCTGCCGCTAATATCGGTATTTATTTTGACATTTGCAAGCTGTTCGCAGAATTTTATTACAAACGATGGAACGGCCTGGGCGACCACATACCATGTGGTGTACTCGGGCGAGACCGATCTCTCGGACTCTATCAAGGCTCAGATAGCTTTGGTAGACAGTGAATTGTCGATGTTTAATCCGGCATCGGCCCTTTCGGCCGTCAATGCCGGAGAGTGCGATACGGTAGATGTGCATTTCCGTACGATCTTTGATTGCGCGGTGTATGTCAACGCCCTTTCAGGCGGTCGCTACGATCCTACTGTAGCGCCTCTTGTGGATCTGTGGGGCTTTGGGAGAGTTGACACCGACGGTACACCGTCCGATTCGCTCATCGAGGCCGCACTGGCTTCTGTTGGTATCGGTGAATGTAAGATCGGCAGGCGCGGACGACTAATGCGCAAGACCAGTGATACGCGTTTCGATTTTTCGTCGTTAGCCAAGGGCTATGGGGTAGATTGTGTGGCCGAAATGCTCGAACGCAACGGCGTGAAGAATTATATGGTGGAAATAGGCGGTGAAATACGTGTGCTCGGCTATA
>ENA-ORMR01001495-ORMR01001495.1-human-gut-metagenome-genome-assembly--contig:-NODE-1495-length-17740-cov-3.589539_pt1 | contig 17740 bp, 19 predicted proteins | sample MGYA00242107_ERZ509003 | MGnify/ENA primary metagenome ERZ509003 (study PRJEB26280, sample SAMEA2338699) | human gut metagenome | biome: human gut; feature: human-associated habitat; material: faeces... | reverse complement strand
GCTTGAATCTTTAACAAATTCTTGATCAACTAAACAAATTTCTTCATAGAATTTATTAATTCTTCCCATAACGATTTTTTCAGCAATAGCTTCTGGTTTACCTTCATTCATTGTTTGAGCTTTTAAGATTTCTTTTTCTTTTTCTAATCTTTCAGCTGGAACTTGTTCTCTGCTTACATATTCAGGTCTTGCTGCTGCAATTTGCATACAGATATCTTTTGCTAATTCTTTGTTTCCATTTTTCATGTTAACTAAAACTGCAATTTTTCCATCTCCGTGAATATATTTTTCAATTAAACCATCTGTTGTTTCAAATCTTGCAAATCTTCTGATTGTGATGTTTTCACCAATTGTAGCAATTTTTCCAACTAATACTTCTTGTACTGTTTTTCCTTCTTCTGCTATTGAAGGTTCTGCTAATAAATCTTCAACTGTTGCTGGGTTATTTTTTACTACTTGTTTTGCAACATCCATTACAAATGCTTTAAATTCTTCATTTTTTCCAACGAAATCTGTTTCTGAGTTAACTTCTACTATTGCTCCAACTTTTCCATCCTCTGATATATATGCTTCTACAAGTCCTTCTGCTGCTACTCTTCCTGATTTTTTAGCAGCTTTTGCTATTCCTCTTTCACGTAAAAGTTCAGATGCTTTTTCTAAATCTCCATCTGTTTCTGTTAATACTTTTTTGCAGTCCATCATTCCTGCACCTGTTTTTTCTCTAAGCTCTTTAACTAATGCGGCTGTAACCATTTTTACATTCCTCCTCTTTATTTAAAAAAAGAGTTGAGCAGTTAGAGCCCCACTCTTTTATTTTAACATTTCTATTATTCTTCAACTTTTTCTTCAGCTTCAGCAACAACTTGTTCCATTGTTTCTGCTTCTTCTGTTACATCTTGTTCTTCTGCTGTTTCAAAGCTTTCACCTTGTTTTCCTTCAATAACTGCATTTGCCATAACATCTGCTATTAATTTAACAGCTCTTATAGCGTCGTCATTTCCTGGAATTGGGTAATCTAAATCTTCTGGATTGCAGTTTGTATCTACAATTCCTACTGTTGGAATTCCTAATTTTTTAGCTTCTAATATAGCTATTCTTTCTTTTTTAGGATCTACTACAAACATAACTCCTGGCATTTCTTTCATATCTTTAATTCCACCAAGATTTTTTTGTAATTTTTCCATTTCTTTCTTTAAAAGAATTACTTCTTTTTTAGGTAATACATCAAATGTACCATCTTCTTGCATTGTTTCTAATTCATTTAATCTGTCAATTCTTTTTCTTATTGTTCCAAAGTTTGTAAGCATTCCACCTAACCATCTTTGGTCAACATAGTACATTCCAGATTTTTCAGCTGCCTCTTTTACACATTCTTGTGCTTGTTTTTTAGTTCCTACAAAAAGAACTGTTTTTCCTTCTTCTGCTTGTTCTTTCATAAAGCTATAAGCTTCATCTAATTTTTTAGATGTCTTTTGTAAATCGATTATATGGATACCATTTCTAGCTTGAAATATATATTCAGCCATTTTAGGATCCCATCTTCTTGTTTGATGTCCAAAATGAACACCTGCTTCTAGTAATTGTTTCATTGCAACTACTGCCATTTTTCAATTCCTCCTTTTAGTTATTACCTCCATAAAGACTAATAACGTTTAAAAAGACTTTTAACTTTTAACTTTTAGTCTTCAAGCACTCTTTTTAAGCTCATCTTTATGTGTGTTTTTAACGTTAACTATTTTAACATGAATTCAGCTATAAATCAATACTTTATTTAATTTTTTTTGATAACATAATATCAAATGTTACTAGTCGGACTAATTTTATATGTAATTTCAAAATTAATGCTGATCAGTAACTATCAAATTTTATTTTCACTATAACTTTATATTATATACTTTTATCAAATACTATTTACTCTTTTTTGTTTTTGTTTTCTTTTTTCTTGTAGGCTTTTTACTACTCCTCTTTGCTTTAGGCTTAGCCTCTTCATTTAAAGTTTCATCTTTCTTCTCTGGTTCCCAAACCTCTCCTATTTTTGGTTTATTCCATGAAATATAATTACAAGAATCTGGATTATTCTCGCATATATAATAATTTCTTTTTCTCTTTGTCTTTCTTACTTGTACTTTACTACCACATACAGGACATGGTACATCAATTGTTTCTACTATAGGTTTTGCGTTTTTACATTCAGGAAAACCAGGACATGCTAAAAATTTTCCAAACTTGCCATATTTTATTACCATCATTCTTCCACATTTATCACATGGTACATCTGATACTTCATCTTTTATTTCAACATGTTCTAAGTCCTTTTCAGCTTTTTCTAGTATTATAGCAAAAGGTTCATAAAAATTTTCAATTATTTTTTTCCACTCGGCTTTTCCTTCTGCGATTTGGTCAAATTCATCTTCTATTTGTGCTGTAAATTCTACATTTACTATATCTGTAAAATTCTCTGTAAGAAGTTTATTAACTATTTTTCCTAGTTCTGTTGGTTGTAATTTTTTTTGTTCTTTTTCTATATATCTTCTTTCTAAAATAGTTGTAATTGTTGGAGAATATGTACTAGGACGCCCTATCCCCTTTTCTTCTAAAGCTTTTACCAAACTTGCTTCTGTATATCTTGGTGGTGGTTCTGTAAAACTTTGCTTTGTTTCTATTTTTTTATTTATTACTTCTTGTTTTATTTCTAGTTCTGGAATATTATTACTTTCATCCTCTTCTTCTGCTTCTAATGTTTCTACATATAAAGTCATAAATCCTTTAAATTTTAAAGTTTGACCATTTGCTTTAAATATATAGTCATTTGCTAAAATATTAACAGATATAGTATCATATATTGCAGATGCCATTTGACTTGCAATAAATCTATTATATATTAATTTATACAATTTATATTGGTCATTTGTTAATGATTCTTTTATTTTTTCTGGAGTTAGCTCTATATAAGTTGGTCTAATTGCTTCATGAGCATCTTGTGAATTATCTTTTGATTTAAAATATCTATTTTCATAATAGCTTTCTCCATACTCATTTATAATATGTTCTTTTGCAAATTTCCTTGCTTCTTCAGAAATTCTTGTAGAATCTGTTCTCATATATGTAATTAAACCTACTGTACCTTTTCCTTCTACCTTCACACCTTCATAAAGCCCTTGTGCAACTGACATGGTTTTCTTTAATGTAAATCCAATCTTTCTTGAAGCTTCTTGTTGCATTGTACTTGTTGTAAATGGTGGACTTGGATTTCTTTTTTTCTGACTCTTTTTTACATCATCTATAATAAATTTACTATTTTCGATATGTTTTACAATATTATCTACTTCTTCTTTAGTATGCAATTCTGTTTTTTTACCATTTTTTCCATAAAATTTTGCTTTAAATGTTTTCTTACTTTTTTCTTCTAATAAATTGGCATAAATATTCCAATATTCTTCTGGTTTAAACTCTTCTATTTCTGTTTCTCTATCTACTATTAATTTTACTGCAACAGATTGAACTCTACCAGCAGACAAGCCTCTTTTAACCTTTTTCCATAAAATAGGACTAATCTTATAACCAACAATTCTATCTAACACTCTTCTTGCTTGTTGTGCATCTGTTAAATTCTTATCTATTTTTCTAGGATTTTTAATCGAAGATTGTACTGTTTCTTTAGTTATTTCATTAAAAGTTACTCTACATACACTATCTTCTGGTATATCTAAAATATGAGCTAAATGCCAAGCAATTGCTTCACCTTCACGGTCAGGGTCAGTTGCAAGATACACTTTTTTTGCATTTTTAGCTTCTTTTTTTAAACTTTTAATTAAGTCTCCTTTTCCTCTAATATTAATATATTCAGGTTCAAAATTATGTTCTATATCTACACCTAATTTTGATTTTGGTAAATCTCTTATATGTCCCATTGATGCTAATACCTTTGTACTACCACCTAAAAATTTTTTTATAGTATTCGCTTTAGCAGGTGATTCCACTATAATTAATTTATCTGCCATTACTATCTCCCTCTTTTTTATAAAACTATACCTATGTATTCTAGACTAAATGTAATTTTTTTGCAATAGCTAAATTTAATTTTTTTAACTAAGTTCCAACACTGTTACTAGTCGCCAATTTTCAATAATGTATCTATAAGCATCTAATCAAAAAAATTAAAGCAATACCAAAAAAACAGAATCTTTTAACATACATATCAATTCTAAAAAACACAGGCTAAAATCACTAACCATCAACTAAAAATAAAAAAATTACAAAATATTCATATCTTCTAACACATCACGAACTGCTATAGGAGTTACTTTATTTCTTTTTAATACCTCCAATATATTATCTACTTTTTCTTCTGTATCTACAATATTGCTAAACTCTTTAGTTTCCATTTTCATATTCTTACCATCAGTTTCTTTTTTAACAATTTGCATACCATATGAAACATTTTTATTATCCAAATTTAAACAATTTTGTGTTTTATAATATGATACATGAATTTTAAATTCACTATCAAATTCATTATAATCATTTTTATCGATTATAGTATCCCCATAAAATTCTCTTAAGTTTTTCATTTTATACACCTCATTAGTAAAATATTATGGTGATACTATATATCACTAAATCCTTTATATCAAGCGTTTTTGTATGCCATATTTTTTGGTATTTCTATAGTTTTCGACAATAATTTGTCATATTTGTTTACTATCGACAACATTTTTAGTGATTTTTTGATTTGTAATAATAACTTATTGAAACTGTAAAATGTTTGAAATAAATCTATTTCAAACATTTTTCTATCTCTTTATATATTCTATCTTCAACATTATAAATCGCCATTTTTCTAGCGTTTTCTCCCATTTTAACTAGATTTTGCTTATCTTTTATCATTTCATTAATAGTACATAATAAATTTTCACTATTTAATTCTTCATTTAAAATTACCTTTGCAGCTCCCTCTTTTTCAAATACTCTTGCATTATCTTCTTGCCTATTAGCAGACATACTTGGAAGTGGGATAAATATTGCGGGCTTTCCGCACTAAAGCAATTTCTGTTAATGTCATTGCTCCACTTCTTGATACTATAACATCTGCTAAATTCATAACTTCTTCCATATTATATATGTATGGTACTATTTTTACACCATCTATGTTGTCAATATTTATATTTTCTTCTTCTAGTTTTCCTTTAATTATTTTATACTGTTCTGGACCTGCTGCCCATACAATTTGAAAATTACTATATTTCTTATTTTTAATAATATCTATTAGTGCATTATTAATAACCCTTGCACCTTGACTTCCTCCAAAAGCTAATACAATTGGCAAATTATCTTTTAAATTTAAACTTAATCTCATTTGTACTTTTTGCTCTTCAGTTAATTTTATTCCTTTCATTTTAGTAGGTGTACCTGTTACTACTACATTTTTTGCTTTGTTTAATTTCTCTTTTGCTTCTTCAAATCCAACTAAAATTGTATCAACTTTTTTAGATAACATTCTTATTGCAAGTCCTGGGTATGCATTACTTTCATGTAATAAAGTAGGAATCTTATTTTTATGTCCTGCAGTAATTACTGCACCACATATATATCCACCTGTTCCAATTACTATATCTGGTTTAAATTCCTCTACAATCTTCTTAGCTTGAGAAAATCCTTTCATAGTTTTTATGATATTTTTAAAATTTGTTATACTTATACTTTTGCTAAATCCATATGCTTCTATCGTTTTTAATTTATATCCGCTTCTTGGAACTAAATCATTTTCCAATCCTCTATTTGTTCCTATAAAAATTATTTCAGCATCTTTATTTTTCTCTTTTATTTTATTTGCAATTGATAGCCCAGGATTAATATGTCCTGCTGTACCAGCAGCTGCTATAATTACTTTCATATATATCTCTCCTATTCATTTATTATTAAAATGATGCAAATATAATATTAAGTTTTACTCATATTATATTTACATCTTTTGTCTTCATATTTTGATATACTATTACAGTTATATTCTAAACCTTAGAACCTGCTCTTGATATATTAAGCAAAATGCCACAACTACATAATAAAATTAAAAGTGCTGTTCCTCCATAACTAAAAAATGGTAGTGGCATACCTGTTGTTGGTATAGATGCTGTTACAACAGCTATATTTATTATTACTTGAACAGCAACTAAAGCTGTTACTCCAACTGCAATTAAACTTCCAAACATATCTGGTGCTTTCATTGCAATCAGTATTCCTCTCCATATAAAAATAGCAAATAATATGATTACTACAAAACATCCAACAAAACCTAGTTCTTCTGATAATATTGAAAATATAAAATCATTGTGTGGCTCTGGTATGTATAAAAATTTTTGCTTACTTTCTCCTAATCCTACACCAAATAAACCTCCAGAACCAATAGCATACAGACTTTGTACTACTTGATATCCTGTACCTTGTGCATCAGCCCATGGGTCAAAAAATGTTGCAATTCTATCTAATCTAAATCCACCTTTTCCTGTCATTTGAAGTATTCCTAATAAACCGAATACCTCCGACTAAGTCCGTACTCCTCCACTTGCTACAAAATGTAAAACCCTACATCCTGCCATAAGCATCATTACTGCTGTAATACTTACAATTACTAAAGAAACACTAAGGTGATTCTGAACTAAAAATAGTATTCCAACAGGAGGAACTAAAAATAAAAATGGTTTCACAAAGCCTTTAAAAAAACTTTTTAGGTCATCTTTATGGTCAGCCAAATATCCTGCATAAAATATAATCAATCCAATTTTCGTAATTTCTGACGGTTGAAATTGTCCAAATCCTAAATTTATCCATCTTGTTGCACCTTTTACAGTTCTTCCTATTCCAGGAACAATAACTAATAAAAGTATTGCACATGAAATAAAATAAATCATCCAATAATATTTTTTATAAAATCTATAATCAATCTTTGATATTATAAACATTAGTGCAATTCCAAGTACTGCAAATCCTGCCTGTTTTCGTACAAATGCATAACTATCATTTTCAGTTGCAAGTGCAGAAGGAGCACTTGCAGAAAGAACCATTATAATTCCTAATGATAATAATAAAAGTATAGTTATACATAGCAAAAAATCAAATTGATTATTAACAAATTTTGATACTTTTTTTACTTTATTCGGTTTTTTTTGCATTTGTAACCTCCTTTTTTGGAATATACTATTAAATAGCATTAATTCCTATAACACATAAAATTAATGTTATTATGCTAAAAACTGAAACCACTTTATTCTCGCTCCAACCACATAATTCAAAATGATGATGTATTGGTGCCATTTTGAAAATTCTTTTTCCTGTTTTTTTGAAAAACGTAACCTGTAACATTACAGATACAGTTTCAATTACTGGAATAAGTGCCACTATTATTAATATAATTGGCATTTTTAAATATAAAGCTATTCCTGCTATTGCTCCACCAAGAAGTAAAGAACCTGTATCTCCCATAAATACTTTAGCAGGGTGTAGGTTAAACAGTAAAAAACCTAAACAAGCACCTACAAGACTTGCACCAATTATAACAATTTCTTTAACTCCTAATATTATTCCAACAACTGTAAAGAATGCTAATATTATAGTAGTTACTGTTGTAGATAGTCCATCTATACCATCTGTTAAATTTACTGCATTTGTTGTACCAAGTAAAACAAAAATTGCAAATGGTATATAAATCCATACAGGCATGTTAATATATATTTTTAAAAATGGTATATATGTATCTGTTCCTATTTTTAATATATTTGTTAAGAATAAAGTATATGCTACTGCAATAATTAATAACCCAAGCATTTTATAAATTGGTTTTAATCCTTTTGTGTTTTTTAATACTAACTTTTTAAAATCATCTACAAATCCTACTAATCCAAATCCAATTGTAACAAATAATAATGGTAATATATTTTTAGCAACATTTATTTCTGTTTTTGAATAATAAATATATAGAAAAGTACATACTACAAAAATTGCAATAGCAATAATAATTCCACCCATTGTTGGTGTGCCTTGTTTTTTTAAATGTGATTTAGGACCATCATCTCTTTCTATTTGACCTACTTTTAAACTTCTTAATATTGGTATTATAATTAATCCTAGTATTGTACTTATTGCAAAAGAAAGCAATACTACTTTTATATGAAATTCCATCTTTTCCTCCTAAACTTGTATTTATTTTTGTTCATCAATAATTTCTTTTATTATTTCTTTTTCATCAAATGGATATTTTTCATGACCTATTATTTGATAAGTTTCATGCCCTTTACCTGCTAAGACAACCATATCATTTTTCTTTGCAATTTGTATTGCATGTTTTATAGCTTCAATTCTATCTACAATACACACATATTTCCCATTAGTCTTCTTTATTCCTTCTTCAATTTGATTAACTATTTTTTCTGGCTCTTCTGTACGTGGATTATCAGAAGTAATAATTGTATAATCTGCAATTCTTCCAGATATTTCTCCCATAATAGCACGTTTACATGAATCTCTATCTCCACCACATCCAAATAGAGCTATTACTTTTCCTCTTGTATATGATTTAACTGCATTTAAAATATTTTCTAAACTTTCTGGAGAATGTGCATAATCTATCATTATTGTGAGTTCCTTTTTATTATCTACAAGTTCACTTCTTCCTGGTACTCGTACTTCTAATAATGCTTCTTTTATATTTTCTGGACTGCAACCTAGTTTTAATCCTATAGATATTGCAGCTAGTGAATTATATACACTAAATCTTCCTGGTATGAATGTTTTTACTCTTTCATTTTTAGTACTTAATTTAACTTTAAAATCTACATATGAGTTTGTAATTGTTATATCTTTTGCTAGAAAATTACAATAGTTATCAATACCATAAGTAATTATCTCATTATCTGGAAGTAATTTAGGTATTTTAGCTGTATGTAAATCATCTGCATTTACATATCCTGTTTTACACATTTGGAATAATTTTAGTTTTGAATTAAAATAATCTTCCATATCTTGATGTTCTTTTTCACTTATATGGTCTTCTGAGAAATTAGTAAATACAGCAATATCAAATTCGCACCCATCTACTCTATGTAGTTTTAAACTTTGTGAAGATACTTCCATTACAATTACTTCACAACCTTCATCAACCATCTGCCTAAACATTTTTTGTAATTTTAAACTTTCTGGTGTTGTTCTATCACTATCTCCTAATTTTTTATCTCCTATATAACATGCAATCGTTCCAATTAATCCGAACCTTTTTTCCTTCTTTTTCTAAAATTGCTTTTGTCATAAATGAAGTAGTAGTTTTGCCTTTTGTTCCTGTAATACCTATTAACTTAACCTTTTTAGATGGATTTTTATAAAAGTTACATGCACATATTGCTAACGCATGTCTTGTATCATCTGATAATACTATTGTTACATCATTAGGTATTTCTTTTATAATTTTTTTATCGATATCTGTTCCGAGCAAGAATTACTTTTGCTCCATTAGAAATAGCATCTTTTATATATTCATGACCATCTACTTCAAATCCTTTTATAGCAACAAACATATCTCCATTATTTATATTTCTTGAGTCACTATCTAAACTATTTATATCTATATCTAATGTACCTTTTACTTTTAGTCCTTCTAATCCTGCTAATACTTTTTTTAATTCCATAGATTTCTCTCCTTACATTTATAATTTTGCGAATATATTATATAACTAAATTTTAGTTTTGTATAGAAATTTTTGGTTTATTTTTTAATTTATTGTACTTCTACCATTATTTTATTTTTTTGTTTTATTTTAATTCCTGGTTTTGGTAATTGTTCTTTTATTGTAATCTCTGATTCTAAGATTTCTTCTTCTCCTTTTTCATATTCTATTTCCACATCTAGTTCTTTTAATTTATCTTTTGCCTCTTTTATTGTTAGACCAATTAAATTTGGAACTTCTATTTCCATAATCTTATCTTCTTCATTTTCTTCTTTTTGCACTTCTAGATATGGTAATACTTCGCTAAAAATTTGACCACCTACTGGTGCTGCAACACCACCTCCTTGGTGTATTTTGTCGCTACACAAAGTTGAACTTAATTTTAACATTGATTGTAGCTATAGTTTTATGCTTCTTTTACTCTTTCAAAGATACTTGCTTTATTTTCATCTTCTATGTACTCTAATATTTTATTTATTTCATTCATAAACTTAAAATGAATGGTTATTTTTTTATTCTCATGTACCTCTATGTAATCAATTAATTCTGTTATAATGTCTCTGTCCAATTCAGTTATATTTTTATGTGCTTTAAAGTTTTCTAGCCATAGGCTATTTCCATTTATAATTTCTTCTTGCTTTTCTTTTTGTTTATCTAAATTCGCCATTATTTCTTTTATTTTTCCAATGTCTTGCTCATATTTGTGTTTATACTCTAAATATTCCTCTTTTGTTATATAATCGTTTTTCCAATCTTCATATAAACATCTTTTCAAATTATTTAATTTTTCTATCTCTTTTTCTTTTGCTTGTTTTATATTTTCCATGTTCTCATTTGCTAATTTTTTTGTATTAGATTTATTTATTTGTTCTAATAGTTTTTCTGTATTAACCAGTAATTCTATATGTAATTTAATTGTTTCTAATACTGCATCTTCTAGTTCTTCAACTTTTAGAGTATGACTAGTGCATAATTTGTTTGATTTTTTTCTATATGTGCCACATATGTAATATTCATAAACAGTACCACTTCTATTTTTACAATATTTTTTATGCATTGCTCTCCCACAATCTGCACATTTTAATATTCCTGCCCACACACTTAGGTCTCCACTATCTTGTACTCTAGTATCCACTTTTCTTAATTCTTGTGCTTTTTCGAATAACTCTTTATCTATAATAGGTTCGTGCATATTTTCTACCGTAATCCATTCATTCTCTGGTACTTGCTCTACTTTGTGAACTTTATAGCTTTTTACTCTTCTTTTACCTTGTGTAACATTTCCTATATAAATATCATTTTTCAATATATTTCTAACTGTAGATGGACACCATGAGTAATCTTCTTGCATTATTTGTGAATTATTATAATTTTGATTTAACTTTTTCTTTTTATAACCTGTCGGATTTAAAATCCCCATATCATTTAGTCTATGACATATACTTAAATTTCCTAAACCTTCATTTACTTTCCACTCAAAAATTTTCCTTACAATTTCGGCTGCTTCTTTATCTATGATTAATTTATGATTATCTTCTGGACTTTTTATATAGCCATATGATGCAAATGCTCCTACAAATTCTCCGTTTCTTTTTTCTTCCATTCAATGCTGTTCTTATTTTTATTGATGTATCTCTACAATATTCATCATTTATTAAGTTCTTAAATGGTACTAATATTGTATTTGTACTTGTAGGATTTTTAAAACTATCTACACTATCATTGATAGCAATAAATCTTATATTAAATAGTGGAAATATTTGCTCTATATAATTTCCAACTTCTATGTAGTTTCTTCCAAGTCTTGATAAATCTTTAACTAAAACACAATTTATATTTCCTTTTCTCATATCTTCTAATAGTCTTTGGAATCCTGGCCTATTAAAATCGGTTCCTGTATAACCATCATCAACATAAGTATCATAAACAATCAAATCATCATGTTCTTCTATAAATTCATTTAATAATGCCTTTTGGCTTGTTATACTGTTACTTTCACTCTTATCTTCTCCATTGTCACAATCTTCTTGTGAAAGCCTTATATATACTGCAACTGACCATATTTTCACTTTATTGTTATTTGAATTTTCTGAAGAATATTTTGACTTTCTTCCAGCCAATATTTTTACCTCCCTTCTTCTTATAGTGTAACGTGCCCACCAAGAATTGTCAGCCCATTTTGTTTTTTTGTTTCAAAATATTTAACATACACTCTTCAAAAGTTTTATTACTTTTAGAATATTTCACCTCTATATTCATATTATCCATCTTTATTGTATATGGATTTTTTGTATTTAATAAGTATTCTATAATTTTGCTCTTTTCTTTCAAACCTTATATACCTTTCCTTTTTCATTTGTTAAAGTTTATTAACTCTAATGATTTTTTATTACTAATTTGTCCCTCTACTAGATAAATTCCAAAATTGCACTTGAAATGTAACCTTTTTTGAAAAAATTTTTTAATCTCTCTACTAGGTATATGTAACTATTTTATAAAAAGTCGGAAAGTTTTATAAAATTTCTTAAACTTTTTTATAATGTATCTGCTGTCTAAAAGTATAGATTTTAAAAAATTGCATAAAAAAATAACTAGAAATTAGCATTTTACTAATATCTAGCTTTATACTTTAAAATATAAATCTCTTTAATTTACATTATATCCTCTAATCTTTAAGAATTCATTTATATCATTCATAAGCCATTTATCGCCTTGTGTATGTAGCATATCATACCCGTCATGTAAATACTTTAATACTCCATACTTTTCAAACAATTCATACACTTCTTTTCCTGTAAGTTTATTTTCTTCTTTGAAAATTTCAACACAAAATACAATAAAATCATTTATTTTCTTTTCCATATTATCCCCCATAAACAGTATATTTACCTGTCTCTTTTTCTTCTAAGAACATTCTAAATAAATCATAATTACTATAATACCACATTTTTGTTTCTTCCTTTTCCAATGCTTTATATAATTTAGAATGATACAATAAATTCATTGCCTCTACATAACTAATATTAAAATAATTTTTAATACTATCACATAATGTTTGTACTATTGTAAACATCATACAAGTAAATTTACCTTCACTCATCTTCTTCACCTACCTCAATAGTTTCTATATATTTTATACATTCTAAAGATTTTAATGTATGAAATGAAATTTGATTAGATAATAAATATGTTTTAAGCCTTTTTATAGTTTCTTCTATATCATAGATTCCATTTTCATAACTTACTAATACTTGATACAAATTATCATCTGCTACTGGTCCTATTACAATATCATATTGATGTACAAGTTCATCACTTTGTCTATTTTTAAATACAAATTTTAACCATTGTTCTGTTGCTTCTTCAAAATTTAATATATTAAGGTTTTCATTTTCTGTATATTCATAAATATTAATATATCTTTTTATGTTTTCGTCTTTCTTTTCTTCTTGTATTCTTCCTTTTTTTATTTTCGTCCATCTTTTTGCTTGTTCAATATCTGTTGTTGTATAAAAACCTTTTCCAAAATCTGTTCTATAATTTAATATTTCTAAACTTGGCTTTTCTACAATAACTGTGCTACCATGATATATTTTCAAATTTATCATCTCACTTTCTTTTCCTTACTTTATAATAAATCATCATATAATATATATATTTTATTTATATACTTTAGATATTATCATATTTTTATATGTTTTACAATAATAACTAAGATAAAGATTATTCTAAGTAGAAACGAAGCATAATTTAAAAGAGCAAATTTCATTTGCTCCGAACAATACCTTTCACTTTTTTTATACGGTTAGTTCGCCAGCATGGTCCGTTGGACCACAAATTGCTGTTTAGGAGAAAGTTTCCTAAAACCTTTTTTCTCTCCGAGGGACAAATTTTTGTTATAATATTTTTATTATTATGACTGTAGTTTTTTTCTATATTGCAAGATTCTTTGTTTCCTAAATTCATTAGATTTCTGCAATTTTTCAATCTGTTTATCATATAAATCACATAAAGATTCTATTTGTATTTTAGTCAATTGGTTTTCTTTTATTTCATCAGCACGATACTTCTGTTGTAATTTTATTAATCTAGTTTCTTCATTTTCTATATTCTTAATATATTCTCTAAATTGTTCTTTTTTTATATCCTCTTTTAAGTTATAATCATTTTCTTCTATAATGTTGTCCTTGTATTTTCTTTCTCTAAAAATTTTGTTAAATAAGTTTTTTATCTTAAAGAAAATACTATTTTTATTAACTTTAATTAGTGATTTTTCTGTATTATTTTTATTCATTTGTATTCCTCTATTCTTATATTCTTTCATTATCCATTTGACTTAGTCCTGGAATTTTTTGTTCTTCTATTGAAAGTTCCTTTGCCTCTTTTTCTAATTCTGACAACCTCTTTTCTCTCTCACTTAAAGATGTTTCTTCAAATTCTTCAGGCATATATTCTTCCATTATTCCATTATTCATATCCCATTCTTCGTAATCATATTCATCAAAGAGCTCATCTTCGTCATAAATACCTTCTTTAGCTTCAAAAGTAGGTATAGTATGTGCTATCTGCCTAATATATTGAATTTGCTCCAATATTTGATTAAAATGCTCATCTGTAAAGTATATAGAACAACTACATTTATCAAATCTCGGCATTATGAATTCAGCTTCAGGATATTCTCCAAAATCGTCTTTTTCTTTTTTTATACTATATTTTTTAGATAGTATACTAGCTAATACCTCCATATCTCTTTCAGTATGTATTATAACATCTCCATCTACTCTTTCGTTTCCTGATTTTGTAGTAATTATTAATTCATTAATTTTGCCTATTTTTCCCATATGTGGCTGATATTGCCCATTAAGAGATACAGAAAAAGATAAATCAGAATCTGAATTTTCTTCTAAAACTCTTTCTAACATTTCTAGCTTTTTTTGTTCTTCACTTGGAGAATTTGTTTTTATTTCAATTAAATCTTCAATAATATTTTCAAAATATTGTGTTCTTTCTCCTTTTTTATTATGAAAATGAACATTATAAGTAGTCCCTGATATTATATTTCCATACATTTCATATGGTTTAAATTTGTTTTCACTATTCAATATAATATTAAAATTCTCTCTATCTTTTAAAAATTCAGTCATTAGATTAATAATCTTAGGACTTTTTAAAAATGCAATATAGGCATCACCAACATCATTTGGATCAACATGATTTGCTTCTACCCCATCGCAAGATGCAAATGGTTTAAATCCTTTACTATCTAAATAATAAATAATATCTTCAAAATCTTTATCTATTCCACTTATTTTCATATGTATTCTCCTCATTATTATTTTACTATAAAAACAAATATAAAACAACAATTGGCAATTATATTTTCATTATTTATTATATGAAAATTAAATAAAAGAGAAAGCAAATTGTAATTACTTTCCCTTGATTTGATTGTTTATTCTTACTTGAATTGTAAGTCTTTTTAAATGTTTTATATTGTGTAGCGACAAAATTACCCACGCACCTCCTTGAGTCATTATAACAACACTATATTTTTGTTAACTTATACATTCAACTTAGAAATCTTTTTTATAAAAAAATATTTCATCTTCATTAAAATCACCTTCAAATACTCGAACATATTTCATCTTTTCATAAAATTTATAATCACAACATGAATCTGTATTTACTCCTATATTCGCTACACTAATTTTTCTTAATTTGTTTTCTGCATATTCTATTAATTCTTTTCCTACTCCTAAACCTCTTTTTTCCTTATCTACCATTAATAGCGTTATTACACTCTCACAACATGGACTTCCCTTATATGCATTTTCAGTACCAAAATAATATTCATATATTCCATTTTTTTCCTTCTTTGTAATAAATAAACAAAAAATTTTCAATGCCATATTAGCTATAATCTTTTTAAAGGTTTTCCTTTTATGATAGTCTATTCCTATAATTCCTAATAAATCATTATCATTTTTGTATACATATACATTATCACTACAACATAGACTTCTTATAATATATAAATTCATACATCTTCTTTTCTTTAGTTTGCTTTCATATGAACCGAAACTCCATCTTTCTTCTTTTAACAATAGTTTCTTTAATTTAGTAAAATCTTTAAATAAATTGAATTTTTTTATTTCCATATTTTTCTCCTTATATATATCGTATCATATCATATTTTATATTTAAGATAAAGCCTCTTTAAATTTTAAACTTTTTCTTGTAATTTTATTACATTTTTATTATTCACTATATATTCTAAACATCTTTTTAATTCATCTTCAAACTTAAATTTTATAGTTATATCTCCATTTTCTTTTACATAAATACAATCTATTAGTTCCATCATTATATCTCTTGAAAGTTCTGTGATACCTTTTTTTTCTTTAAATTTCTCTAACCATTCATTACTACTTATACTTTGGCTTTCATACTTTTGTTTCTCATTTTTTAACCTTTCTATATTCTGTTTTAATCTTTCTATATCATTTTCATATTTTTGCTTATACTCTAAATATTCCTCTCTTGTAATATCTTCATTTTTCCAATCCTCATATAATGTTCTTTTAAAATTTGATATTTTAGAAATCTCACTTTGTTTTGTGATTATCATCTCATTTATTTGCTTCGGGCGACTGCTATTCGCCCCTACATCATTTATTTGTTTTACAATTTCTTCTATATCAATTAATAAATCAATATGTAAATTAATGGCTTGTAAAACTGCTTTCTCTAAGTTTTCAACTTTAATAGAATGTTTGGTGCATAAATTATTCGATTTTTTTCTATATGTGCTACAGATATAATATTCATATTTACTTCCACTTTTATTGGTACTACTTTTCTTGTTCATTGCCCTTCCACAATCTACACATTTTAAGAAACCCGCCCATATTGATAATTTATTTGTTCTTTGAGATACCTTTGTATCTCGTTTGTATAATTCTTGTGCTTTTTCAAAAATTTCTTTATCAATAATAGCTTCATGAGTATTTTCCACTCTTATCCATTCTTCTTTTGGAACATGCTCTACTTTATGTACTTTATAGCTTTTTGTTTTTCTTTTTCCCTGAACAGTATTGCCTATATAAACTTCATTATTTAAAATATTTCGCACTGTAGAAGGGGTCCAAGTATATGTATTGTCTTGTATTCCATAATTATTGTAATTCTGTCCTAATTCTAATTTTTTATGTCCTGTAGGATTTAACACTCCCAAATCATTTAGCCTATGACAAATTGCTATTTTCCCTAGCCCTTCATTTACATTCCAATCAAATATTTTTCTTATAATATTTGCAACACTTTCATCAATTATTAACTTATGCTTATCCTTTGGATCTTTAATATAACCATAAGAAGGAAATGCTCCTATAAATTCTCCTTTTTTCTTTTTTCCGTTTAAAGATGTTCTTATTTTGATTGATGTGTCTCTGCAATATTCATCATTTATTAGATTTTTGAATGGTACTAGAATTGTGTTTGTACTTGCTGGATTTTTAAAACTATCTACTGAATCATTAATGGCAATAAATCTTATATTAAATAATGGAAAAACTTGCTCTATATAATTTCCAACTTCTATATAGTTTCTTCCAAGCCTTGATAAATCTTTTACAATAACACAGTTAATATTTCCATTTCTCATATCTTCTAGCAATCTTTGAAATGAAGGTCTATTAAAATCTGTCCCTGTAAATCCATCATCTATATAAGTATCATAAATTATCAAATCATCATGTTCTTCTATGAATTCGTTTAATAGTGTCTTTTGGCTTGTTACACTATTACTTTCTTGCTTTTCTGTTCCATTGTCTGCATCTTCTTGCGAAAGTCTTATGTATAATGCTACAGACCATATTTTATGCTTTATACTATTATTTTCAATACTACAAACCTCACCTAATGGCACAACTTTTCCATACTGTTTTTTCATTAACTCACTATTAATTTTATTCATCAAATAATTGGCATCTATTCTATACGATGAAACCATTGTTTGATCAATCCAA
>ENA-ORMR01001493-ORMR01001493.1-human-gut-metagenome-genome-assembly--contig:-NODE-1493-length-17744-cov-3.178868_pt1 | contig 17744 bp, 14 predicted proteins | sample MGYA00242107_ERZ509003 | MGnify/ENA primary metagenome ERZ509003 (study PRJEB26280, sample SAMEA2338699) | human gut metagenome | biome: human gut; feature: human-associated habitat; material: faeces... | reverse complement strand
GTTATTTCTATTTTATACCGTCTCGGAGGTTTACACAATATCTAAAGAAGTCTCTTCTGCATCCCCGATAAATTTTTGTGATAGATCGCCGTCCGAATATAATTCCCCCAAAGCGCAACATCAAAATCCGTTCGATCCTTCCACTCACTCAATTCGTCGAACGGCACCCAACAAAACGCATCATGCTCTTCGGAAAGCGTTACGTCCGAATCATTACACTCGCAAACGAATGTGATGCTTTGCATCGGGAGGTCATCGTGCATCCCTGCCCATGTTTCGACGGGCATAACGAACATACATTCAAGCCCGGTTTCTTCAAATACTTCGCGCTTCAGCCCATCGGTGAATGATTCATCGTCTTTAAGCTCTCCGCCCGGAGGTCCCCAACATACGGGCGGCTCGGTTCTGTGCAGAAGCAAAGCTTTCCCTTCGAAAACAAGTATTCCTGCCACGGCAATTTTCATAAAATCTTCTTTCTGCCGCAATCATCGCAAGCAGGACGAAAAAACGCCGATCGGCGGCGTGTTTTATCCGTTTGCAGCGGCTCATGTTTGTTTGTCTTCATTGTACCATCAAAGAGATATTCAGTCAAGCGATTCTTTGAACCCCCCCGAAGCCTTACGGTAAGGCTCCGGGGTTTTTGCGTATTGAACGCGATGCGACATTTCCCGCCTTATCCGTCTCCCGGCGTGAGGTGAACAGATGACTTTACAGAACGCTTTTTATAATGTATAATGGACTCGGGACGACCGACTGCAAAAAAATAAAAAAATTTTTCAGACCACCCAATATTTTCGCCGAAAAAATTGTCATATTATCGTAACCGGTTGAATACCGAAGCTTCAGGACCAAAAGAGAGGACTTCCGATGAACCACTACTTGAAAGAAGAAAAAGACGAAACGCTTGTCGACCTCACACTTCTCGGAAACGACGCGGCTTATGAAGAGCTTGTGATTCGCTACGGAAAGCTTGTGAATTCGGTTGCGTACCGCATCACGGGGAATAAATACTCTGCCGAGGATGCCGCGCAGGATGCGTTTGTTTCCGCATGGATGAAGCTTGACACGCTTAACGAGCGCGAAAAGTTTTCATCGTGGGTCTGCAGGATCGCGGGAAACACGGCAAAGAATATAGCGTTTCATTATAGAAATACCGCGGCGGACATCTCTCTTGATCTTGTTTCTTATTTCGAATCCGAGGAATGTGATGATCCGGAGATCACACTTGTCGCGGATTCGGAAAACGAAGAGCTTCGGGAAGCTGTCGAAGCGCTCACGGAAAAGATCCGTGAGACGGTAAAACTTCATTACTTCGACGGCTATTCGGTAAAGGAGATCGCCGAAATGCTTTCCCTGCCGGCGGGAACGGTAACATGGCGCCTCTCCGAAGGAAGAAAACAATTGCGGAAAGGATACGGAATTATGGAAAAAACGGTATATGACGAAAACGAATCCCTTGAGAAACGTGTGCTTCGCCAGATCGACGAGCTGAGAAAGAGCACGCGGAAGGATGACCGATCCGGATTTGAAAATGACTACCGCGAAGTGCTCGCGGCGGTGGAATCACTTTCGGACACCGACAAAAAGAACTTTATGCTTGCCGAAGTTTTGATCCTCGGATATTGGTTCCTTCCGGGAGCGAAGAACGACGAGACTTTCAGGCGTATAAAAGAAGCGGTCGAGGCAAGCCATAACGACGAGGTGATGCAGGCTGTTTTAGCGGTTGAAAACAATAAGTACAGAAGAGAAGCTCTGCTCGACTTTATGCGCGGGAAGATAGACGCTCTTCGTGAAGGCGGATACCGTCTTGCTCTCGGCTATGAGATTTTCTGGTATGCGGCAGAGCTTCTTACCAAACACGGCCGCTGTGACGAAGCATTCGCAGAGTTTCGCAAGGTGACGGAGGTTCTTGATCCGTCGGACGTATATTATGCCAGTGCCGTCGGCGCGATCAAAGCGGCAGAACTCTGCGACAGGATAATGGTGAACGGAGACTGCATGATAGGCGCGACCGGAAATCTTCTTGAAAAAGACGGTGATAAGCTTTACTTTACTGATCTGCCCGGATTCCTAAGCGAGGGCAGCGGACTTTTCTGCGGGCTCGGTATGTGCGACAGAATGGTGCTCGATTCTTCGATGAAGCCCGGAGATACGTTCGTTGCCTCTGACGGTGAGTCTGCTTATACGGTAAAGAGCAGCAGCGAAAACGTCACCGTGCCCGCCGGAACATTCGGAGGGTGCATTCTGATCGAAGTCTGCAAAGCAGATGGATGTGCCGCGAAAGCATGGATTGCTCCGGGCGTCGGAATCGTAAAAGCGGAAGTAAAGCGTTGGAGCTGCGAAGAATGGGTCCTTACGGAGTTCACATGTACGGATAACTCTTCGGGCGAAATTATTCCCTTTGATGTGGGCAACCGCTGGAAATTCTCTCTTTCGAATCGAGACAAGTGGTCCAAATGGGACTTACATGATATCGAAAGCATTTATGAGGTCGTCTATGCGGATGACAAAAAGATAAATATTTCTCAGTATGAGCACAAAAAACCTGCGGATTTCAATAAATCCACGGTAGACGGCAACTGCGCTTTTATCCGCGCTAAGTATGTCAAAAACGGCGACGATGCAGGACTCTGCAACCGCGATGAGGTCTATGCTTCTCTTGATCTGATGCAGAAGGCATCAAAGACGGATTATGAAAGAAAGTTCGCATCAGCATTTGCGGATGTTACAAAGCGCATCTTTGAGACGGACGAAAAAGCAAATCCCGACTATACGGAAAAAGGTGTCTGGAACTTCTTCAATCTCTACCGTGTGGTTGAAAGAGAATGTGAAAAGAAAATAATTGAGTGCAGTGTACATATCGAGTGGAAAGACACCCGGACGATGGATTTCGACGGTACAAAGCTTCTTCATGCATTCCTTCTCAGTATATGGTCGGATGACATCGGCTGTCTGTGGAGTGACAAATTTGTTCCCGGATATACCGAAAATAAGAACGTGGTTATCTTCGCGGACAGCGTTCGCCGGGAAATCACCGTGGGCGAGGATGAGACCGTGACGACAGCCGCAGGCACCTTTGAAGGATGCAGACATATCCATGTCCAAATCGACGGGCTTTCCAGAGGCTTGGCGTATTTCGGCGGATGCATGGACTTTTGGTTTGCTCCGGGCGTAGGACTTGTGCGGTATGAGCGCGCGACCGATTGTGAGCGTGATAACGTCTTTGAGCTTACCTCTTACGAGGGAACGGGCGAGGGATACTTCCCGACGGCGGCAGGACTGTTCCGCCGCTACGAGCCTACCGACCTGCGCGGCGGATGGCACTCATCGGTTGAGCACACCTATGCCGAGAAGGACGGCGAGATAAGAATAATCGAAAACATTCTCGGAACGCGGGACCGCAAGCAGTATGAGGAATCCCTTGTGCGCCTCGGACTGAAGTAAACTGTTTCGTCCGCACGGCGGAAGCGCATTTCGCACGGCGGAGGCGGTGCCGGCGATCGGCTTTCCCTCGGCAGATCTTCTGCCGAGGGGAGATTTGCCGTTTTCACTCGGGAATCGGCAGGAGAGAAAAACGCTGCAGCGGAAATTTTATCGAACAGCCTCCCGCGCCGCACAACTGTGCAGCCGGGGAATGCGTAATGTGTACGACCGCACTTTCGCTGAAGCGGGAAACGGCGCGCATCCGTGAAACGAGATAACGGGACAGGCACAGCCGCACTCCGTCACGGCGCATGAGCGCCGGAGAAAAGCCTGTCCCCGGATTGCGCTGCGGCGCAGACTGCCGTACAAGCGCGCGCCCGCATCTATGTGAAAACTCAGGTTACCGAACGGGCATGCCATCGCCAGGGTGCAGGCTTTCGTACATACCGCGCCCCATCATACCATAGAAAAAAGTCCCTTGCCGATGGGCAAGGGACTTTTTGTGCGCCTTCCGTCGGTGGGACGGAGAAATGCTGTTTCCGAAATCAGAATGCGAAATACTTCTCGCGCATGCGCTTCATTCTGCCGTTCATCATGCCGAGAGCCTTGATCGCCTCTTCCTTCTCTTCCTCGGTGCCGTAGACTGCCTGCTTCATGAGGCGGCCCTCTTCAAAGCAAGCGTCGTCGTGCATCGGGAAGTAGTGCTGAAGCAGGAAGCAAGCGTAGGTTGCGTAGCGGAGCTCACCGACGACGCGGAACTCCTTGCTGAGCGTATCTATTGCAACGCTTCTGAGCTTCTTTATGGAGTCGATGAGAGCGCATCTCTCGTTCTCGGGTGAGAACACCATGGTGGAGCAGAGGAATGCGATTCTGTTCTCGATTGTTGCGTCGTGGCTGTCGGTGCTTCCTACGATCGGATACTTATGACCGCGTGCCATGTCCTCATAGTATCTGATCGACTGGAGACCATTCTGTTCGAAGTAGTCCTCTCCGCCGAGCACCTCGAATGCGTCGAAGATCTTGTTCTCAACAAGCCAATCGTTGAGTGCCGTCGGAGTGTGGTATGTGCTGCAGTCGATCCAATTAGGATGTACGAAGATTCCGAGACCGTTTGCTCGTCTGATCTCATCGTGGATCCACTTGAGCTGAGCTGCCGCGTGAGCCTCAACATTGCCGGGAACCTCGATCTGAGCGGTGAGCTCTGCCATCTTTGCGCCGAATTCATCCTGGCTCATAACGTCGGGGCACTTTCCGAAGAGGGAGCGCGTCGAGGGATCGGTTCCGACCTCGTCGGTCTGTGTGCCGCTGATCATCGCGTTGATGCTGTACTCGGCGCCGATGCTTATCGTGTGCTGAGGAGTGAACAGACCGTTTGCGGCGGGAAGCTGTACTTCCTCACCGGTGAGAAGGGTAAGCTCGTTGGGAATGTCCTTGAAACTCTCCATAACGCGAAGAGAGGGATAGTAACGGTAGTGATCGGTGATCGCAAGGAAGTCGCAGCCGTGCGCGCGATAGCTCGATGCAACGAATTCGGGAGTCTGCGAACCGTCGGAGTATGTGGAATGAAGGTGAAGGTCGCCCATGAACGGGTAAACGCCTACGAGATCGCCGCTTACCGCATAAACGGAGAAGGTACCGAAGCAGCACCAAATGTGATACTCGCCCTCGTGGGGAAGCTCTACCTTTACCGTGAAGCTGCCGTCCTCGGTTCCGTTGAAGGGAACGACGCGCTTGTACTCCGTAGCCGGATAATTACCGTTGCTGCCGGACATCCACATAACGGTTGCCTCATAGGTCTGTTCCGGGGACATCGACTTGCGCCCGCCCGTGTAATGGATGTGAATTTCCGCTTCTTTGCCTGCCTCGAAAACCTTCGGGAAGACATCATACGTCCAAAGCTCGTGAGTTCTTCTGAAAGCCATGAAAAATCTCCTGATTTCTTGATTTGATTTGGACAACCCGTGTCGATGCGAGCCGTCCTTCAAGTACAACTGTATTCTACCATACATGATATACTAATTTCAAGACGAAAATGAAAAAATGTTCACGGCTTTTTCGAAGCCGGACGCGGAACAAAAGCCGAAAATGAATTTTCGGCGCTCACACACTGCATATTTATCGAAAAATCGGACTATAAGCTTGACAAACGGAGCTTGAAATGATAGAATTGAAACGAAAAACATGCAAAAATGCAGGTGAACAAAATGCGAAAAAATAATATAATTTTGCGCGAAAAGGAATTTTCCGAGGCGGAAAAGCTTCGCGTGTATTTGATGATGATCGCGGTCGGCGGATTTCTCGGCGCGTATACCTTCACACTGAAGGGCGGAGTGTTCTGCAACGCGCAGACCGCAAACTTCGTTCTGCTTGCGGTGCAGCTCGGCAAGGGAAGCTTTCACCGCGCGCTCTACTATTTCATACCGATTTCGGCGTATCTCCTCGGCGCGGTGCTTTCGGAATTTCTTCCGAAATATGTGAATTCGGTCGGATTTGCACGCTGGGAGACGTTCTTTATCGCAATCGAGGCGCTGTGCCTGCTCATCCTCGGATTCATCCCGGACAGCGCGCCCGTGCAGATATTTCAGGTGACGGTCAATTTCATCGCGTCGATGCAGTACAACACGTTTCGCGCAGCTCAGCACGTTCCGATGGCGACCACCTTCTGCACCAATCATCTCCGTCAGGTGGGGGTAAACATCGTCGGAACCGCGCACCGCGACCCCGAGGCGAAAAGGCGCCTCGTCATGCATATTCTCATGATCCTTTCGTTTGTCGCGGGAGGGATCGTGTCGGCATTTCTGTGCGTTCGCCTCGGAGGACGGGCGATATGGGGTGCGGTCGTTCTTCTGATTATCGTGTTCGCCGATCTTCTCGTTGACGATCTCGCCGGCGGGGGAAAAAACGGCTCCGGCGAATGATACCCACGCGCGGAGGGGGAAGCGTAATTTTTCTGCCGGGAGCGGTAAAACGTCCGACACGGCGAAAAACAACGCGCGATTTTTTGAAAATCTGTTGATTTTTCCGGTGCTATGTGATATCGTATTAAGGGTAAGTCATGAAAATTTCGGCATTGCGCCGTGAAAAACGAGGTATTCAAATATGGAAAAGAAACTCAGAATCGGCCTTATCGGTATAGGCGGAATGGGCAGCCACCATCTGTTCACCAGTCATGCCGAGAATCCGCGTGTTCAGATCGTTGCTCTCTGCGACCTCATCGAGGAGCGCTGCACCAACGCGATCAAGCGTCTCGGCATCGACGGAATCTCCGTTTACACGGATTTCCGCGAGATGATCGACAAGGAAGACCTTGACGCGGTCGATATCGCAACCCCGAACAACTTCCACTCCATCATAGCCGTATACGCAATGGAGCACGGACTTCATGTGTTCTGCGAGAAGCCCGACGCGGTAAGCGTTGAGGAAACTCAGAAGATGAAGGAAGCAAGCGAGAAGTACGGCAAGGTTCTCATGGTTATGAGAAACAACCGTTATTATGAGAACTCGCAGTACCTGAAGAAGTACATCGAGAGCGGCGCAGCAGGCGAGATATACTGCGGACGCTGCGGATGGATCCGCCGCCGCGGTATCCCCGGCAAGGGCGGCTGGTTCACCACCAAGGCACAGTCCGGCGGCGGGCCCCTGATCGACCTCGGCGTACATATGATCGACCTTTCCATCTGGCTCATGGGCAACCCGAAGCCCGTTGCGGTTTCCGGATGCACCTACAGCAAGTTTGCCAACGATGACGCGCAGAGCGACAGCGAGCATTCCAAGTTCGGCGATGCCAAGGAAGACGGCACCTTCGACGTTGAGGACCTCGCAATGGGCTTCATCCGCTTCGACAACGGCGCCTGCCTCCAGATCGAGTTCAGCTGGGCTTCCAACATCGAGGGCGAGACGAGATTCGTCGAGCTTCGCGGAACCAAGGCGGGAATCACCTGGTGCGACAACGGCGATGCCAAGATCTACTCCGAGGAGAACGGCAAGCTTGTCAATACCGTCCGCAGCGGCGGCATGGGCAACGGTCACGACGAGGCACTCCGTCACTTCACGAGAATCGTACTTGACGGCGCGGCTCCGGACTACGTTCCCGAGCAGGGCCTCAACATGATCAAGATCCTTGAGGCTATCTATAAGTCTGCCGAGACCGGACGCGAGGTCGTTCTTTGATGTATAAGACCGTAGCACTCGCGTGCGATCACGCGGGATTCTCTCTCAAGAACGAGCTGATGCTCCACCTTTCGTCGCGCGGCATCGAATTCCGTGATTTCGGCACCTACAACGAGGAAAGCTGTGATTATCCCGATTATGCCGCTGCGGCTTGCCGCGCGGTCCTCTCGGGAGAATGCGATTGCGCGATCCTCGTCTGCGGAACCGGTGTCGGAATGTCGATCGCGGCGAACAAGTTCGACGGGATCCGCGCGGCGTGCTGCTCGGATACGTTCAGCGCACGCTTCACCCGTCTGCACAACGATGCGAACGTCCTCTGCATGGGTGCGCGTGTCGTCGGATCGGGACTTGCGGTCGATATGGTCGACCTGTTCCTCGATACGGAGTTCGAGAACAGCGGAAATCATCCGCGCCGTGTGGCTCTCCTTGCCCGGATCGAAAAGACTCACAGATAAACCGATAAAAAGCATCCCGAACTGCAAAGCACGGGATGCTTTTTCGCTTTCGCTGCCGGAGTCTGCCGCCGCTTAGACCGCCTCGTTTGCTTTTATCGGAATAAAGTGTACGGAGCGGGATTTTCGCGCGTTTTTACTTGATAATTGTTAAATTTACAAAAAGGTATTCCATTTATCCGCCGAATGGATTATAATTATAATGTATAACTATTTCTATTCGAAAAATCAACATTCCGGAGGAATATCATGAAGGAACGCTATAATATTGAAATATCGGACATTCAGCTTTCGGTCGTATCGGACGAGCCCGAGGATTTCGTCAATTCAATCGTCGAGAAGATTAATGCAAGAGTCAGCGATCTGATTATTCGCAACAAGCGATGCTCAAAGCTTGACGCAGCGCTGCTCTGCGCCCTCGATTACTGCGGCGAATGCACCAAGGCAGAGAAGCGCATACGGAACCTTGAGGCTCAGATCTCGCTTTACGATGCGAATCTGAAGCGCATGAGAGAGGAGCTTGCCTCATCGCAGAAGGCATCCCCGGCGGTGAAAAGCGCGCTCGGAATAAAGGACGGCGCGGATGAGAGCGCCGATGAGAACGCCGTGACCGACACCGAAGACAATGCGCAGAGCGACGAAACCTGTACTTCGTGCGCTTCCTGCTCTGCGGACGCGGAATGTGCCCACGAAGACGAAACGAAGAAAGCGGAAGAGGCAAAACCGGCGAAGGAAAATCGCGCGGAGTCCAAAAGAGACAAGCTTGAACAGATAGAAATGCTCCTGCGCCGCAACGATGACAAATAAATCTCCGTCGTGCGCGGCGGAGAGCGCAGAGCGCTCCTTGCCGGAGCTTCTTCTTCCGGCGGGATCGCCGGAATCGCTTGCCGCCGCGATCGAGGGCGGAGCAGATGCCGTTTATTTCGGTGCGTCCTCATTTTCGGCGCGTGCGCGTGCGGTGAACTTTACCGACGGCGAGATTGCTTCCGCACTCAGACTTTGCAGGACCTACGGCGTGAAAGCGTATGCCGCGGTCAACACGCGTATCCGTGACGTTGAGCTTGAGCGCGCGCTCGAGCTTGTGTCGCTTCTTTATTTCGAAGGGACCGACGCTGTTATCTGCGCCGATCCGGGGCTTGCGCTCGGTATCCGCGCGCGCTTTCCCGAGATGCAGCTTCACGCGAGCACACAGCTTACGCCGGAATTTCTCCCCGATGCCCGCGCACTTGAAGAACTCGGATTTTCACGCATGGTCGCGCCGCGCGAGCTTTCGCTCGGCGATCTGCGCACCCTCTGCGAAAACAGCCCGATCGAGATCGAGGCTTTCGTCCACGGCGCGCACTGCGTGTCGCTGTCAGGGCAGTGCCTCATGTCATCGATGATCGGCGGTCGGAGCGCGAACCGCGGGGAATGCGCACAGCCGTGCCGCCTTCCGTGGAAACTCGGCGGTCGGGAAGGGTATCTCCTTTCCCTTGCCGACATGTGCTATGCGCCGGATATCCCCGGGATCATCTCATCGGGTGTGCATTCGCTGAAGATCGAAGGACGGCAGAAGAACGCAGACTACGTTTACGGTGTGTGCCGGATATACCGCCGCCTGCTTGACGAGCGCCGATGCGCGACCGAAGATGAGATTGCATACATGGCGTCGCTTTTCGAGCGCGGCTTTACCGACGGATACCTCCGCCGCTCTTACGCCGGAATGACGGGCGTGCGTGCGTCGGACGCGCAGAGCGCCGCCGCGTTTGCGGGGCTTTCCCGCACCGTGCCCGTCCGCGCATCGCTGAAAGCCGAAAGCGGAAGGAAGGCCCGGATGTGCATGGAGTCTCCGTTCGCTTCGGCATCGGTGTTATCGGAGGAGGACGTGCGCCCGGCGGAAAAATCCCCGCTCACCGAAGAAAGAGCGAGAGCTTCTCTTTCAAAGCTCGGCGGCACCGGATTTTCACTTGAATCCTTTGAACTTGAGACGGACGGTGCATCGTATCTCGGCGCGTCCGAGCTTAATTTGCTCAGACGAAGCGCCGTTGCGGCGCTTACCGATCCCCCTGCGCGGACGGAAAACGCCGGACACGTCGGCAGCGGAGAAATTTCGATACCGTATTGCGCCGCGCGCAAGATACCGGAAGAGGAGATCACGGAGATCTCCGATCGGACGGAGAGCGCGCACGAAAAAAACGGACGCACGGCGGAATTTATGTTTGCGGACGCTGTTCCCGAAGAAGCGTTCGAATTCTTCGACGAGATATATCTTCCTTATACGGAGATGCGCGACGGCTGTGCGCTGAGCCTGCCGCCGTTTATGACGGACGAGCTTGCCGCCGCGATCGCGGAAAGGATCGTGCCGGGCTCGAAGGTGCTCGCGCACACGGTGGGTCAAATATATTTCGCACGTTCGCTCGGCGCGGATGTGACCGCGTCGTTCAGGCTGAACGTGTTTAACCGCGATACTGCGGATCTCCTCGGCGCGCTCGGCGCGCGGTGCATCACGCTTTCGCCCGAACTCGGCTCGGCGGCTCTGCGCGATATCGCGCGCACGGCGCACGGCGCGCTTTCCGCCGTCGCCTACGGAAAGCTTCCGCTTATGCATACGGTGCGCTGCATGATGCACGATCCGCTCCGCTGCCGCAGGGGAAGCGGAGGCTTTTCGGGCAAGATCCGCCCCGGGGAAGCGTGCAGGGAATACATCACCGACAGAAAAAGCGTAAAATTCTTTGTCGTCGGGAACCGCGACTGTACGAACACGGTGTTCAACAGCGTACCAGTCTGGACTGCCGATAATCCGTCTGCAATCCGCGGACGGGGCATCGCAGAGCATTTCGTGTTTACTGACGAGAGTGCGGACAGAGTGCGCGGCGTTATCGGCGCTTACCGCACGGGACGCGCCCCGGATTTCCCCGTCAGACGTATAAAATAAAGCTTCGGATGAGCGGCGAGTCGGTCGTCCGGAATGAAGAAAGGTTTGAATTGCAGAATGAGTAAGAATATAGGAATTGACCTCGGAACCTCGAACGTCATAGTCTATGCCAAGGGCAAGGGGATTGTGCTCCGTGAGCCGTCGGTCGTCGCGGCTGAAACGCGAGGCGGCAAGGTTGTCGCGGTCGGAAACGAAGCGAAGATGATGCTCGGAAAGACCCCCGGCTCGATAAAGGCGGTGCATCCGCTGAAGGACGGGGTCATCGCGGAATTCGATTTCGCGGCGAAGATGCTTCGCGATATGTTCTCGCGCGTGTCCGGCAACGCTCTTTTCAGCCGCCCGAAGGTCATGATCTCCATCCCCTATGGGGTTACGGAGGTTGAAAAGCGCGCTGTCGAGGATGTGACACTCGAAGCGGGCGCACAGTCCGTCGCGCTTATTGAGGAGCCGTTTGCTGCGGCGATCGGCGCGGGACTGCGCGTTGAGGACGCGCGCGGAAGTATGATAATCGACATCGGCGGCGGGACGACAGAGGTTGCGGTCATAAGTCTCGGCGGCATCGTCCTGTCAAATTCGATCAAGATCGCGGGCGACACCTTCGACGAGTCGATCGCGGCATATATAAAGAATAATTTTCACGTCCTGATCGGCGACGTGACTGCGGAGGAGCTCAAAAAAAATCTCGGCTCCGCGCTTGAGGCGACCGACCGCGGTGCGATGGAAATCCGCGGGCGAAACCTCCAGAACGGACTTCCCGCGATACTTACCGTGAATTCGGCGCAGATCCGCGAGGCGATGAGTGAGGACATATCGCGCATCATAGACTGCATAAGAAATACGCTTGAGACGACACCGCCGGAACTTTCATCGGATATATACGACTCGGGAATCATGCTTACCGGAGGAGGCGCGCTCATTGCGGGACTTGCACAGGTAATCGCACAGACTACGGGAATCCGCGTGATTGTCGCAAAGAGTCCGCTCGACTGCGTTGCGGTCGGAATCGGTCACGTCATTGAATCGGACTTCAACGGTGCCGTTTCCTTCAGAAACAGATAACTCAGCGGCGTTCCCGAACGGTAACTGCTGCTTTTACCGCCGTGCGGCGGAACGGAGATTCAGATGAAGAATTTTTTCAAGACAAGGTTTTTCATAGCGGTGCTGATTATCGCGCTCGCCATGATCGCGGTACCGTCGATACTTACGGCGATGGGACTTTCCGACGTGGTGCAGAGCGGTATTGCGGCGATTCTCATGCCCGGGCAGAAGCTGTTCAGCTTTGCTGCCGACGGGCTTTCGGGCTATGCCGCCTATTTCACGGAATATGACAGACTTGCCGCCGAAAACGAACGCCTGAAATCGGACCTTGCGAAAATGAATGACAAGGTGTACACCGCGGAAGAGCTCGAACGGATGAACGATTGGCTTTACGACTATCTCGAGCTGAAGCGCGAACACATGGATTTCTCCCTCACGGAGGCGGCGGTGACGGGGCGCGGCAGCTCGAATTATATCAGCGTTCTCACTATAGACCGCGGCACTTCGTCCGGATGCCTCGAAAATATGCCCGTCGTTACCTCGGACGGCATCGTCGGATATATCGCCGAGGCGGGCGCACACTGGGCGAAGGTGGTCACGATCGCCGAAGCATCGAGTGCGACCGGTGCGGTCATAAGCCGCACGGGGGAGGCGGGACTTGTCTCGGGAAGCTATTCTCTTGCTGCCGCCGGACTTCTGAAGATGACATATCTTTCGCCTGACAGCGATGTTGCGGTCGGCGACCGCATAGTGGCAAGCGGCTACGGAAGCGTATATCCGCGCGGGCTTGTGATCGGATACGTCGATTCGGTCGAGACCGACGAATTCAGTCAGAATAAGGTTGCATATGTGAAGCTTGCCGCGAACCTCGGAGACCTTACTAATGTCATGGTCATAACTTCATATGAGACGAAGGAAGCGACCGATGCCGATGAATAACGGAAATATGCCGAACACGGACGGACGCGGGAACGGTACGCGGAGAACGGTACGCCCCGACGGCTCACCGCTCGGAAACGGCGCGTATCAAAGCGGAGGTGCGCGGGGAAATACCGCGCATACCGACGGCGCGGACAGACGCCGTACCGCCCATAAGCCGACGGATGCGCGCCTGCGTGAAAACGGCGCACGGCGGAAGACGGGAAAGACTGAGCGCACAGGTACCGCACGATCGCGTGCGGGAAATGATGTCGGGCAAAACGGCGCGCGGCGGCGACCTGAAAATTCCCGTGTCGGCGGTGCAAACCGCAGGACGGATAATGCCGCCCCGGCGCAGTATTACCGCCGCAGTGCATATCTCGGAAAGAGCACGACCGCGCGTCCGCCGTCACAGCGTACCGCGAGCAGGAGAAAAACGGTTCCTCCGGAAAAGCGCCCGATCCTCAGCGAGGGGAAAATAGACCTCAATGCACTCCGCGCAAAGGTGAAGCGCTTTGTATCTTCGGCATTTTCAAACATCTTGCTCGAACGCGAAACGCTTATAAAGGCGGGCATCTGCGCCGCACTGATGATACTTTTCACCCTTCTTCAGACCACGATCTTTTCGAGCCTGCGCCCGTTCGGCGCGGTGCCCGATATGATGCTGTCTGCGGTCATTGCGATTGCCGTGTCCGAAGGTGAAAAATGGGGCGCGGTCTGCGGACTGATATCGTCGCTCCTCATATCCTCGGTCGGAACGACGGGCTTTTCGGTGATCCCGCTCGTTTATATGCTTACCGGATATATAAGCGGACTGCTCAGCCGCTACTACCTCAGACAAAACGCCGTGATACGGCTTATATATCAGCTTTGCGCGGGATTTCTGCGCGCGGCGGCGACTCTTATGATGCTGCATGCGCATATGGCGCACTTTACATTCACCGAGGTGCTCACGGGAACGCTTCTTCCGGAGTATTTTTCGACTCTCGCCGTCTCGCCGCTCGTTCAGGCGGCGGTCTGGATATCGCTGAAAGCCTTCCACAGAACCCGTGCCGAGCGCACCGATACGCCTTCCGATTTATGATCGGATAAACTTAAGAAAGGGAGTCCCGCGGGACAAATAACGTATAATGAAAAAACGCGAACATCTCGGACGGTATATTGCGCTTGCGGGGATATTCCTTCTCGTTTGTCTCATATATATAGGCAGGCTCGTGAATCTGCAGATCGCGGGTCAGGATTACTATACGATGACCTCCGGAAGCAAAACAAGCACGAGAACCGTTACGATACAGGCGCTGCGCGGTCAGATCTACGACAGAAACGGCGTCGCGCTTGTCACGAACAAGTATTCGTACGATGTCAGCTTCGAAGCGACGACGCTGCCCGCGAAGAATGCGGATAAGAATCCGCTCATCATGTCGGTGATCACGCGAGTGCGCGATTTCGGCGCGGAATATGATACGCCCGAGGGTCCGTTCACGCTCGAGCGGAACGGGGAAAAGTTCGTCTTTTCGTGGAATACGTCCTATCTTTATAAGGATGACGGATCGTATACCGTTTATGCGTCGCGCCTGATGAGGCTGCTCGACGATCTCGGCGCGAAATTCCCGAAAAATCCCCAGACGCAGACGGAGAACGAAGAGGAAACCACACCCGACCGCGATATTCCGCTGCCGGAGGCGGACGACTGCGCCGCGCTTCTCCTGAAGCGGTACGGACTTACCTATACGGAGAAGAAAAAGACGTACTACACATATAACGCGGAAGAGACGAGGGAGCTTTTCTGCTTCCGCCTTGACATGGAGCTCAGAAATTTCGCACCGCTGAATCCCTATCTTATCGCCGAGAACGCCCCGCTTGAGCTTATCACTCTGCTTTCGGAGGGAAGTTCGCGCGGCATCTCCGTAAAAACGAACGTCGAGAGAGTCTACGGCGTTCCGGGATACGCAAGCCATATCCTCGGACGGGTCGGCAAGATACAGCCCGACAAGACTGAATATTACGATTCGCTCGGATATTCGCTCGACGCGATAGTCGGCGTTTCAGGCGTGGAAAAGGCTTTCGAGGATCAGCTGCGCGGGATCGACGGTCAGCTGACGGTCATCGAGGACTCCGAGGGAAACGTGATCGACGAATACGTTTCAAAGGAGCCGATCGCGGGCAACGACGTGTACCTCACGATAGATATAGAGTATCAGAAGATTGTCGAGGACTCGCTTGATGCGAATATCGCATATATCCGCGCACTGGCGGAGGATAAAGAGGGCGAGCTTGACGGCGAGGACGCGCGGGCCGGCGCGTTCACGGTCATGAACATAAAGACGGGCGCCGTGCTTGCCGTCGCGTCCAATCCGACGTTCGATCTTTCGACCTTCGACGAGGATTACGCTTCGCTTTCGAAGAATTCCTCTTCGCCTCTGTTCAACCGTGCGCTGAACGGCGCGTATACTCCCGGATCGGTATTCAAGCCGGGGGTCGCGGTCGCCGCGCTCAACGAAGGAATAATCACACCTTATACGGAAATAATGGACGAAGGCGTGTACAGATATTATGAGGAGACGGGGTTCGCACCGCGATGCTGGATAAACCTGATGTTCGGTTCGAGTCACGGTCTGCTCAACGTCACCGAGGCTATACAGGTGTCGTGCAACTGCTTCTTCTATGAGGTAGGACGCCGCCTCGGAATCGAGAAAATGAACGAATACTGCAAGGGCTACGGCCTCGGCGAGCATACGGGCATCGAGCTTGACGAGGCGGTCGGAACGCTCGGCGGTCCCGAATACCGCATAGAGCACGGGCTGAACGCATGGAGCCCCGGAGATACCGTTCAGGCGGCGATCGGTCAGATGGATAATACGTTCACGCCGCTTCAGCTTTCCTGCTATATCGCAACTCTCGTGAACGGCGGAACAAGATACGGCGCGCACATTCTTCAGGACGTGCGTTCCCACGCGACCGGGGCGATAATCTATAAGGTGCAGACTGAAGCACTGAATAAAATGATGCTTTCCGACGAGGCGGTCTCCGTCGTGCTTAACGCGATGAAGAACGTTACCGAGGATACGGGATCGGCGGCAAGGCTGTTCACCGGATACCCTCTTGCGGTCGGCGGAAAGACGGGAACCGCGCAGGTTTCCGAGAACAAGTCGGCAAACGCAGTGTTTACGGCGTTCGCCCCGTTTGATGATCCGGAGATCGTAGGAACTACGGTGATCGAGCAGGGCGCGGGCGGTACTGACGCGGGATATGCCGTGCGCGACGTGTTCACGCACTATTTCAACCTTGATTTCAAGGACGCATACGACGAATTCCGTGACAGATACCTTGAGGAGCGCGGCGCGATCACAAACAGCCCGAACGCCAAGGATCCGAAAGCCGAGGAAAACGCGAACGGCACAGCCGGAGAAAATGATGAGAAGGGCTGATATGGCTGATAAAAAAGTAAACATCCGAAAGGCAAAGATGTCCGCCGATGCGGCCATCTCGCCGGAGGCAAAAGCTTTGGGACACTCCCGGACTGACGCCGGCGCACAGCCGAAGAATACGCCCGCCGCATCGGAGAATGCCGAAAAGCTCCGCGCGCTTGCCATGTTCTGCGCCGAAGAGCTTGAAAAGCTTTACCCGGACGCGCGCTGCTCGCTTGACTACGGCGGCGATCCGTGGAGGCTTCTCGTTATGGCGCGGCTCAGCGCGCAGTGTACCGACGAGAGGGTGAACGTCGTCTGCCGCGAGCTTTTCGCGCGCTTCGGCACCGCCGCAGAGATGGCGGAGGCACCGCTTTCCGAGATAGAGGATGTCGTAAGACCGTGCGGGCTTTTCAGAATGAAAGCGTCATCGATTAAGGCGATGTCGGAAAAGCTCGTCCGGGAATACGGCGGCGAGATCCCGTGCGATATAGACGAGCTGCTCTCGTTCCCCGGCGTCGGCAGAAAGATCGCAAATCTCGTGCTCGGGGACGTGTACGGGCTCGGCGGGATTGTCGCCGATACGCATTTTATGCGGATATGCGGAAAGATCGGCTTTTACGAAGAGGGGCTGCGCGATCCGGCGCGGGTCGAGCGGATAATGGATCCGCTGATCCCGCGGGATATGCAGAGCGATTTCTGCCATCGGGCGGTGCTCTTCGGCAGGGATATCTGCAAAGCGCGCGGATGCGAGTGTGACCGCTGTCCGCTTGCCGGACGGTGCAGAGAAGGCTTAAAGCGCGAAAAGGATGATCGCGCGACCGCGCAGAACGAGCGGAAATGACGCATCCCGCACGGCGTAAGTCGGACGGTGACGCGACTGAAAGCCGGACCGAAAGCCCGATGCGCCGATGACGCGAAAGTGCGGAGAAGCGCGTGCGAACGGATACTCGGATTTCGCTTCCCGTGCGATTCGTGCCGGGCAGCACACTTTAGCGCTTTGTCGAAGTGTGCCGTGCGGCGGATTGCCTATTGTGATTCGATCCGTGTGATGCAAAGCCGCAGAAAGGATAAGTATGTCTGAAAATTATACGCAGACCGTCGCCGCCGTATCAACACCTCACGGACGCGGCGGCGTTGCAATGATAAGAATAAGCGGACCGGACAGCGCCGAGATTATTGACCGCGTGTTTGTCCCAGCAGGAAAGGCAAGTCCCGCCGACGCGCCGAGACGCGCGGTGTACGGGAGGATTGTTTCCGGGAAGACGACCGTCGATTCAGGAATATGTACGTTTTTCGCCGCTCCCGCATCGACACATATTCGACAAAATACAGTTCCAGCGGCATATATTTAAAGCTTCTGTTGTATGCAAGGAGCTCATTGTCGATCCCGTCCCGGACCGCATGGTCAAGCAAATGCTG
>ENA-ORMR01001486-ORMR01001486.1-human-gut-metagenome-genome-assembly--contig:-NODE-1486-length-17785-cov-4.244219_pt1 | contig 17785 bp, 20 predicted proteins | sample MGYA00242107_ERZ509003 | MGnify/ENA primary metagenome ERZ509003 (study PRJEB26280, sample SAMEA2338699) | human gut metagenome | biome: human gut; feature: human-associated habitat; material: faeces... | reverse complement strand
ACGGCCGCAGAAACATTTGTTACAGCCGGGCTTTCAAAAGTTCTTAAAATTAACAATATCTGCGACAATGAGCATATTGAGGATTGCGGTATTCCTCTTAAAATTGTACAATTGGATGCAGGGTCAACATTAGATGTTCCTGCTATAACTACATTACAGACTTTTAATGATAGATTTACATCCTCAAATGGTTTCCCTGTGGATATTAAAGCTGCTGCATTTGAAACAGCTAATGGCGAAAGTATACTAGTTTATTATAATCCTAATTGTGTAAGTAACATGCAAGAAACAGCTAAATATAATATTCAAAATAAAATGTGTGTCAATATGATTTACGATCTCAATAGCAGTAAAGGCCCTAATACTGTAGGTAAAGATATTGGATTTATTTCAATTTTTTATCCAACTGATTCTATGGTAGCAGCTCCTGTGGTTACGCAGTCTAAAATTGAAGGAGGGGTCTCTTCTCAATCAACGGCAGGTAGAGCTTGTCAAAATTTGGATAGTGAGAGCAGAATGGTTAACCTTGAGGAACTTGGAGCTTTATTTATAAATCGGCAATTACTAGGACGTTTAACTGTTTCATATTCTTGGTCAAGTCTACTTTATGACGTTGATAATGCGTGGTTGATAGATTTTTCTAATGGTGAAACTTTTACAAAATCAAGGGGGAATTCACATTCAATTTGGTGTGTTAAACGCTAAAAAAGAGCGGGTGACCGCTCTTTTATTCTAAATGTGCAACGCTTGTTTTACCGAATTTCGCTGACAGGTTATCTATTAAGTGGATTAAGTATAATTCGTTTTCTAAATCCTTTTCGTTAAGGTCGATTATTGCGCCCCATTCCGCACGTCCGTGGTGTGCCGCTATCATTCGGGCAATCGATGTGAATCCCTGACTCATACATAGCGTAAAACCAAATTGCGAGTGGGTAATCCAAGTTTTTCTGAAATCTTCATTGTAATCAATAAGTCCGTTTCCTTCATCATATTTATATTCAAAGATTTTGCCGATATCGTGAAGAATACACGCTGCCATAACTTCGTCTTTGTTTACATAGTGGCGGAATAGAGGATAATTGGCATCTAAGTACTCAAGGCATTCCAAAGTGTGGACCATAAGCCCGCCGATATAATTGTGGTGCATAACTTTCGCAGCAGGTGCCGGTTTAATTTTGTCTTCGTGCTCTTTGAAAAAGTCCAGCAAAAAGTTTTTAATCTTTTCATCTTTAATCTCTGCAAATCTTGACACAAGTTTGTTGAACGCTGCGTCACGTTCTTCAGGTGTTAAACCCATTTTTGCCTCTTTTATTAGGCTGAAAGAAGTTACCAGGCAGTTGTTGAATTTTTCATTAAACGAGCCTGAAACTATTCTTAACAGATTTCCGCATCTGAATAGTTTATTGTCCATACGGTTTAGTGCTTCTTCCCACAAAACACAGTTCAAAAGAGAGCCGTCTTGCGGGTTTTTGAGCTGCAGTTTACCCATTTTTGTGCCTGCTTTTGTGTCGCCTACTGAAAAAATTACAACTTCATAAATTATATCTGTACTGAACATTTTTTACTCCTTGATATGATTTTATCACAAAGAATTATGATTAGGAGCCTTATGTAAAGATATATATGTTATGTTGAAAATCTTGGAGAAATTAATTATAATAAAATCGTATAAAAGATGTTTTAAAGAAAGGGGAATGCTTTGAAAAAACAAGCTATGACTGAATTATGGGGAGGGAGGGGCATCCGAAACTAAGCTCCTGAACGGTTTTAAAACTTTTAGATATTTAAAAGTTTTTCAAAACAGGTTTTTAATTTATCATTTTTTAATACCTCGAAAATCTGCATTCACAATGGCCGAAGTTTTGATAACTCTCGGAGTTATCGGAATACTCGCGACAATGACAATACCGATGCTGCTTACAAAATATCAAAAACAGGTTGCAGTTGAGCGTCTGAAGAAATTTTATTCTGTAATGGCTAACGTAATAAAGCTTTCAGAGTATGAAAACGGAGAAATGGCATATTGGGTATTTCCAAAAGAAAGTTACGATAAAAGTATTGATAAATTTTTTCAGCGTTATTATCTTCCGTATATGAAAGATGCCGAAGAATGTTATTCTTCCAATTGTTTTTCCAAGGAAGTTTATAAAATTAAAGTTTTAAACGGTAATGATGCGAATGGGATTATGTTAGTGAATTATATTGTAAAAACTAATGACGGGATGTATATTTATTTTCTTCCAAATACTCCGTCTGGTTACATTTGGATGTATGTTGATATAAACGGACATCAAAAGCCAAATCAAGTTGGGCGTGATATTTTTGTTTTTGATATATGCTACTGCTAAGCAAAAAAATAACCGCTTAAAATTTTGGGGTGAACAGTATAAGATTGAGGATTTAATAAAAATTTCAGATTATGGTTGTAATAAATTGGCTGGAATTTTCTCTGGATTTAATTGTGGTGCGTTGATTTATAAGAGTGGGTGGAATATTCCTGCGAATTATCCGTGGTAAATTTTTAAGTTTATGAAAATGCTGTTAAAATTCGAAAAATCCGCAATTGGCGGATTTTTCAAGCAGCTTTATTCCCAAATAATGTATGCTTAATTTCTGGTTCGGTCAATGATTTTTTTATCGTTGCCCCAAACAAATGATGAACGGATTTCTTCGCCGATTTTTTCAATTGAGTGTTCGCGGTTTTGGGCGCGCAATTCGTTAAATTTTTTGCAGCCGGATTGCATTTCAGTCATAAATTCATCAGCAAAGCTTCCGTTTTGAATATTTTTCAAAATTTCTTTCATCGCGGCTTTGGACTGCTCGCCAATAACCTTTGACCCGCGGGTCATATCGCCGTATTCGGCAGTATTTGAGATTGAATATCTCATATCAGCAAGTCCGCCTTCATAAATCAAATCAACAATCAATTTCATTTCATGCAGGGTCTCAAAATAAGCCATATACGGCGAATAACCTGCTTCAACAAGAGTTTCGTAACCTGCTTTAATAAGCGCGCTTATTCCGCCGCAAATTACAGCCTGTTCACCGAAAAGGTCGGTTTCTGTTTCTTCGCGGAAGGTTGTTTCAATAATTCCTGCGCGTCCTGCACCGATTGCAGAGGCGTATGAAAGAGCAACTTCTTTTGAATCTCCTGAAACGTCCTGATAAATTGCAATTAATGACGGAACACCTTTTCCTGCTTGAAATTCGCTTCTGACGGTGTGTCCCGGGCCTTTTGGAGCAACCATAATTACGTTTACATCCTCAGGCGCAACAATTTTTTTGAAGTGGATATTGAACCCGTGTGAAAACATCAAATACTGACCTTTTCTCATATTCGGTTTAATTTGAGTTTCGAAAACTTCTGCTTGCATTTCGTCGGGAATAAGAATTTGTACAATATCGGCGTATTTTACGGCATCTTCAATGCTCATTGTTTTAAAGCCGTATTTTTTAGCTTTCTCATCGCTTTTCCCGCCTAAACGCAAGCCTAAAACTACATCACAGCCGCAATCTTTCAAATTCATAGACTGTCCGTAACCTTGAGAGCCAAAACCGATTACTGCAATTTTTTTAGACTTAATTAAATCCTTGTTAATATCTTTGTCAAGATAAATTTTAAGTTTATTCATATATCGCACTCCTTACATTAATTCTATCATAAATAAAAATAGGAATATGTAAAAACTTGAAATTTAGCTTTTTATTATTTATAATATTAAACAGGATAGACAGGATAACGCCTGCAATGGAGGTATAGAATGCCGTATCGATACCGGCCAGAATGGACTGCACGCTGCCCAGAGCGGCCTCCACCGTGACGAAGCTGATGTTCCGCAGGCCCAGCAGCAGACCCACGAAGGTACCCAGAATGCCGAGGCCCGTCAGGGTGCCGGGGATCTGGGCGATGACGCCTCGCCATGTGTACAGTGCAAGGACATCCTCGTTGAGGACCTCATCGATGTCGCTGACGATCTGCCCCGTCTCCCGCTGGTGCTGCACTTTCTCGCAGTACTCGCCAAACAGCTTGTCCAGCCGCTTCTGCTGGAAGAAGCGCTCGATCCGCAGCGCCGCGACCCACGCCGAGCTGCCTTCGGTCCCGGATGCCTTGCGAATGCTGTTCTGTCCGTTCAGCAGTCCGCCCGTAAACGAGATCGTCGGCAAAAGGCCATAGATGCACCCCGCCAGTGTGATCATACACATAAAGCCGACGATGACCATGGAAAGCAGGTCCGGAGAATACGCTGTGAGCACAATACCGCTCACAAGCAGCACTGCCACAGACAGGTAGGAAAACAGCCTCATACTTCCATCCTTTCTCACCATTGAAAGCACAAATTGAAAGCGCAAAAAGAAAAAGGCTGCAATAGTATCTTCCCCAAAAATAAGGGAAAATCCTTTTGCAGCCGAACCACCTTTTGGTTTTATAAAACAACTTTCAGAAGGCTTCAAACTTTGCGTCCTTGACTCACATCAAGTTTGCCCAGATAATTCAATTACATTAAAGGAGCAAAGTACCCTTACGATTACAAAAGACGCACTACTCACCTTATTCTAGTGCTTATGATACCATTCTTAAAGTTCAAAGTCAATACAAAATCTCTTTTGGCAGACTTACTAGCAATTCAACTTTTTAATGCAACAGCAACAGCGTTGAATTGCATATCGCAAATATGCTGTTATCATGTTGTGTTATTTTCTTGACTTGCGATAGATTCGGTACTATTTGGTTTCTATTCTACCACGCTTTTCTCTGCCGAAAAGATGCCGGAACGCAAAAAGCCCCCGGAGAGCCTTGGGCAGCTCTCCGGGGGCAAGTTCTATGCACCGGTGTTTCTCACACCGATGCACAGGCATTATTCAATTTCAATGAGGTTGGGATTGACCGGCAGAGCCTTCTGCTGCTGAGGTGCAGGCAGCGTGATGTGCAGGATGCCATCCTCAAACTTTGCGTGGATGTCCTCCTTCTTCACGGTGTCACCCACATAGAAGCTGCGGGCACAGGTACCGGAGAAGGTCTCACGGCGCAGATAACGGCCATTGTTGTCCTTCTCGTCATTGGAGTGGTTGCGGACGGCCTGAATGGTCAGGTAGCCGTCGCTCAGCTCCATCTGAACGTCTTCCTTCTTGCAGCCGGGCAGATCAACAGCAACGTCATAGCTGCCGTCGGCGGTCTGCTTCACATCGGTCTTCATCATGTTTGCACCGCGCTTGCCGAAGGTCTCACGCTCTTCACGGTTCATCGCACGCTCCAGCGCACCATCGTTCCAGAACGGGTCAAAGAAATCATCGAACAGGTTTTCATGAAAAATAGTCGGCATAAACATAAATCATTCCTCCAATCCCGGCGTTCGGGTCGGGCAAAAAATTTATGAGATGTGCATCAGGAGCGGAGTCTTCCCGGGAGCCTTGCGGCTCCCTCATGCCCCTCTCTCCTGAGCACGGCTTAGTTATAGCACATGTTTTTAGCACTGTCAAGCATAGAGTGCTAAAATTCACAAAAGAATAATACTTTGATAAAATCTCATGCAATCTTTTCAAAAATCAGTCGTATCATCGTCTTTATGCAGCAAAAGCGCCAGGCACACAGTCAGCATAGCGGTCCGGCCAGAGAAACTCATTATAATAGCGATAGCTCTGCTCCCCTGTCATATAGACCACCATTTTCTACAAGCAGAAAACGATTCTGAACCCCCTCTCCCCGTTCATACTGTATAGAAGAACGGTTTTGGAGGTGTTCCGTATGCTGTTGACCCTGCTGCAATTTTTCGCGTCCAAATTCCTCGTGCTTGCGCTCCATCTGGAAGCGGGCAGTTTCCCCCGTCCGCTGAGTCCACAGGAAGAGATCAGGGCCTTCGCCGATCTGCGGGCCGGTGATTCATCCGCCCGGGAAAAGCTCATCCGCCACAATCTGCGCTTAGTGGCGCACATCGCAAAGAAATACTATGCTCTCCCATCTGAGCAGGACGATTTGATTTCCATCGGCACCATTGGCCTGATGAAAGCCGTAGACACCTTCGACTCCACCCGCCGGGCGCGCTTCTCCACTTATGCCAGCCGGTGCATCGAAAATGCTATCCTCTCCCCAGCGCACTTTGGGATGGAAAAGAGAATCCACCTCTTTCACGCAATGACGCATCTACGTCAAAATGGATTTTTTGGAGCCGAGAGAGCGGTTCCTTTTTTCTGCTTCAGAGGGTGTCATGTGAGGGTTGTGGTCTAACCCCTCTATACATCTTACAGGTAAGTTTGGCAGGCCCCCGCACTACCGTAGAGGCGCAGGCGTTCTACCGTATGTACCATTCTTACGCCGGCATCCCGGACCCCTGGGACCGTCTGCGTTGGTGCCGCTATGGTCTTGACCTGCTGCAAAAAGAGGTTGCTGCCATGGTTGGCATGGAGGAATGGCTCTATCGGGATCTGGAAAGCGGCAATTTCCGCCGGAGCTTCTCCCCGGAGATTGCGGACAAGCTCGCCGCCCTTTACGGTATCCCAGTGGAGGATATTCTGGACGACTACACCCTGTTTCTGCACCGGGGCGGAGGAGACTTCCTCCGCAGATACCGGGAGGCAAAAGGCTGGAGCCGTCAGCAGCTTGCCGACCACGCAAAGGTCAGCCGGACAAGCATCCGCTGCTGGGAAAACGGACAAAAGACCATCAGTCAGAAGTGCTTTTGCCATCTGGTGGAAAACCTTGGTTCCGATTTTCCATCTATGCTTCGCATGTGAGGTATGGTAATTTTTCTCCGGCCAAACGAAAAAGCTCGTCTGCAAGCCACGATATGTGGCAGCGCAGACGGGCTTTCGTTATGGAATCATTCTGTTTCAATTATTCTGATATTCGCTCTGACTTACATGGCGTTCCGTAAAACACGCAGTCGTTCTTCAAACGTTGCTTTCCATGCCGGATGCTCGGAGAATACGGTGTGCTCCACCTGACGGACTTGGTTCAGTCCGATGTTCCGCACCGCTTCCACTGCAGCATCTTTTTGGCTCAGATGGCGTTTTCCCACGGTCAGACAGTTTGCGCCTTCTGGCGTGTCGTACTGCTGAAACGCCCGGTTGAAGTCCATCAGGTCATGCAGACGGATGGGCTGATTGGTTTCGTTGTCTACCAGCAGACCCCAATTTTCCCAATGACGGTCGGTATTGCCCACCAGATAATCCAGAATGTTCATCATATAGTAGCTGGGAGCATCCAACTCTAAGATCTTATCCAGCGTGTTCCAATCATGGTTCGTGCAGTAGACGTCATAGGCTGCATAGGTCACAAGACTGTATCGCTGAGATGTCATGATTTTGCTGATAGAAACCGGCTCATTTTCAAACATCCCCTGCTCATACAGTACCTGATGGCAGTCAAAGCACCGGCAGATTTTGCTTGCCAGCACTTCACGTTCCACCGCTTCCCTGCCACCATCCTTGTAAAGATAGAAGCCATCCTCTTTTCGCACCCACGCCTTGGGGTACAAGCCGCCCGTAGACAGGTCATTTGCCAGAAGATGGGCGTTTGTCACCGTCATTTGGTGCCCCCGCAGCGCAATATCCACAAGCGCATTGCTTAAGGAGTGTGCAAAAAGGTTGATATCCTCGAATCGAATCTTCTCGTTTTCTTCTTTCACCCAGAACACATCCAGCAAAGACAGACAATGGTAGGATAATGCAATCTGTGCTCGTTCCCTGTCCGTAACACTCTGAGATGCACCGATACTGTTCAGGATTTCCTTGGCGTAGGTGCGATCCAACGTCAACATCCGGGAGGCGCACCAATAGTAAAAGTTCGTTACATTATTGATGCGCTCGTCAAAATCATCCGATTCCACCAGAACCAGATCATAGGGCATGAAATCCTCGAGGCAGACCCTGCATTCCCCTGTCGTGCTGAGTTGTGCCACACAGCTTTCCCGGTGCATGATCTCGTAAAACATGGTTTTCATCCCTCCCTGCGTTCTGTGTCTTGCTCTGTATTTATATTACCTTCTTTTTTCACGGGACGCAAGAGCTTTTACTTTTCAAAAAGCTTTTTCTGCTGCTCCATCAGGACGGTTTCGATACGCTCTTTCAGCAAAAAGCGGAACTGTTTTGAGTGTTATGCAATGCCATAGGATACCATATTGGCCGCCAACAATCAATGATTTTTTGTCAGCAAAATTCCAAAAACTTATGTAACACAAAAAGCCCCACGCTCAACACTGCCTCTGAATCTGACCGTCTCTGGTCAGAGCAGAAAAGCATATGTTGAGCGTGGGGCTTTGTTTATCGGCTCGGCTGCCAGCCGGGCTTTTGGTGTTCTTTGGGTTTGTAAGTTCCTTTGGTAGTATCGATCACCGCCTGCAGCAATTCGAGCTTCTGCCATGTGGGGCAGTTCAGACGGTCGATTTTTTCGATCACATAGTTGGCGTGGGCGGTTGCGACCCGTTTTCCGAGTTCGTCCCATCCCTCTTTCGTTTTGGGGTAATGTACCACCACTTCAATGGGGGCACTCTTTCGCATGGCTCACTCACCTCCGGTTACATCGCTATCACCTCATTTTTACGGGTTACTGGTTGTCCGCTATTCGCTGCGGTTTCCGCTCAGAACGTTCAGAGCCAGACTGACCAGCAAAGCCATATCAATGCGGAGCATTTCAGCCTTGCTGGCATAGCCCATAAAGCGTTCGATGCGGGATTTATCGATCGTGAAGATCTGCTCCAGAAGAATCATGGACGGTTCTTCAAAGGCCGGGTTGGAATCCACCAGCACATGGGTGGGCTGGTTTTTCTTCTTTTCCGTCCGGGTGGTAACAGTTGCAACGATCAATGTAGGCGAATGACGGTTTCCAATGTTGTTCTGCAGAACTACCACAGGGCGTTTTCCGCCCTGTTCCGAGCCGATATGCGGCTCCATGTCTGCATAGTAGATGTCCCCTCTGAGATATCTCCAATTGTTCGGTAACATAAAAATCAACCTCCTTTTTATGTAAGAAACAGCCGCCGCAGACGGATGCCACGACGGCTGTTGTTCAGGAGGTAAAACGAAACTGTCAGTTTTTCAGCGGCAGGCTCATCTCACGGCTGGCACCGTTATAGATGCGGAGAATCTGCCGCATGTGGCGGTTTGCAGAACTGCCGGTGTCTTTCTGAGCCAGCTGCGTGATGGTTTTCGGATGTGTCCTTGCCAGCTGCTGCACCAGGCGCTCCCGGCTGTACTCGCCCTCGTATACGGAGATGAAGCGGGCCACACCCCGGATCACACCGGCAAGGTAGGAATCCACATTGCCCTTCCACGCCTCGTTGATGATGTGAAGCATCTCGACGTAGCGCTCACAGCCATACTGCTTGTACAGTTCGTATGCCGTTTCGATGCAGTAGATTTTCCAGGGTGCCCGGATGCCGTCATAACGGGCATCCACCGAGGCCTGCAGTCGGGCCTTGTCTTCTTCGGACAAGTGCCGTTTATGACCCTGTATGCTCTGAAGAAAACTTGGTGGCGCATTGCTGGTCGGCTCGATTTCCTCTTCCGGCGGGGACTCGGTGATCGGTGCCTGTACTGGCGTTTCCGGCTGTTCTGCCTGCAACGCCGTGTTGTTTTCCGTTGCCGTCGGCTTTTTCTTCTGCGGTGCAGGCTTTGGCTTCGGTGGTGGCTTGCTCGGCTTCAGACGTTCGAGGACCGTATCATCACGGTCACTCTTTTTCTTCTTGAGTTCCTCAAGAATTGCCGGGCGTTCTTCCTTTGGAATTGAAGCAAGCGCTACAATTTGTTCATCCGTCGCCTTGATATGCCCGGTCAGGATCTCTTCCTGCGCACCGGGTACCGCTTCTTCTGCAGCATCAATGCCTCGTGAATACTTTTCAGCACGTCGTACCGTCGCAGACCCAACACCATGTTCTACGGCGATTCGTTCGCAAGTGCGTTTTTCTGAATCGATGTGATCATTTTGATCACATCGATTTACTTTATTGTAATTTCCGGGCTGCCCGCCCACTGCCAGCTTGGTTGATTCATACTCTTTGCCCAGAAGAAACTTCTTTCGTTCCGGGCTGAGATTTCTGCGGCCAAGCTGATTTTTGCAGATCCATGCAAGCGCTTCGTACTTGTTCGCAAGCTGGATTTCTTCCACTTCAAACTTGATAAAGCCGTGCTTTTTCAGGATGCGGTAGCGGGTGTGCCCATCCAGAATGTAGCCATTCCATGTGATGATGGGATTCAGAAGACGACCCTCGGCAATGATGTTCTGCTCAAGCTGCTGTTCTTCCTCAAACTGCAGCGGCGGAATTTTGCTTTGGAACTCCGGGTCAATTTTAAGCTGGCTCAGTTTCACGTCGGTTCTCCTTTCCGGTCATTTTCGATTTACGGACAATGGGCTGAACGTAGTAGTCAAACCCATATCGTGTCTGGCAATACGTGCAGACATCCTTGACGAGCTGCCTGGGGTCGGCTCTGCGAAGCCGGACGCCCTTTGCGTCCAAAAATGCCCCTCGGCAGACAGCGCACAAAGTTGTCAGAGTGGATTCATCCACCTTTTTTGTGGTCTTGCGATTCATTTGCGTACTCCTTTTCGCTGATATATAAAAACGCCGTCCGTGGTTACCCTCGAACGGCGTTTGGAAAAGGTTTTGTATGGTTTCTCTTAATTTGCCCCCGGCACCCCTAAGAAAGGGAAACAATCAGGCGTTGGATTTGCACCACTCCATTGGCCTCTCGGCCACCCCGTCTTCTTTATGACCGGGCCGCGAATTACGGAAGTATCATTATCTGGAAGTACCTGAAGCTGCATATTCAATTTTCAAGGTCCGCCCGGCTGCGACTCCCGCTCCCTTTCGGAGGTGGGCCGCTGCCGTGACAATAGTGTATCGTACTTTCGAGCAAAAGTTTATGGACTCGTAGTCCAAGTCACTCCCCCTCTTAGCCCATATATTGTATACAACAGTCCCAAAAAGCAAAAAAATCCCGCCTGAAAAGCAAAACCTTCGCTTTGCCCTCAGACGGGATGTCTTTCGACACGACTGTTAGCTAAATCAACCAATAAAGGCCTCCGAATCTCTTTCTTATTAGGAAAAGATTCAGAGGCCTCTGTTTTACAATTTTTTCGGAATAGCGGCTTTCACCAGCAGCGTCATGGGACGGCGCAGTTCATCTTTCATTCCGGGAATCCTCAGCATCTCTGCAGAGGTTCGTTGTCATATTCGCTGGTATGGAGTGGTTTCACTGGCTGCATTGAGCTTCTAATGGCATCCAAAATGGTCTGATCCGCCGGGAGCCACGGAACGGAATCAAACTCCTCCTTCGTCAGCCACCGCGCAGCTTCCGCTTCTTTCAGCACAAGCTCGCCGGAAACCACTTCACACCAGAAGCAGTCCATGGAAAGATGAAACGCCGGATAATCGTACTCGATTGTACCAATTAAATCCTCCACGGCGATTTCCGTGTCCAGTTCTTCTTCAATTTCCCGCTTCAGAGCCTGCTGCGGGGTTTCGCCCGGCTCGATTTTGCCGCCCGGAAACTCCCACTGGCCTTTATAGTCGCCATAACCGCGGGCAGTGGCGTAGATTTTGCGCTTTTCCTGCATGGAGTCGCAGATCACAGCGGCCACAACACGAATCGTTTTCATAACATTCTCCTTTTGGATTCATTATAATGGCCGACCGTCAGAAGTCCCACCGACATGATAGAACACCCTGTTTCCTGCTTTTCTTGCAGTAAGCAGCCCCATCTCATGGAATTTCATCACAAACGTCCGAATGGTTGCATACGCAGCGTTTCGGAAATCCTTTTCCAGCTGCTTTGTGGTAAACTCCTCTGCACCATAAGCAGACAGAACATACTCCCAGAGCAGCCGTTCTTTTTCTGTGATTTTTCCTTCCGCAAGAGCAGTTTGATATACCTCAAGATCAGTTTTCGGCGGGACTGCATCCACCTGCAGGCGGTTATAGACCTCATTGCAGAAGTAGAACAGAAAGGGAGTCACATCCGTATAGCCGGAAATCAGAGCATTTCTCTCCACGCGTTCGTAGGCTTTGTAATATGCGTCCTTGTTTTCAGCGATGTATCGGGAAAACGGCGTGAATAGTGCCGCAGGATAGCCCTGCTGAACAAGATACCAGAGGTGGAATAGCCGTGCAGTGCGTCCATTCCCGTCAAAATAGGGGTGGTAGTACGCAAAGGCAAAGTGCAGAATGGCAGCCTTATGCAGCTCATTGATGCCGTCATTGGCATTCGCAAAATCGACAAGACATTTCATGGCACCGGGAAGCCGCTTTGCCGAAAGTCCCGGTCTGGGTTCTTCACCGCCCACAATAAAAACCTCGCCATGCCGATAAAAGTGGTTTGGCAGTAATCGATCTTCATCCGGGAGATAATCCCCTGTGCTGATCTGATATAGGTGATGCAGATTCTCCTCGGTGATCCTATTCTGACGATTCGCGATAAACTCCAGTCCGCGCTTCATACCATAGATGCGGGCTTCTTGTTCATCACGAGGGGCATAACCATCGAGGATATAACGGATACTGCTGCGGGTCGAGCGGATACTTTCAATTTGAAAAGTAGCATAAATTTCCTCGGTCATCGCCGACAAACCGAAGTTTTGTCCACTGACAGGGACAGAGAGCAACTGCTTCATACCATTTGTTGAAATTTGCGCGAGGTTCGGCAGGTAAAACAGCTTATTTCCAGAAAAATCAGTCAACGGCAGAGGCTGCGCAAAGTTTTGCCGCAGCAATTCGGCAAATTCTTTGACGCTGACAGTCGAGTACTTGTATTCCATCCGATTGAGTTCAAACAAATGCTTATCTGAAAGCATTTTGGCAAACTGTGCCCCATCCATTCTGTCCACCTCGCAGTTGATACTTATTGATACTATATAGTATCAATATACCGATTCTTTATAAAAAAGTCAACCGAAACAGGCCGAACCAACTTTTTTCCATACTTTCCGTCAAAATTCCCGTGGCACAGCTACGAATCACATCTCCATCGGCTTATTCCCCACTTCGTCCAGATACGCATTCAAAAATTCCGCTGCAAGGCTGTTGGGACGGATGTTTTCTCTGGCTTCCTGTGGGGTGAACCACTTGCAGCGGTCCACTTCGTGGTTGATATGCAGCGCCTTTGCGGTTCTGACGAAAGCCGTAAAGTTGCACATCAGCGTGTTAGACGGCTCAAAAAACTTGGTACGGTTGAACCGGAGGTGCTCTACTTCCAACCCGGTTTCTTCCCGGACTTCCCGCACCACGGCGTGTTCTTCTGCCTCACCGCGGTTCACATATCCAGCCACCAGAATATAAGAGGGCTTGCCGTACCGCATTCAAAGCAATGCTTCTGAATCATTTTTACACTCCAAACACTGTTTTCGTCAGCCGGATACCTGCTGCCGTTTTCATCGTATGTTCCATAAAGGTTCGGATTGCCTGCTGGTCGTACCCACTTTCGGACGCATTGACGATATAATCTGCCTCAATCAGAATCTGATAGTCAATGCCGTCGATCTGCGCCGGACTATGGTGGTGCCCTACCAGATAGGCCACCCGGTCGATCTGTTCTGCTGTCATGCCAGCATCCGCCAAGAACTCCCGCACCAGCGGGGCACCCTCCTGTTCCTGATATTTACCATTGGTGTTGCCGTACTTTTTGCGGCAGAGCGGGCAGGCGATATCGTGGGTGATGGCCGCCACCTCCAGAATAAACTGCGTGTCTGCGTCCAGCCCCTCCAGCTCACCAATGGTTTTGGCATAGGTCCACACGCAGCTCAGGTGCGTGATGTCATGGATATTCCCTTCGGAAAAGGCGATCATCTTTTCCATGATCTGTGCAATGGTCATCATTTGTTTCACTCCCGTTTTTAATACTTAAATGTTCACCTTGATAAACGCGAATTTGTTGCTCCAACAAACGGGAAACGGTCAATTTGTTTTACATAAATATGTATCTGCCTTCATAATAATTTCCTGCATATCTCGGAATTCTGTTAAATTTATTGCCTCTTTTAATTCAATCCATTTAATATCTCTTACTTCTACCGCTTGCATGGTTGTATCCATTGATTTGCTGTAAGCAACAAAATAGACCACATCTTTGAGGACACCCTCTTTGGGCGAATATGTCTCTACAGCTCTAAAGCCCGTATCAATAATGACATCTAACCCGACCTCTTCTTTTATTTCTCTTAAAGCGGTCTCTTCTTCTTTTTCGTTTTCTTCAACATGTCCTTTGGGGACACCCCAGTGTCCGTCAAGCATTTGTTCAACCAAATAAAGTCGTTTGCCATTGATATTTGTATAAACGATTGCTCCGCAACTTTTTTCGTATTTCATTTTCTCCAGTTCCTTCGTCAAATGCCGATTTATCAAATAAGAATTTCCGTCAATTTTTCTCTTGATGCGGCTCGCTTCTAAGAGTAGGAACGAACTGTTCTGTTGCCGGAGACGGACCATTCAGGTCGATCTCCGGCAGTATTTTTGTTATCGCCTATTAAAAAACAGCCGGAACGACTTTCTGCTGCGCTACATCGATGATGCCGTATGTATTCAGTCTGAGTTTTGGAATGACCGGAAGGCTGACGAAGGCGAGGGTCATAAAGATGCCGATATCTTCCGCTACACCATGTGCCTTGAGGGCATCGTTCAGCGCCTGCATTTTCGCCGCAACGCTCTCTGCGCTTTCGGTGCTCATCAATCCGGCCACCGGAAGCGCAAGTTCTGCCACGACCTGTCCATCTGCCACAAACGCAAGTCCGCCTTTGTTTTTCCGCACAGTGTTGCCGGCCAGCATCATATCGGTATCGTTGTCCCCTGCCACAATCAGGTTATGGGAATCATGTGCGATGCTCGATGCAACGGCTCCGCATTTCAGGCTGAAGTTTCCTAAAAAGCCAATGCCCACATGGCCGGAGTGATGATGCCGCTCAAAAACGGCCAGTTTTACGATGTTGTGTTCCGGGTCCACACCGGGAGCTTTGCCCGGATGCCGTTGGAACGGGATGATTTTTTCCTCCGTAAGCAGCTCGCCCCGGTTCAGGCAGATGACACGCTCCTGCTCCCCGCTTTCCCGAAGTTCCAGGTCCTGCAGTGTGATCTCATCCAGATCAAAGGAATCCATAACGTGGGAAAATCTCACACGGTCGATGTCAAGCGGTGCGGGTTTCAGCGTTTTTCCGTGCTCGGCCACCAGCGTGCCATTCTTGTAAACCTGTTCGACCGTAAAGGATTCCAGATCCGGAACCACAACCAGATCTGCCCGATACCCCGGTGCTACGGCACCGCGCTGCTTGAACCCAAAATACTGTGCCGGGACCAGCGTTGCCATTTTGACGGCCACTGCTGGGTCTGCGCCCAGCCGGATCGCTTTACGGATGTTGGAATCGATGTGGCCGCTGTCCAGCAGGTCACCGGGGTGCTTATCATCCGTCACCAGCATACAGCGGCTGCAATAGGGCTCCCGGAACAGCGGCATCAGGGCCTCCATATTTTTGGCAGCCGTTCCTTCCCGGATCATGATGTATTGTCCGCGCCGGAGTTTTTCCATGGCTTCCTCGATGTTGGAGCACTCGTGATCGGACTGAACGCCTGCCGCAATATAAGCATTCAGGTCCTTAGCGCTCAAAAGCGGCGCATGGCCATCCACGATCTTTCCCGCTTCGGTACAGTCGCGGATCTTCTGCAGGATCTTCGGGTCACAGCGCACCGTCCCGTAGGCATTCATCAGTTCCGCAAGCCCCAGCACGCGGGGATCGCCGTAGTAAGGCCGGAGCTGTTCTGCGTTCAGCACCGCACCGGATTCATCCAGATCCGTGGCCGGAACACAGGAGGGCAGCATGAAATAAACCGAAAGGGTCAGATTTTTTGTCGTTTCCAGCATAAAATCCAAGCCTTCCAGCCCCGCAACGTTCGAGATCTCGTGTGGGTCTGTGACCACCGCAGTGGTACCGTGGGGCAGCACTGCCTGCTCGAAAGCCGGACCACAGAGCATGGAGCTTTCGATGTGGATATGCCCATCGATCAGGCCCGGGCAGACATATTTGCCGTGCAGATCAACTTCTTTCCGGCCGTGATACGCACCCACGCCCACAATGCAGTTTCCGCTGATGGCAATGTCAGCGGTGTCGATCTCATCGGTAAACACATTGACGATTCTGGCATTTTTCAAAACCAGATCAGCCAAAGCATCTCCTCTGCCTGCCGAGATCCGGCGTTTCAGTTCATCGGACTGCATAGAAACATCTCCTCTCTCTGAAGTTCGATTTTCTCACCTGTGGATTGGTTCTGCCATTATTCTACCACGCCTTGCCGCTGCGGAAAAGATGTCGGGAAACAAAAATGGCCCCGGAGGGCTTGTTACAGCTCTCCGGGGCCACTTTATGTGCGTTGTGCCTTGGCGCAGACCGTCAGCACTCCACTGCCACCTTGATCACGCCGTCCCGTTTCTTTTCAAACAGCTCGTAGCCCTCTGCGATCCGGCGCAGGGGGTAGGTGTGGGTGATGAGCGGTTCGGTATCGATCTTGCCTTCTGCGATGAGACGCAGCGTTTCTTCACAATCGCAGCCGTCCACGCCGCCGGTCTTAAAGGTGAGGTTTTTGCCGTACATTTCCGGCAGCGGCAGGGTCTGTGCCTTATCGTACAGCGCCACCACCGTCACAACGGCGTTGGGCCGTGCACACTCCCATGCCAGCCGGAAGGTGGAGTCTGCCCCTGCCACCTCCAGCACCACATCGGCCCCGTCGTGGTCGCTGTGGGCACGCACAAAGGCGGCGCAGTCCTCCGGCTGCACGGTGAGCACCTGCGGGTAGTGCCGACGGATGAACTGCAGGCGGCTTGCGTCCTTTTCACAGACGATGATGCGCTTGGGGCTGTGCAGCATGACGCACAGCAGCGTGCAGATGCCGGTCGGCCCTGCACCGAGGATCAGCACGGTATCCTCGGGGGTGATTTCCGAGATGCGTGCCGCCCAAAAGCCGGTGGCCAGCACATCGCCCACCAGCAGCGCCTGCCGATCGGTAACGCCGTCCGGGATCTTGTTCAGTCCCTGATCCGCAAAGGGCACCCGGACATACTCCGCCTGCCCCCCATCGATACGACAGCCCAACGCCCAACCGCCATTGGGATCGGTACAATTATTGACATATCCACGCCGGCAGAAGAAACACTCTCCGCAAAAGGTCTCGACATTCACGGTCACCCTGTCACCCGGCTTGACTGCAGTAACATCGGCACCCACCTTTTCCACCACACCAACCATCTCATGCCCAACGGTTATTCCGGGTACCGCACGTGGTACGCTACCGTGTTTAATATGAAGATCGCTAGAACAAATGCTACCCAAAGTCACTCGTACGATAGTGTCCCGTGAATCCTTTATTTCCGGCATCGGTTTCTCCCGCAATTCAAATTTCCCTTGTTCAATATAAGTGTACGCTAGCATGATACTTCCTTCTTTTTGTTAATCGCCTTACAAAGATAAGGATCGTATCGCCAAAAATATCAGATATATCAGTAATTTGGGTACAAACTGTTTCATTTTTCTCTCCTATCTTTATCGCCATAAATACATAGCATTCTCGTAATGAATATAAAAACAACAAAAATTCAAGAAGTATGAAACGAATCGTATTATTCATGGTCATGGTCTCAATGGTATGTATCGCCTCTTATGCGCAAAAGGCTGCCGAAGGGACAAAAGTTTTAGTGGCTTACTTCTCGGCAACGGGAAATACTGAAAAAGCGGCCCAACAAGTCGCGTCTATTGTCAGTGGTGATCTTCACAAGATCCAACCTGAGAAAAGCTATACCTCCGCCGATCTGAACTGGCGGG
>ENA-ORMR01001477-ORMR01001477.1-human-gut-metagenome-genome-assembly--contig:-NODE-1477-length-17898-cov-2.844421_pt1 | contig 17898 bp, 19 predicted proteins | sample MGYA00242107_ERZ509003 | MGnify/ENA primary metagenome ERZ509003 (study PRJEB26280, sample SAMEA2338699) | human gut metagenome | biome: human gut; feature: human-associated habitat; material: faeces... | reverse complement strand
CCCGCCGCACTGGGCGCAGCGGTAGACCGGGCCGGGCCGGAACTTGACCGCGCCGCCCTCAAACGTATCCATGCCGATGAGGGAAGCTGCGTCCATGTTCACATGGAACGAGATGTCCCACGCAGGGCGGCCGAAGGCGGCGGAGAGGTTTTCGGCCAGCACATTTTTGCCGGTGGCCTTGCCGCCTGCCAGCAGCAGGTTCTCGCCGCAGAGCAGCGCGGCCAGAGCCTGCTCCCAGACGTCCTTACCATAATAGGTAAAAGCCGGCACCGGGATGCGGGGGCGCAGCGCCTCGGCCAGCGGGTGGGCTGCGCGGTATTCTTCCACAGCGGCGAGCAGCGCGGGATCGACGCCCTCCTGCCGCAGGGTCTCAAGCAGATCAGACATGAACGACACCTTCTTCATGGGTTGGCAGTGCCAAACCGATTTTTCAGCCTTATCATAGCACAACCGCCGCCGTTTGTGTAGGGGCAGGCGGCTGAGAACCGGCAAAAATTCGCAAAGAAATTGCGGGGCCGATGAAATGGTGTTAAAATAGAGAAAAACGGAAGGGGACAACTGCCATGAGACACGAACACCGCCGCTGGAAGGTCTGCTTTGGGAAAAATTTCTGGGGAACACAGGAGGAAAACGACCCCGGCGAGGAACTGCGCGTGGACCGCGAATTTGAATGGCATGGGTACAAGTGGCGCATCCCGGCGGTCTACCGGTGCCGACAGGGATTGGTCGTGGACTTTGCGATGGAGGTGCCGCAGGAAGAACTGCGGGCCTATATGGAAAAATGGGGCCTGACCGAAGACGGCGAATGCAGCCGCACCCTGACCAGAGCCGAGGAACAGCAGATGGAACAGGAAAATCCGTTGAATGTGGGGTTCTGTGCGGAGCTGGAACTGAATGGGATGCGGCTGCATTCCAGAGATGGCTGCGGGGCGGGTTATCTTCCGGGAGAGATGGCCGGCGATGATACAGTCGCAGCGCTCCTGCGGCATTATGGGTTGGATGAAACGACGGTCTGGAAGTTCTGGCGGGAAAGCTACCCCTGGGCGACCCGGAGCCGGAAGAGCTGCCCGAAGCGCTTCCGTGCCCTGGAGGTGCGGCTGGAAGCGGAACTGGAACAACACCCGGCGGAACGGTTCCGGACCCCTGCGGTGGGCGGGTCGGTGACGCTGCACGAACCGGGAAACGCACAGACCTATCAGCTGACTGCATTGGATGTCCGGTCGGAAACGCTGGAACTTCCGGACTGTGATGGCTGGGAGTGGCCCAACCGCTTCTGTATGATGACCTACCGCCTGACCCCGGCTGCCGAAAATTTCTTCCTCTCCGACTGCGCTGAGGGGGACCACCCGCGCCGCCGACCCCGGAATCTGCCGCCCGAACGGGCAGCGTTGGAAAAGAAGTATGGACTGGAACCGCAGGGGGAAGGGGATGCGGCCATCGCTGTCATTGGCGGGGCCGACGGCCCGACGGCGGTGTTCTGCACGGTGCGCGGGAGTGCAGACGAGGCAGAAGGTGTGGCTGCGGCGTGTTCCTCCTGCTATTTTGAACCGGTGGAGCCGGAACACATCACCTGGCAGGCGGCATTCTGCCGAAGACCCTGCGCTGGTGCCGTGGTTTCCCTGCTCACAGCGCCCTGATGCCGCAGCACGGTGCGGGGCTGCGGTTTCAGAAAACATGAAAATGCGAAAATTGCGCAGTCCCGATTGACAAAACGCTGCGTTTATCGTATAACCTATATAGAGAAAGTCTGCCCGGAAGGGCGTGGGATCTCCTTGTTTCCGACGCAGGGCGCTGCCCGGCACCGGCAAGACTGGAAAGTGAGGCAGCAACGATGAAGCAATTCCTGAAGCGGCTGATGCTCAGTGTGGTGACGCTGGCAATGTTCTGCTGCGTGACGCCGCTGGCATTTGCGGACAACCCCAACTATTACACCATCTATCTGGAGCGGCAGGGCGGCATCGGCACCCCGGAGTACGTTTTCGTCTACCGCATCAAAACTTCGGATGGCACGGAGAACTACCGGATCTCCAGACTGCCCACCCCCACCATGGAAGGCTACCTCTTCGATGGCTGGTATACGGATCTTGTGGGCGGCGATAAGATCAAGCCGGCTGAGTACGAGTTCCAGGAAGATGGGCAGACCCTGTATGCCCACTGGACGCCTGTGTCGGGCGAGTCCACCGCAAAGCCGGAGCCGGAGGAGGCCGAACAGCCCGCCAGCACCTTCCGGCTGGAGGACCACCTGGGCGAGATCCTGATCGTCGGAACGACGGTCCTGGTCGTGACACTGGTTGCGATGCACGGCTGAGTCGGCCTGCATTGCTGAAACACAAAAACGAATCGAATGTTTGAAAGAGAGGAATCCCTGTTATGAACGAAATCAAGATGCCCGCTGCTTTTGCCGAGATCGACGAGAACGAGATGGTCTACCTGAACGGTGGCTCGATCACCGATACCGAGGCCTGGAAGATCTTCCTGAACGTTGGCACCCTGTTCAACTACGTCGCCCGCATCTTCTCTGCTGGCAGCTCCATCGTCAACAACGTCAATGTCATCGTGACCACCATCCAGACCCTGAACGGCTTCAAGCTGACCGGCAAGAACTAAGAACGCCCCCCAAAAGAGCAAGATCTGCAGAGAGCTGTTCACCTGTACCACAGGCGGGCAGGCGCGGTATGCCCTGCGCTGCGTCCGGACGGACAAATGACCGGCTCCCTTGCAAAATGTACTCGCTTTCCCACCGGAAGGCGAGTATTTTTGTGTTATCCACACCGAGAGGAGGACGACACATGGGGGAAGGCGTTCGGGCGGCATTCGGGCTGGCCGGTGGGCTGGCGCTGTTTTTGTTTGGGATGGAGAACATGAGCCGGGCGTTGCAGCAGGCGGCAGGGGAGCGGATGCGGGGATTCCTGCGCCGCATCACCCGCACACCGTTCACCGGGGCGCTGGCGGGGCTGCTGGTCACAGCGGTGCTGCAGAGCAGCTCGGCCACAACGGTGATGGTCATCGGGTTCGTCAGCGCCGGGCTGATGGAGCTGCCGCAGGCCGTGGCCGTGGTGTTCGGGGCCAATGTGGGCACCACCATGACGGCCCAGCTGGTGGCATTCCGGCTGGCGGACTGGGTGTTCCCCATCCTGTTTGCGGGGGTGCTGGTCTGGCTGCTGGCCCGGCGGGAGCGGACGCGGCAGCTGGGGCTGGCGGTGTTTTCGTTCGGCCTGCTGTTCGACGGCATCGAAGTTTTGTCCGGCGCGATGGCTCCGCTGGCCGAACACCCGGTCTTCCTCCGCTGGATGACGCAGGTGCGGCATACGCCGCTGCTGGGGCTGCTGCTGGGCACCGGGATGACGCTGGTGGTGCAGAGCAGTTCGGCCACCATCGCGGTGCTGCAGCGGGCCGCACAACAGGCCGGGCCGGACGGCATCCACAGTGTGCTGGGGTTGGCCGGTGCCCTGCCAATTTTGCTGGGGGACAACATCGGCACGACCATCACGGCGGTGCTGGCAGCGGTGGGTCAGCCTACGGATGCCCGGCGGACGGCGGCAGCGCACTGCTGCTTCAACCTGTCGGGCAGCGTGGTCTGCCTGCTGGCCCTGCCCTGGATGACAAGGCTGGTGGAGGCCGTCTCACCCAAGGGGTCGGAGCTGGAAGTGCTGGCGCGGCAGATCGCCAACGCCCACACCCTGTTCAACCTGCTGTGCACACTGGTGCGGCTCCCGCTGACGCCGGTGATGGTCCGGCTGGTCTGCAAACTGGTGCCGCAGCCCCAAAGCTCCCGCTGAAACGGCAAAACCGGCGGTTTTTCTGCAAAGAGAGCCGTTTGTCCATTGACAAGGGTTCCCGGCTTGTCGTATACTGACAATGCCTTGAAAAAAAATGCCGCACACTGCGGTGCAAAAAAGAGGAGCGAAAGAATATGAAAAACAACAACAGCATCAAACCAGTGGTCGCCGTCGGCATCGGCGCAGCCCTGTTCTTTGTTCTGGGCCGGTTCGTGGCCATTCCCAGCCCGGTGCCCAACACCAACATCAGCCTGCAGTACGCCGTTCTGGCCCTGCTGGCCGCGATGTACGGCCCGGTGGTCGGCGGTCTGATCGGCTTCATCGGCCACACCCTGATCGACCTGTCCTGGGGCGGCAGCCCGTGGTGGAGCTGGGTCATCGCTTCGGCCTTTGTGGGCGTTGTGGTGGGCCTGTTCGCCAAGAAGCTGGACCTGCAGGAGGGCGAGTTTGGTAAAAAGAAGATGGCCGCCTTTACGGTCGCCAACATCGCAGCCCATCTGCTGGCCTGGATCGTGGTGGCCCCGGTGCTGGATATCCTGATCTACGCCGAGCCGGTCAAGAAGGTCTTTGCGCAGGGTGCTTTTGCCGCTGTGTCCAACATCATCACCGCTGTGGTGGTGGGCGGCCTGCTGGTGCTGGCCTACACTAGGACCATCGCCAAGAAGGGCTCTCTCGACCAGGAGTGATCCTGGCCGGAGCGACTCTGGATGGAACCCGTAGCCTTTCCCTCGGCCATCCGCCGGAGGAAAGGCTTTTTGTTTGAACAGCTGAGGTAATTTGCCCATGGCAGAACGTAACGAACCCATCATCTCGTTCCGAGATTTCTCGTTTCAGTACCGTGCCCAGAAGCGTCCCACGCTGACCGGCATCGACCTGGACATCTATCCGGGGGAGCGTGTGCTCATCGCAGGCCCGTCCGGCAGCGGCAAAAGCACGCTGGCGGGCTGCATCAACGGCCTGAACCCCTTTTCGAACCCCGGCGTGTGCACCGGAACCCTGACCGTGGACGGCGTGGATGCGCCGCACAGCAGCATCTTTGAGCTGTCGGCCCATGTGGGTACGGTATTGCAGGACCCGGATGGCCAGTTCATTGGCCTGACCGTGGGCGAGGACATCGCCTTTGCGCTGGAAAACAGCTGTATGCCGCAGGAGGAGATGCACACCATCACCCGCCGCGCTGCGGAGCTGGTGGGCATCGAGAACCACCTCGGCTATGCACCGCATGAGCTTTCCGGCGGGCAGAAGCAGCGGGTCAGTCTGGCGGGCGTTATGGTGGATCAGGTCAAGATCCTGCTCTTCGACGAGCCGCTGGCCAATTTGGACCCGGCCACCGGCAAGCAGACCATGGAGCTCATCGACGAGATCCAGAAAAAGACCGACACCACCGTGCTCATCATCGAGCATCGGCTGGAGGACGTCCTCTGGCGGAGCGTGGACCGCATCGTCCTCGTGAATGAGGGCAGAATTCTGGCCGACCTCCGCCCGGACGCGCTGCTTTCCACCTCCCTGCTGACCGAAAATGGCATCCGGGAGCCGCTCTACCTGACCGCTCTGCGGTATGCGGGCGTGGACATCACCCCGGAAAAACACCCGTCGCATGTGGACAGCCTCGTCCTGAACGAAGCCGACACCACGGCCCTGCGAAACTGGTTCACCGCCTATCCGCAGCCGGAAGCGGCCCCGGCTCCGGAACCGCTGCTGGAAGTGCGGAATCTGTGCTTTGGTTACCAGAAGGGGCAGGCGACCCTGAAGAATGTCCGCTTCTCCATCGGCAAAGGGGAGATGGTCAGTATCGTGGGCCGGAACGGCGCGGGCAAATCCACGCTGTCCAAGCTCATCTGCGGGTTCGAGACGCCGGATGCGGGCGAGATCTTCCTCAACGGAAAATCGCTGGCCGAGGAGAACATCCGCCGCCGTGCCCAGCACATCGGCTATGTGATGCAGAACCCCAACCAGATGATCTCCAAGACCATGATCTACGACGAAGTGGCACTGGGCCTGCAGCGCTCCGGCCTGACCGAAGCGCAGATCCGGGAAAAGGTGGAACAGACGCTCAAGATCTGTGGGCTGTATCCCTTCCGGAACTGGCCGGTGTCGGCGCTGAGCTTCGGCCAGAAAAAGCGTGTCACCATTGCCAGCGTGCTGGTGCTTGACCCGGAGCTCATCCTTCTGGATGAGCCCACCGCCGGGCAGGATTTCCGGCACTATACCGACATCATGGAGTTCCTGCGGGGGCTGAACGCCCAGGGCGTCACGGTCGTGATGATCACCCACGACATGCACCTGATGCTCGAATACACCCAGCGGGCGCTGGTCTTCTGCGACGGTGCACTCATCGCGGACCGCAGCCCGGCGGGCGTTCTGTGCGACCCCGCCCTCATCCGGCAGGCCGCACTGAAAGAGACCAGCCTCTACACGCTGGCCAACCGCTGCGGCATTGCGCCCGCGCAGGAATTTGTGGAGCGCTTCATCGCGCAGGACCGGGAGGTGCGGGAACATGGCCGCTAAAACTGTTTTGAATTATCTCCCGCGGGAGAGCGTCATTCACAAGCTCACCGGCACCACCAAGCTGGCGTTCTTTCTGCTGTTCACCTTTGCCAGCATGATCACCTACAACACCTGGGTGCTGCTGGCGCTGCTGGCGGTCAGCCTGGCCGCGTTCAAGCTGAGCCGGATCAGGTTCCGCGAGGTGCGGTTCATGCTGGTGTTCATGCTGGTGTTCCTGCTGCTGAACAACCTGTTCATCTTCCTGTTCGACCCCGACCAGGGCACGACGCTGTACGGCACCCGCACGGTGCTCTGCCACCTGTTCTGGCGGTATGACCTGACGGCCGAGCAGCTGTTCTATATGTGCAACATCTCGCTCAAGTATTTCGTGGCCCTGCCCGTGGCCATCCTGTTCATCTCGGCCACCGACCCCAGCGAGTTTGCTGCCAGCCTGAACAGCATCGGCATTTCGTACAAGGTGGGCTACTCGGTGGCCATTGCGCTGCGGTACATTCCGGACATCCAGCGTGACTACCACAGCATCAGCCAGGCCCAGCAGGCCCGCGGCGTGGAGCTGGGCAGGAAGGAACCCTTCTTCAAGCGGCTCAAAAACTCCGTCAACATCCTGCTGCCGCTCATCCTGACCAGCCTGAACCGCATCGACACCATCTCCAATGCGATGGAACTGCGCGGCTTTGGCAAAAAGAACAAGCGCACCTGGTACACCCAGCGGCCCTTCGTCCGCCGTGATCTCATCGCGCTGGGTGTCGGGGTGCTCCTGCTGCTCCTCAGCCTCACCGTGACCATCCGGTTCGGGCGGTTCTACAATCCGTTTGTGTAAAGAGCAGGCGGCGGCTCCTTGCCATCCTGGTGGCGAATGCGGTATAATCTTTGCAGGAACCACCGTAGAAAACGAGCGGTTTTGAGAAAGATATGAGGGAAAGTAAAATGAAGATCCGTAAAGCAGAGGAAAAAGATATTCCCAGACTTCTTGCGCTGCTGGGGCAGGTATTGCAGATCCATGCAGAGATCCGTCCGGATGTTTTTGTCTCCGGCACCACCAAATACACCGCCTGTGAGCTGGCCGGGCTTTTGAAGCAGGAGGAGAAACCCATCTACGTTGCTGTAGACCAGGACGATGTGTGCATGGGCTACGCCTTTTGTCAGATGAAGGAACAGCCTTTTTCCACGAATATGGTGCCCTTTAAGTCACTGTTCATTGATGATTTGTGCGTCGATCAGCAGGCACGGGGACGGCATATCGGGGAAAGCCTGTTTGAATATGTGAAGCAGCAGGCGAAAGAGCAGGGTTGCTATGAGGTGACACTGAACGTTTGGGCAGGAAACACCTCGGCAGAGCACTTCTACGAAAAAATGGGTATGAAAACAAAGGAACGGCAGATGGAATATATCCTGTGAACCGGGCGGCATTTTTGTTGTCCCAAATCCCCCGATCATAGAGAAAATAACCGTTTCATCCTGGTTATTCCAAGGCAGTGCGGGCAGTGCGCACAAGATACTCCATGGCCTCCACCGGGTATTGCCCCGCGGCAGTCTCCCCGGTGAGCATCACGCTGGAAGCACCGTCTGACACGGCGTTGTAGATGTCGCTGACCTCGGCGCGGGTGGGTACCGCCCGGCTGCACATACTGTCCAGCATCTGGGTCACCACCATAAAGGGCACCCCGGCAGACCGACAGACCGCCGAAAGCTGTTTCTGGCACCGGGGCAGTTCCCACAGGGGCATGGCGTTGCCGAGGTCCCCGCGGGCAATGACCACTTCATCCACAAGAGGCAGGAACTCCGGCAGGGCCTGCACCCCCGCAAGGCTCTCGATCTTGGCAAAAATGCGGATCTGCCCGGCCCCGGCCTGTTCCAGCGCCCGGCGCAGGGTGCGGATGTCCTCGGCCCCCCGCACGAAGGGCAGCATCACCCCGGTAACGCCGCAGGCTCCCGCCAACTGCAGGTTTTGCAGGTCCTCCTCCGTCAACGTGGGGGAGGCCACCGTCAGCCCCGGTGCCGCAAGGCTTTTGCGGCTTTGCAGGGTGCCGCCCCGTACCACAGTACACTGCAGGGCAGCGCCATCGGCTCCGGCGACCTGCACAAGGAGCCTGCCGTCGTCCAGCAGGAGGTTCTGGCCCGGCCGGGCCGCCTGCACCAGCGCTGCCGGGCAGGGAACACCCCCTTGCCCCAGCCGGAGGCTCTGCCCCGGTTCCAGCACAAGGGGCTGGGTCAGTGTGCCGATGCGCAGCTCCGGCCCCTGCAGGTCGATGAGCAGCTGGGGGATGCCCACGGCGTGGATCATGTCCAGCCAGTCTTTGTGGGCCGAAAGGGGCCCGTGGGAAAGGTTCATGCGGATGCCCGTCATGCCAGCTTCCACCATGCGCTGCAAGGTCTCCGGCTGGGCACAGGCGGGGCCGATGGTGCCATAAAATTCCAAAAGATCACCCGATTTCGTTTTTTCTTATTGTAACATGGAACCGGGCTGTTGAAAAGTGGTGTTGTACAATAAAAGTTGACACAGGGAACGCAAAGAGCCAATATCTGTCAACGGATATTGACAATATCAAAATGAGATAGACTTCCCCGAAAGGGAGCCTATCTCATTTTTTGTTGTAAGCTGAAACTGCAATGAATCAGATTGCAGCAATAACAGGATACAGGAAAGTGCAGCAGGCAGACAACTTCTGAACCGTTTGTCCCCCCTCATACAGTGTAGGAGGACCATAGTTTGGGAGGTGCGTTGTATGCTGTTGACTCTGCTGCAATTTTTTGCTACGAAATTTCTGGTGCTGGCGCTGCATCTGGAAGCAGGGAGCTTCCCCAAGCCCCTGAGCGCACGGGAAGAAGTCGAGACCTTTGCGGCCCTGCGGACGGGCGACCCCACGGCGCGGGAAACGCTCATCCGGCACAATCTGCGGCTGGTGGTGCATGTGGCGAAAAAATACTACGCCCAGCCCAGCGACCAGGAAGACCTGATCTCCATCGGGACCATCGGCCTGATGAAGGCGGTGGACACCTTCGACTCTACCCGGAAGGCACGGTTCTCAACCTATGCGAGCCGCTGCATTGAAAATGCTATCCTCACCCGAGCGAACGCCGGATGGAGAATCGGAACCATCTCTACCGCCCTCAGGGGCATTCCCGTCCTCTTCTGGGTCTACCGGGAAGGTGGTCCAGTCGATCTCATCCTCCGGTGAACCGAAGAGCACCACATGCGCCACCTTGCCGTCCCACACCACCTTGCGTACCACCGTGCGGATGGCAGCACGCTTCTGGGTCACGGTCATATCGTCGATGTTGTCGTGGAACACGGTCAGCAGTTGACGCATCAGGTCAAATTCCATCCCTGCCAGAACCCCTTCGTCCGTAAGGCTTTCCAGCTCCCGGATGCGGGAGCTCAGGGCGGCATCCTGACCGTTCAGTTCCTCGATGCGTTTTTTCAGGTGGACGGCGGCGGTACTGTCGCCGAAATCGGCAAGGGAGTCGATGAGGGCGGTGATCTTCCGCTGCGTCTCGGCTTGCTCCTTGCGCAGGGCAGAGAGCTTGGTCTCACACTCGGAGCGGTTGCCCGCGTGGGCGGACCGTGCCTTTTCCAACTGCTTCATAAAGTCGCTGGAATGGTCGGCAAGGTGCTTGACCTGTTCACAGATGGCAGCATCCAACAGATTGCCGTTGGCGTTGGACACGCTGCAAAGCTCCCGGCGACTGCGCTCCTTCAGCTTGCACATATAGGGAAAAACCACCTGCCCGTCTGCCGTTTTGCGCCCGGTGACTTTGGGGTACATCCGGCTGCCGCAGGAGCACCACAACAGACCGGTCAGCAGCGCCTCGTTGCCGCGGGATGCGTGGTAGGACTTGGATTTGTTCCGCTCTAGGGATTCCTGCACCCGGATCCACCGGTTGGAGGAAATGATGCCGGGGTGTTCGCCCACCGAAACGATCCACTCGCTGATGGGATTGTACACAGTCGCACGCCCCTTTTCCTGGTCGCTGCGGTTGTAGGCCAGCACGCCTCGCACCCCGTCAAAATCGGACTCCGGGGCGAACAGTTCCGCTTCGTTGTCCACAAAATACTGATAGGCATCCTTGTCTGCAATAAGGTAGACAGGATTCTGTAAAATAGACTTGATGGAGAACCGGGTGAACGAACGCCCGGTTTTTGTTTTGATGCCCTGCCGCAGCAGCTCGGTCTCGGTCATGGTCAGGGAATCGTACTGCTCATAGAGGTCGAAAATTTTGTAGATGATCTCTGCCTCATCCGGCAGCAGCTTCAGCTTGCAAGCTTTTTTTGTCTTGCCGTCCACCGTGATGCTCCTGACGCTCTCGGAGGCGTATCCCGTGGGGGTGGTGCCGCCCAACCAGCGCCCGGTCTTTGCCAGTTCGTGCATATTATCCCGGATGCGTTCTGCAATGGTCTCCCGCTCCAGTTGACTGAACACCGATGCGATGTACATCATGGCACGTCCCATGGGGCTGGAGGTATCAAAGCTTTCCCGGATGGACACAAAGTCGATGCCAAGCCGTCCAAGCTCTTCAATCAGGCTGGAAAAATCGCTGATGTTGCGGCTGATGCGGTCCAGACGGTAGACCACAATGGCCTTGAATTTCCGGTCCTTGGCCGCAGTCATCATCTTTTTGAAATCCGGGCGGTTCAGGTTGCCGCCGGAAAAGCCCTCGTCCTCAAAGACAACGGCATGTTCCGCGGCAGCATCGCCGTAGTGAGTGCGGATATATTCGCGGCAGAGGTCGATCTGATTTCCGATACTTTCGCCCTTGCCGGTATAGCGGGACTTGCGGGAATAGATGGCAATGGTGTCAGCAGTTTTGGCCATGAGATACTCCTTTCCTGTTGTCTGGTGGCCGTAGATGCGGCTATTGTAGCATGACAAGACATCTTTGCAAAGAAAAATAACGATAGGCATACATATTTCATCACAAATGGGACGGAGGTGTCAAGAATGTAAACGGTCAAAAAGGGGGGAAAACAGAATGTTTGACTATTTCTATGGGCAGTCGGGCGAGATGTTCTCGTATTTCCGGATGCCCCAAATTTTATTCCGGGACATAAAATTCAAGGACCTGTCCAACGATGCCAAAACGCTGTACGGCATCCTGCTGGACCGCATGGGGCTGTCGGTGAAAAACGGATGGCTGGATGAGCAGGGAAGGGTGTATATCATTTTTCCTGTGCAGGAAGTGATGGATGCACTGGGCTGCGCAGACAACAAGGCAACCAAACTGTTCCGGGAATTGGAAAAGTTTGGACTGATTGAGCGCAAACGGCGCGGGCTGGGAAAACCCAATCTGATTTACGTCAAAAACTTTGCAGACCCGCGTTTCCGCAATCGTGGAAAGAACGATTCTGGAAACGCTGATTCCGAGGTACAGGATGCGGCAAAATCACGAGGAAATAAGACTGAGTGGAATAAAACCGAGGGGAGTGAACCTGATCCTTTCTCTTCCGACGCGGAGGACGAACCGGATGAGCGCACACGGCTGGAAGCGTATTTTATGCAGTCGTTGGAGGTGGACTTGCTGCTCCGGGTCTGCCCGGATGAGAAGGACACTATCGATCAAATCGTGAATCTTCTGGTGGATACCTGCTCTTCGAAACGCAGAATGCTGCGGGTGGCAGGGGACGACAAGCCTGCGGATGCGTTTTATAGCCGGTTGTGCCGCCGAATGGAGCGCCAGTACCAGACAGACGCTTCCGAGGTACAGAGGGAATGTGAAAAACTGGAAGTCCGGAACCAAGAAATCGACGATTTGTTTTTGAATCTGTACACCGATAAGGCAAAGGGGATTTTATCGGAACAGCGCTTTCTGAAGCTGACCTCCGCTATGGAGCAGGAACAGGAAGCGAACCGGAAACGCCTGCAAGACCTGTCTCTGCTGATACGCCGTACAGAATCTCAGGAAAGCGATGTACAGACCTTTATCCATGAAATCCGCCAGTATGCTGCCATTCAGGAACTGGACGAAGCCATGCTGCACCGTCTGATCAGCCGGATTGTAGTCGGCGAAATGAAGAAAGTGGATGGACAGAAACAGCAGGAAGTGAAAATCATCTACAACTTTGTGGGTGAGATACCGGAATAAGCACCGCAAAACCATAACAAAGCAGCCCGTCTGAAAGGTATAAGATTATCTTTCAGACGGGCTTATTATATTTGTTTGATTTTCTTTTCCTTATCAATACCTCATAAATTGCTTAGAGTTTCAAGTTAGCTTTTCACTCGCTTTTTACTTCATTTCTGTTTTTCGATATACCTGATACAGAACAGGTAAAATAATAAGGAATAGAACGGAATAAATTGTTAAAATAATCGGAACTGATCCTATCACTTTCCCACCAATTTCATAAAGAGTAAAGGTTTTAATTGCCATATTTATCTGCAAGAGCTGGTCTGGCAAAAGTCCTAATACATCTGATAATACTGAAAATCCACCCAAAAAGGATTGAATGAATAACAGTACAAATGGAATTGTAACAGCTAAAACAGTTGTATGTGTCTTGGCAGATACCAGCATGGAAACAGCTAAAATGAATAATGCTCCCACATATCCACCAATCACGGTTAAGAGGTATGCCTGCAAATAGGTAATATTGTAAAAACTTTTCCAGAAAGCCCAGCTTGTCTGAATAACACAATTTGCACCGCCAATACCTGCAACACTAAATACTACTGCGGAATATATCAGAATTACCAACCAGTAAACTCCGGTAATAACAATCAACCCAGCCGCTATTTTAGAAAAAGTCCCCCTATTTCTGCCATACCTTGCGGAAAAGAAAACAGAATCCGCTTTCCACCCAAATTCGTTTGAAAAGATACCTGCTACAAAGAAACTCATAATCAAAACGGTCAGCATAATGATTGTGGGTGCATAGTCCAAAGCAGCAGTAAAACCGCCTGCATATTCATAATAAAAAGGAGTCTCCAGTTTTTGATATTGACTAACCAGAAATGCTTTTTCCTTTTCACTGAATTGGTCTTTTGCTTCATCAGAATTAAGCCATTTCTCCAGATTTAAGATGCGGTTATCATAAAGCTTTCCAACCTCATCCTCTGATAAGCTGTCTGCCCGATAGTAATTATGTTCTCGGAACTCGGAAAATCCAGAGTTAATTAAATCCCTAATATCAGAAAATCCCTGTTTTTTGGAATAGCCAATGTTGCTGGTTTTAATATCTGTCGGGCTGTCAGGATAGGTTTCGTTGATTAGCCGATTTTGCCGAATGACCTCTCGAAGCACATCTTCTGTGATCAGGCCTTCCCATTCCGCTTTTGTACCACGCAAGTACCTTGCTGCCGCAATTCCTGTGTGTGTATCCCCCTCCTCATCCACATAGCCCATGGAAGATATTGCAAAATAGCAAGTAACAGCGATGGCTGCCAGCAATACGATCAGACCGATTTTATTTGCAGTTTTTGAAAATATCTTTTTTATTTCAAATCGAATCATTCCATGTCACCACCCTTTTCTCCAAAATAATACAAAAAGACGTCTTCTAAATTAGGGCGCACAAGTCTTGCATGTTCAAGCGGCTGCCTGGCAGAAATAATTCGTAATTCAACAGTACCATTTTCTGATTTCATATTAGATACTTTATATTGTTTCATCAACTTTGCTGCTTTTTCATGGGAAGTCTGACAAGCCCATACTTTTTGCGGCATGGAAGATACGATTTCATCTAAATTCCCTTGCTGCAAAATCTTACCGTCTTTCATAAGCCAAATATCCTTTGCAATATACTCCACATCCGAAACAATGTGAGTAGATAATATAACAATACGGTTTTCTGACAGTTCACTGATTAGATTGCGAAAACGTATTCTTTCTGCGGGGTCAAGTCCGGCAGTTGGTTCATCCAAAATCAAAATTTTAGGGTCATTCAGTATCGCTTGTGCAATGCCAGCCCGACGTTTCATGCCTCCGGATAATTTCCGCATTTTTTTATTAGCAGCTTTGGAAAGTCCTACCTGTGCAAGTAGTTTGTTTACTTTTTTCTTTGCCACAATCGGGCGAATCCCTTTTAAGGCTGCAATGTATAAAAGATAATCCTTTACCGTAAATTCCGGATAAAATCCAAATTCCTGCGGCAAATATCCTAAAAGATTCCGGTACTCGCCGCCCATTCCCCCAATATCCTGCCCGTCACATAATATCTTTCCACTTGTAGGGGTCAGCAGTGAGCATATCATTTTCATTAAAGTGGTTTTTCCAGCACCATTGACACCTAAAAGACCATACACACCATTTGAAATCGTAAGATTCAGGTTGTTTACTGCTCGAAAATTTCCAAACTCTTTTGTCAGATTAACTAATTGTAGTTCCACTTAAATCCACCTCCCAGAATTTATTACAATCAAATATGGTTTTATAAATTGCACCAATCAGAAAAACAACAGCAGTTCCAAACAAAGCATACCAAACCGGAAGTGTAATGAGAACGTAAGTGGTTTCGTTATTGATAATGAACCACCATATTCCGCTCCATAACAGGCAGAGAATAATAGAAGTTCCCTCATTTACACGACTATTGCTGCACAACGTACCAAAGCAAATGCAAGCAGTCACCACGGCTGGAAACAAAAACTGGATGACAATTTCTGATAGCGCGAGATTGACACTTCCTCTAAGTGTGATACAAAACAGGCTTATCATAAATAAATCGACAATTCCAAATAGAAAGATTCTGGCTGCATATATCTGTCGCAATGAATAAAGGCAGGTCGCTTCTATCTGCATACAGTCACAAGATTTGTTTTTCCAAAATTCCGGTATCATCAGAACAATAAAGAGTACCCCTATCATACCTAACATTCTTATCACATACCTATTGTCTAAAAGATCTGGCAAAAGGGTTGCAGCAGTCCATAACAAAAGCATTTGCAGCAGCCACCACCGCTTGCGTATAAGATGTAACTCTGTCCATAAAAATTCCCAATACGTTAGTTGCTTTTCCTGCTCAACGGAGCAATAACTTTCTATTGATTTTCTTACGGTTTCTTTTATGTGCTGTTCATCAGGAATAATATTCTGATTTTCCCGATACCTTTTGAGTTGTTCTTCAATATTCACAAAATCACTCCTCCCTTAGCAGTCTTTCTAAATGTGTTTTTGCCTGTTTTACCCGGTATTTTACTAATGGCAAACCTATTTGTAAGGTGCTGGATATTTCTGTAAGTTTCAGTTCCTGAAAGTAATACAAGATAATAACTTCCCTTAATTCAGCGGGTAATCTATCCAGAGCTGCCTTAATCGTCAGTCTGTTAAGAAGCTCGTCTGTTTCAGGGGGATGTAAACAATCTTGAATTTCTAAAGACTGTTCCTCTAACAAACTTTCTCGGATTTTTTTATAGGAATCCCTGCAAAGATTTCCAGCAATCGTATACAAATAATTTTTGGTTTTTCCCATATAACGGTAGTCAGACAATTTCTCGAAGAAGCGCAAAAAAGTTTCCTGTGTTAAATCTTCTGCGATTGATGTATCAGGGCAATGATAGTTACAATAGTTCAATATTTCCTTATAGTATTTGCGAACAAATACATCAAAAGCATTTTCGTCTCCACGCTTCATTCTTTGTAGCAACAAAAAATCTATATCCACGAAATCCTCCTTTCCCGTTATTGAAAGTCAATGCGCATTTCTCTTTCTACCATGTATAACGAATGAACACTGTAAAAAGATAGTGTGGCTTCATTTTTTATAAAAATTTTTTCCAGATAGATTGCTTATCCCTATTTATTATATTGAATTGCCCTTATAGCTTCAAGATAGATAATTTGACACCAATTCATCACTTGACATTGTGGCAAAGAACTTATGAGCCGCGATGAGCTTGCTGTGCTGGATGGCGGAAAGTGCATCCTGCAGCTGCGCGGTGTGCGCCCCTTTTTGAGTGAAAAGTACGATTTGACCCAGCATCCGAACTATAAACTGACCGCCGACTACGACCCCAAAAATACGTTTGATATTGAAAAATATCTTCACCCGAAAATAAAAATCCACCCCAACGATGCATTTGTTGTGGTGGATGCTGATTCTCTCCCGCCTGTCTGATTGGACAGACGGTTTTGTTTTTATCAGGCCGGAGAGGTACACCGATAAGCCAGCTCCCGCCGCAGTTTGCGGTTTCAATACGCGGCTTCAGATGTGTACGGATGGTCTGCAAGGTTTTAATTATAAAGGAGAAACGACTATGGAATTCTTTAACTCTGCTATCGAAGTTCTTCAGACTCTGGTTGTCGCTCTGGGTGCCGGTCTCGGCGTTTGGGGTGCCATCAACCTGCTGGAAGGTTACGGTAACGACAACCCCGGCAGCAATACTCATGTGCCATAAAGTAACACTACATAATCAAATGACCGCTGCCCACTATTCAGATTTATAAAAACGCATTAACGCTGAAAAGTGAAAATCGGAGGTCTGATTATGAATAAGCTCTTATCTTGTGAATTTAACATCGACACGGGCAACGTAGAATGTCGCTTTGCAGACGGGACAATGATATCAATCGACTGCGATGTTGTAGAGGATACCATTGACGGAACACTACCATTTGTAAGAGTGCGTACTGAGCTTGACTGGCTCATTTATAACGCGCCACGAGAGTATGTGCAGCTCGTGCTAAACGGTGGATTGAATGCATATTTAAAAAACTCACGGTGAGCACGGCTTGCTCGATTGATAAAAAGCAGCTTGTATTTCAAGAGCCAAATCTCTGTGTCGCACAAAGGTTTGGCTCTTGAAATATTCTCATGAAAACGAACTTTAATCCGGCTTCATTGCACTTACTACACAAAAAGCAGAATGCAATATCGGACTTTTCTACCAGAACAGCAGCACCGTGGCAAAGTACATCGGAATGTCAAGTATCAGTATAGGACACTCATCAATAACCTTTTGCGCAATTCCATGGATTCGATGTATTCCGATACATTGAGTATATTGATAAAGTGAAAGTAGGCAATCAGTTGTTTTGAAACTGTACTTGTCTGCGCACATATACTTCTATCTGCTTCTCGATAACGCCTTTGACCTTTTCGCAGCCAGCAGCATGATATGTTCCGGTTTGCCGATAGGATAACATCCTGCACCCGCCACCACAAATGGGAAGATATTTACAATCGGAACAATCTGGTTCTTTTAAAGGATCGATTGATAACCAATCATAATATGCAAAAGTAACATCTGTAAGAGTGCCATCATCCTTTATATAACCCATTTTATGTTTATTATCACCAACCATCTCCCAACATTTATACAATTCACCCAAAGGTGAAAATGTAAAACTGTATTCGTCAAATAATCCACAGTATGTCCACTTTCTCATGGGTTGTGGATATTTGGAAAACATATTGGCTTCGCTATATTTCCATAATTCATTTAAAATATCTGGAAGATACTCTTCAGGAAGGCAATTGCTTTTGTAAGAAGAACATGCAGATGTGGAATCTCTTGTTATGCCAAAATCCACCTGTGAATGCGAAATCCCCAAATCTTTGAGTGTATCCAAAAGCATCGGAATCGAGTCAACATTGTTCTTGTCTACATTTATTCTTATATAAGTATGTATTTGAGAGCAAAACTCCTCCATGATAGTTATTCCATGCAAAACTTTC
>ENA-ORMR01001473-ORMR01001473.1-human-gut-metagenome-genome-assembly--contig:-NODE-1473-length-17935-cov-3.594743_pt1 | contig 17935 bp, 12 predicted proteins | sample MGYA00242107_ERZ509003 | MGnify/ENA primary metagenome ERZ509003 (study PRJEB26280, sample SAMEA2338699) | human gut metagenome | biome: human gut; feature: human-associated habitat; material: faeces... | reverse complement strand
GCCGCCGAGGATGAGGCGCGCCGTGCGGCACGGGAGGAGGAAGCCCTTCGCCGTGCGGAGCAGGAATATGCCGCAGCGGAAGAGGAAAAGCGTTGACTCTTATCGGGTATTCTGTTATAATTGAATTGACAAAGATTGGGCGCGAGGCAGTTATGACACAATCCTCTATGCCGACAGAACCGTTGAAATCCGAATTCCTATCGAAAAGAAATGATCCCTTATGCCGCCTGCGTTTTGCGGGCGGCATTTTCACGGTAAGCCCTCCAACCGGAAGAAGGAATATATATGAACATCCTTCCGATTATCTCTCTTTTCGATTTTAAATAATTTTTTCAAAAAGTTCCAACCTTTTCGGATTCGCGTGTCTATATGGGTGAAAGCTTTCAACGAGGTGCAAACAAGTGAACAGAAAAGACGTAGAGAAATGCATAACATCCTTTATTCTGTTTTTTAAAAATATAAATATTATTTGCAAAACTACCTATCCAAACTGATTTTGGTGCACTGTAAGGGTGTAATCATGATTGCATGCCAAAAGAAAGGAGGAGATAAACTTGGACGAGAACAAAATTATACCGTATATCGAACCGATATTTCGTTTTTGTTATAAGCGTTTATCTAACCGCTGTGATGCCGAGGATCTTGCGAGTGAGATCATTTGTCATATCCTTGAAGGAATGAACAAATATCAAATCGAATCGCTTGATTCATGGGTCTGGCGTATTGCTCATAACCGTTATGCCCGGCTTATTGACAATCGGAATAAAAATCAAATCGTATTGTCATGCGAAGATGAACTTTTTGATATTGCCGATTATTCCGATGTCGACGAGGACAACACACAGGAGCAATATGAAACGGTGTTTCGCTGTTTGCACACGTTATCTTCCGAGTACAAAAATATTTTTGTGGACTACTATATCGGCGAATTGTCAATCAGAAGTCTTGCCAAAAAATATTCTCTCTCCGAAACCACAATCAAATGGCGGCTGAACGTAGGACGCCGAAAAATCAGAGATAGGATAGGAGAAAATAAAATGGATAAGGTCTATCAGAGAATCAGTTGGGATACCAAAACCTGTAACGGTAATATGAATCCCGACGCATATCTTCATACACAGATTTCCCGCGCCATCTGCCTCGCAGCTTATGAAAAGCCCCTGACAGTAGAGGAAATCAGTATCAGTACGGGTATCCCTACAATGTATGTAGAGGATGAACTCCCCCGCCTTGAATATGGGGATGCTATCTGTAAGGTGGGCAACAAATACGTGACCAATTTTATTATCTTTCGTTTGAAAGACAGAAAGCAGACCGAAGATGTTTCGGCATCGGTAATCGGTATGCTTGCGGATAAATTTGCGGTTATACTGAGAGAAGCTGAAGATAAAATCAGCGCTTTGGATTTTTACGGTCATGATTTCGGCATGAGCAGACTGGGTTATATCATCGTTCCGTATCTGCTCAGACAAAAAATCAGAAGCATAAAAGAAGAACGCTTAAATATGGAAAACGGTCCGTATCCTCCGCGAAAAGACGGCGGTTACGGTTGGTTTATCGTAGAAGAAACGGTCGATGAATCCGAAATTTGTGCAGAGTATGATTCCGGATGCAATATTGTAGGAGACGATAGCGGCAACACGTCGTATATCTATTACTATTGGATCGGTAAATATTTCGATTTAAGCGTTTACCGTACAGGGACGTGGTGGATGTGTGAAAACGGCATACCTCAGAAAAGCGTAAACGGTGTTGTGCCCAAAGAAGCTCTTTCCGAGGAAGATGCCGCACATCTTATCAAATACCGTTACACCTGTCAGAACGCCGCCGTTGATAGCCGGAGGTCTTGCATCCTTTTAAATTCGAACAATCATCCGAATTAAATTAGTTTTTTCTTCCTTACAATCGCCGCAACAAGCGAAACAATATTCCAAAGAAGAGACACTCCGGAAAGAGAAACTGCTGCGGTTGCAAGAGGCTTGGAAACACTGACTTTATCGCTGATCGCGGAAATGTTGCCGGCGTTCAGCGTTGTGTTGTCGGTCAGGGTTATTATCAGGTCTCCACCGTCGTCAATGCGGCATCCTTTAATACCGAGACCGTCTTTTCCGTCCTTGCCATCTTTCCCGTCCGTTCCGACGATTTTTCCGAGATTGGTTATAACTCCGTCGGTAAAGGTGAGGATAAGATTACCGTCTGCGTCGATATGAGCGGACTTGATTCCGGTACCGTTAATGCCGTTGGTTCCTGCAGTACCGGCTTCGCCCTTTGCACCGACTACTTTCCCGAGGTTATGCACAGTGTCGTCGGTAAGGGTGATGATTAGATTGCCGTTTTCATCGATTTCGGTGGTTTTTACACCGACTCCGACATTGCCCGTATCGCCCTTGTCACCTTTATCTCCGGTCACCCGTCCGGCATTGTGTACGGTCTCATCGGTAAGAGTGATAATCAAATTGCCGCTTTCATCAATCATAACGGATTTAACACCAACGCCATTCACGCCCTGTTCGCCTTTATCTCCGACTACCTTTCCGAGATTATGCACGGTATTGTCTGTGAGAGTTATGACCAGATTTCCGTTTTCATCAATTGCGACGGATTTAACTCCTACTCCTGCGGCACCGGGAGCACCTTGTTCGCCCTGACTTCCGTTATCTCCGGTGACCTTTCCGAGGTTTAACACCGTGTCGTCGGTAAGAGTAATAATGAGGTTTCCGCTTTCGTCAATAATTGCTGATTTGATTCCGATGCCGGTATCACCCTTGTCGCCTTTTACATTTTCAACGATTACGGAAAGAAGGGTGTCTCCGTCCACCGTAAAGGAAACTTCGGTCTTGTTGGTTTCGGGACTGAATTCGCCGCCGATGTACAAGCCTTTGAGGATATATGACGGCTCAAGCACGATACTCGCAACAAGAATTGTGCCTTCACGAATTTTACTGCCGCTTGTGATTTTTTCATTTTTGCTGCGCACTGTCAGCACACAGCCCTCAATCATTGTCGGGAAGGTGACGGTGTATTCCGGAATTTCCTCTACCGCCACACGGATATGCGTTTCCATCTTGATTCTGCCGGTCTTGTAGGTATAGCTCCCGTCGCCGTTATCGGACCAGCTCTCTGTGTCGGCAAGACGGTATCCATCCTTCGGCTTGACGGTTACGGTGATTTCATCGCCGAAATTGACCTTTTGACCGCTTTCAAAATCCGATGTCCCGTTTTTAACGGTAATTTCGGCGTTCTTATTCGGCATATCAACTGTGACCGTATATTTTTCGATTTCCGTAAAGTATACCTTGATATCGGTTTGGGTATCAACGGTGAGCTCATACTCGTACATATCGTAAAGCCTGTTATCTGTTATTACCGTGTCGGGAATTCCGTTTTTGGTGATAACGAGCTTTTGCACCCTATAGCCTTCTGCCGCCTGAGCGATGAAGTTGATTTTCGTTCCTACGGGAACAGCGGAACCGGACTGATAGGTCTGCTTTGTTGCCGCCATACCGGTTTCGTTGCCGCTTGCAACGGAATAGGTCAGCTTCACGGGTCTGTCGGTTTCGGAAACTCTTTCAAATTCCGCTTCGACGGTGTATTTTGTTGAGCCAAGGGTAAGCGTGTAGGTATTTGAGCCTGCCGCGTTAACAATATCCGTATTGTTTTCGGCATCTGTTATTTTCCACGACTTCAGTGTATAGCCGTTTTGCGGAACGGCGGTAAATGTTACATCGCCGGTCACCGTGCCGCCCGGAGCAGGCAGACCTGTTTCACCGACCTTTGCGGTAACTGTTCCGAGAAGGTCTTCGCCGTTCTTATATTCGCCGACAAAGATGACCTCAGCCGAATCGAATGTTTTTCGTGTGGATACGAATATGTTAGCTTCGCCGCCCAGTGCAAACGCGCACTCTATGTTGCCGTTGCTGTCGGGTCTGAATACAGTCTCTTCTCCGCCGTTATCAAGAGTCAGCGACACAAGTTCAAAGTGCCGGTTCTTTGGCGAAACTCTGATTTTAATAATATCGCTTTCATTGATCTCATCGCCCGATTTAATATTAACATTGCCGAGGTGCCGCACACTGATATCGGCGGCTTTCTCGTTGTCGATTTTATAGTTGACCTTATAGTCTCTCTTTGCTGTTGTTATGGTTGCAGAGTTTGACCAGGCACTTTCCTTATCCTTTCCGTCTACCTTGCAAACGGTTGTAAGCACATATTCGTACTCTGTATTGGTTTTAAGTCCGGAAATGTCATAAGAGGTCGTGCCGACAGGAATAAGATCTGAAATCCTTTTATATTCACCGTTTTCAACTTGATAAAGATAGTAGCCCTCCGCATCCGGCCAGCCGGGAGTTTTATCGGGCTGCGACCAAGTAAGGCGTATCTCGTCTTCGTCAAGCAGTTCTGCCTCAAGGTCGACCACTGCCGGTGAAGGAGCACTGAGATTTGTCAAGTTATAGCCTATAAAGATGGTCTTGTTGTTTTCATCGCCGTAAAGGTGTCGGAACCACTGGCCGAGCGTCCAGTCAAAGGTATATTGCGTGTATACGTTTGCAGGGATTCCGTTTGAGGCAAGATCCGGACCGTCGATATCATTGACCACGCCGGTACAGCCTTCGGACGATGTCGTTGTGGTGGATACGCCCGAACCGTTGCTGTAGCTCAGACTGGTTTCAAAACCAACATCATGCGAGAATAGTATACCATCGCCGAATACACCGTAGCTGATGGAGAAGTTGAAATAAAAACCGTGCGACATTTCTTCGGAAACGGATTTTATATTGCTTTTTTCCCACGAAACCTCGTTAAGACCGCCGTTATGTCCGAGTCGAATGGCGAGCTGACTGAGCTGTTCTGCACCCAAATTGCTGTAAACGCCCCAGCCGAGCTGATTGTACATAAACGGGTTGCCCTCGTTTCCGTCAAGCCAGTTTGCCGCTTTATCTATTTTTACCAAGGGATAATAGTATTTTTTATCTTTGTCTGTTTTATCCGATTCCCTTATGACGGCATGATAGTCCTTGCTATTCATATAACCGTTATACTCATCGACAAAGCCGTTGTAGTCGTCAACGCTCAGCTGTTGATATACCGGCTGCTGCGGAATGGAAAGCGTTATGGCGGTATCTTTCGACCATTCGCCGTTTTCGTCCAGTATCTCATAGGCGTAGATAAATACAGGCGTTCTGGACACAAGCACCGTGTTGTACGCCCGTGCCTTAACCGTCAGGGAATATTCCTTCTGCAGAGCCGTGGAATAGGTTTTGCTCCATTCAAGCGAGTAGCCTGCCGAGATGTTCACCTCAACGGGGGCGAGAAGCCCTCCGTAAGAGTAAGACATTCCGACGCTGAAGGAAACATTGTTCGATGAGGACTGCTCCAACTCGAAACTCTCTGTGATTGTATATGCGGTTTCGTTTTCGCCGGAGTCACTCAGCGCGGAGAAATACGGCGCAGCCTGTATGACTGCCTTGACCTCCGGGTCGCTGTAGGCATAGCTTACGCCCTTATATTTGGCTATAACACCGTCCTGGTTTCTGTCGCAGGCGGTGAGAAGTACCTGAGCCGTACAGCCGTAGTAATCACCGTACGCTTGGTTCGGACTCCAGTATGACAATGTCAGGTCAAAGCCGTTTGCCGCCTCATAGCTGTCGCTTGTATCCGGATAGGTTGCGGAAATCATACCCTTGCTGAAGGAATATTTATCCTCGTTACCGGTTTCGGCAGAGGTTACAAACACAATCTGCTCACGTCCTGCATTGTTGCCGTCAAAGTTTCCGACGGCAACCGAGCGGAAGAATTCTGTCTTACCGCCGATCTCGCCCTCAAACCAGAAGTTGTTTGTGCTGCCGTTTGAGTTTGTGCGGAAAGAATATCCGTTTGAAGTAGTGAGCTTGTCAAGTTCTCCGGTCTGGGCATTATAGTTGTACAGCGTGCCGTTGATAAAGACGAAATCTGCGGCGCTCGCACCGTTAAAAGCAACAGCCTCTACCGCTAAAGGCGAAACAACTTCTGCGGTTCGGGAACCGGCCTTCGTCCAACCGTTGGAAGCCATCACCTTATATTCGGATTGTACAAAGCCTCTGTTTCCGTTATTAAGGAGCGTTGTATATGCAGTTTCGGATGAAAAAGTCCAAGTGATACCAGTGACGACACTGGCATGTAAGCCCGCAACAAGGATATCTTCATATCCGTCGTTGTTGAAGTCTCCTGCCGTGATGCTGCAGGCGTTCATGCTGTTACTATTAGAAACAACTTCATATTCGACTTCTCCCTCCGGGCAAACATAGAATTTTTCATCGGCGTCGCCGTCCACAAACGAGGAGCCTCCGCCGGAAGAACTACCGCCGGCTTTTCCATATTTAATTTTTACCTGAGGACGATATACATTAAAATTGCCACTTCTTACTCTGTTTATGAAGAAATAGGACAGCACGGCGATGTCATCGATTTGGTCGCCGTTAAAATCGCCCACCACCATGTCTACGCCCAGCTTATGAAATCGGTTGTCAAAGGTTTGGCCAGAGCTTCCATACATGATGTCACCATTTGCCCCTGGGTCCGTGGGACTTCCAACACCGGTGTGATATAATTTTTTGTAGGAGTCATGAAGCATATCATTGCCGAAGCCGAGCTTTTTGCCTTCTCCCATAATGCTTGTGTTATTTAATAATACAAAGCTGTTTTTGCCGGTAAAGGAATATTCATACAGAAAGCAGCCGACAAAAGGTTCGTAATCAAAAGTCTGCATCAAACCTGTCGTGCGTTTTGTGTGCGGAACATAGATGATCAGCGTGTCCTTGCCGTCTCCGTCAAAGTCGCCTGCGGTAATGTTCAGATAGGCGTTGGTTTCAAGGTTTAGAGCACGAATAAGGCCGCTTTTGTCAAACATCCAGTTCATTTCGCCGACCCACTGTTTGCCTTTATATTCTCCCGTTCTTGTATCATATATATGAAGATAGACCTGCTTATCCGACTTATCAAGACCTACATAGGCAACATGGTCTCTCCTGCCTGAGCCGAACGGGTCAAAGGAAACGGACTGGACAAACGCATAGTACGTCTGAAGCGCACTGATGTCCATATTGGGCAGAGAGGCATCGGAAGCGGTTCCTTTTTTGGAAATAAAGTTCTTGAGAGACTCCGGGGTTCCTACATCCGCAATTTTGCCTGTTGCGGACGTGCCGTATGTCTCAAAATAAAGCAGTTCGTTTTTTTCAACCATTGCAAAGGGACGGCCGACAGCATACCCGTAAGGGTTGGTTGTATTGTCAAAGCCAGCGGGTTTTGTGTTTTTCATCAGAGTATTAGCGGCATCCGATGAAAACTGCGGCTCACTCGGGTCGGCGGCAAAGACCGACAGGGGCAGACATACTGCGATCATTATGACCGACAGCAGCGCGCATAGCGAGCGCTTCAGAATGAGTTTTTTGTACATAGAGAGTCCTCCTTTTCTTTTCACGGGGGAAAGATTGTTTTCGGGCGGGGATTTGCCGCAGCAAATCATAAAGTATTCTATTATACTTCCTCTCTTACATTATATCAAATTATGTCGGCCTCTGTCGTGTCGTTTACGCTGTATATCGGTTGTTTACGCTGTAAACGGGGTGAAGCGTGAAATATCTCTTGCAAAACGAGAAAAAAGCCAGTAAAATAATGATGAAAAGTTCGGCGCTCCGAGTTATGAAGTTGAATGGAAAGGAATGAAATTTCGAATATGAAACGCTGCCTGCAGGTTGTTTGTACTGCCGTTTTTATACTGCTTTGTTTGGGGACAATGTGTTTTCTGCAGTTTTTTATTAAGACAGACATGTCGATTCGCTATATTGATTGGCAGTCTTCTGTCAAAATTGAGACAGACGGCTCCGAAAGTTCGTTGGATTATACCGTTGTGCCTCAAACAGGAGAGAGTTTTCGGCTTGAAACTGTTTTTCCGCCGACAGAGGAAAACGGGAATCTGGTGTTTGAAACGGCAGGGTTGGAGCTTACGGTTTGTATCAACGGAGTTGAGGTATGGCACTCCTCGTCCGCTGTCCCTGCAGGGGCAGCGGGACAGACACAGGCAGTAATTCCTATGCCGAGAAATGAAGAATGCCATGTCACAATGACAGGTGTAGTTAAAAGTACAACCAGCTTGGTGTTTCCTCCGGCTGCTCGCTTTGTACCGGTAGAATACGATGCGACTGAGAGCTATGCATATGCTAATTTTTACGGAATTCCCGCCGGCGTAACCGCAGCGATTTCACTTCTTGTGGCGGGTATATTTCTTTTGGGAGTTGCACACAAAAAGCCCGACTGGAGTCTGATTCCGCTGCTTCTTGCGGCTGCCGGTCTTACGGCACAGTGGATCACAAAGGGAATGGGCTATTTCTTCCTGAATAACCGGTTGGTCGATTTTCTTATCCGCCGGGAGGTTGGCTTCTTCTTTATACTGTTACTGATTCTCTTTCTTGCAATGAACCGACAGCGGAAATTTTGGAAGTATTTTGGAATCACTACGGCGGTCAGCTTTACTACACTGTTGATTGCTTTCGGAATATCTGCCGCCGTAAATGGGTATCTTGCAGGATATATCGTGCAGATGTTCCGTGATACAGTTGAGCTTGGGCATTATGGGGAACTTTTGTATTGGATTACCGTTTGGCTGACTGCTGTTTGTGCTGTAATTTCTACATATGCAGTGATGTGCGCCTTTGTCACGCAGCGAACGGAAACACAGGCGCTCCGCCTGCACAATCAGCTGATTCTGGACGGATATCGTGCCATCGAAAGCAAAATGAGGGCAAGTGAGGCAATCAGGCATGAGGAAAGACACAGAATTGTTGCCTTGGAGTCGGCTTACAAAAAGGGAGACTATGAAACTCTGGGCAAAATGCTGCAGGATATGAGAGGACAGTGCGAGCACCTGGCGCAAACACACTTTTCCAAAAATTTCGTTGTCAATGCTATTTTGCAGGATGCTGCCTACAGAGCTGCACGGGCGGGAATATCATTTGATGCCACTGCTTCGGTGTCCGCAGAGATTCCGATTTCCGAAAATGAACTGTGCACGCTGCTTATGAATATGTTGGATAATGCTATAGAGGCGGCCTCGCGCTGCACGGAAAAAAGCTTTATCCGATTCAAGGCAGAGGAACGAAACGGTTTTCTCGCCGTAAAATGTGAGAATTCGTTTATTGAAGAGCCAAAACAGGATAAGAACGGGCAGTATATTTCTACAAAGGATGAAAAGGAAAGTCATGGCTTTGGATTAAAGCTTATGAACGCTGTCGCAGAGAAATATCACAGTATGCTGGATATTTTTATTTCGGATGAAAATGTTTTTACTGTTCAGACCGCTTTAAGAATTCCGAAAAAATAATAAAATCAGCGGGTGTCATTCATTTGAAAATGACACCCGCTGATTTTATTGATTTATATATCGTATAAATGCGCTTTGAAAGGCTTTATAGTATGTACGCCCCACAGGAAGCATATCACCATTTCGAAGCGTTAGGTCCGTCCGTCCGATTTCCTTTACTCTGCTCAGATTCACCAGAAAGCTGTTATGACAACGTGAAAAATGGCCTTTTGGAAGCTGTTTTTCAAACTCGGTAAGAGAAAGATAATAGGTGTTGCTGTTTCCGGAACTTTGATGAATGATTATGTTGTGGTTATAACTTTCTACATAACGTATTTCCGACACGGAGAAATGCAGTATCTTATTACCGATGCTAAGCGTGACTGCTTTGGGTAAGTAATTCAATTTAAGATCCGTACGGATTGCATTTGCCAGTGCTTCCCGGCAAATCGGTTTAAGAAGAAAATGAATGGGCTGTACATCATAGCCCTCGGAAAGATAATTGTCGCATGCGGTCACAAATATAATTGAAATACGGTCGTCCTTGCTTCGCAGAGAACGCGCCAGCTCCAGTCCCGTCATGCCGTTCATCTGAATATCCAAGATAAGCAGATTGAACGGTTTCTCGACATCAGAATTCATCCTTTTCTCAAGTTCCGCGGCAGAGGGAAAAGCTGTTATCGCATACGGAATACTTTCTCCGTCCAGCAGCTCCCTGCAGAAAGAATGCAATTGTTCTCTCATGACCGGATCGTCATCACAAACGGCTATTCGGTATGTGTTCATTTTCTCACCCGCAATCACATGCACTTTAATACATTATATCATAAAACCGATCGGAAAACAACCTTAAAAGATTTACAAAAAAGCGAACTTTCAATTGTTATCTTGCCGGAAGGAGTTTTTTCTTCTCAACTATTTAATTTTTACTGAACCATGCATTAGAAGCGTGGTTTTGGTATGAAAAAGGGCGGCAAGGCTGAATGTCGTAAGGCAGACCGTCTCAAAATGGGAAAAAGGTCTTTCCGTTCCCGATTCCGAATTGCTGATAAAGCTGGCGGAAATTTTAGAGGTACCGGTAAGCCGGCTGCTTGGCTCCAAAATCGAAGCGGAAGAACAGCCGGACGCATTGGCGGAACAGCTTTCCCGAATCAACGAGCAGCTTGCGATCAAAAACAGGCGGGCAAAAAGAGTCTGGAAAGCGATAGCGTTCATCGTCGGCGGCATTATTGCCGTATATGTTCTGATCTTAATTCTTGCAACCGTCTTTACCTTTTCGCCCGACCGATCCGACACAACAGACAGCTCGCAGTCTATTGAGTCGATCGTGGAAAAAGAATGAAAATCGGACGCTTTCATCTCTGCGGTACGGGAATATCCCGTGCCGCAACTGTTTCTTCCGAACTTTTCGGCAGAAAAATTTATGGTATCGTCTCACAATAAGGCTTTTTCATAAGGTTTGCGTTCCATAGGTCGAACATAGAAGCTAAATAAAAGCGAATGCACAGAATACGGAACAAAGAGATGATTCACATAGCATTGCGCGTTAAAGCTTGAAAAAATAAAAATTTTGTGCTATAATATATTTGATGGTATCCGTATAGAGATACTGAAATATCAAGAACAGGATAACGTGGCAGAACAAAACCGACAAATTATTAAAACCAAAACTCTCGACGGGAGGTAACCGCCAATGAAACACAATAAGATTACAAGCGCAGAGAAATGACTTTTTCCTTGCGCTTTTTTGTTATTTTTGAAGGAAGTAACGACGAGAAAATGAATCACAAAAGAACAACGGACTTGATCCATAACGTATCGTAACGTTAAAAGCCGCGTGATTGATTATAAATATGATGTCATAGAAAGCACAATGACATTGTTGAATCAATTTAGTCTGTAAGAAAAATTTGCAATCAGAGAGGAAAGGAAATATGATACTTGAATTAAACAATATAGATAAGTCTTTTGGCGAGAAAGAAGTTCTCAAGGGTGTTTCTTTCACGGCAGAGGGCGGCAAAGCGTTCGGACTTCTGGGCAGAAACGGTGCGGGTAAAACGACGTCTATCCGTATTATTATGAATGTGTTTCCCGCAAACGGCGGAGAGGTGCTTCTGGACGGAAAGCCGATTGATTATCACAAAATCGGGCTTGGCTATCTTCCCGAAGAAAGAGGACTGTACCCGAAAAAGCTTGTTATTGACCAGCTTGCATATTTTGCGGAGCTGAAGGGTATGAGCGCAAAAGAAGCGGTCAAGGCGGTGGATTACTGGCTGGACAGGCTCGGTATGACCGAGTACCGCAACAAACGGCTCGATACCCTTTCAAAAGGAAATCAGCAGAAAATTCAGCTGATAACGGCTCTTGCGCACGATCCGCACATTGTCATTCTTGACGAGCCTTTTTCGGGCCTTGATCCCGTAAATGCCATGCTCTTGAAGGACGTGGTAAAGGAACAGATTTCGCAAGGGAAAATCGTTTTGTTTTCAAGCCACCAGATGGCGTACATAGAGGAATTCTGCGACAGTATCGCAATTCTCAGCGCAGGCAGGGTTGCAATCAGCGGAGATTTGATTGAAATAAAGAGGAATTACGTGCGCGATAAGTTGGTGGTAAGCACAACAAAACCCGAACGGATAAAGTCCGATTTAGGCGGGGCTTGCGCCGAGCGCGAGGACAGCACGTTGCTTATTCAGCTTACAAGCCCCGCCGAAAAGCAGTCTATGATGAAACGGCTTGTAGAATCCTATGATATTGACGAGGTGAAAGTGTTTGAGCCCTCCCTTAACGATATATTCGTAGAGCACGCAGGCGCACATGTGTAAGGAGGCAGAGCAATGAAACAGTTTGGAAAAATACTCAAATTTGAGCTTAAAGGCTATCTTAAAAACAAAGTCTTTACAGGCGTAACGATATTTCTTGTAGTCGCAATCGCTGTCGCTATGTTTATTCCGAATATTATATCGGCGTTCAAGACCGGGACAACACCGCAAAAGGATCTTCCCGTAATGCTTGTGTATGCCGAAAACGATACCCTTTCGGAAACCGTAAAGGAATATTTTACGCAAGCCTTTACTGGGTATAACGTAAAGGTTGCAGACGGAACACTTGACGATATAAAATCGCAGATTACAAGCGGCAGCGTCGAGTGCGCTTTTGTTCTGAACAGTCCGTCGTCTTACACTTATTATGTAACCAATCTCAATATGAGGGATTCCAATCAGGCTGTTGCGGACACGGTATTGCAAGAGGTTTACAGAGTGAACGCGATGATACAAAACGGGCTGTCCCCCGAACAGGCGAAGGATATTATGTCGGTGGTTATCGAAAGCGATACGATGACACTCGGTGTTGACCAGATAAAAAATTATTTCTATACCTACATAATGATATTTGCATTATATACGGTGATTATGCTTTACGGGCAGCTTGTTGCGACCAACGTGGCAAGCGAAAAGAGCTCACGCGCTATGGAGGTTTTGATTACGAGCGCAAAGCCTACAAGTATGATGTTCGGAAAGGTTTTTGCGTCCTGTATCGTAGGCTTTACTCAGCTTGTGCTTGTGTTCGGGTCGGCATTGCTGTTTTATAATATCAACAAAGCGCAGCTGCAGAATCCGGTAATCGCTTCGATATTCGATATGCCCGTAAGCCTGTTTATTTATATGCTCGTGTTCTTTGTTCTCGGCTTTTTGATTTACGCTTTCCTTTACGGCGCAATCGGCTCAACCGCGTCAAAGCTTGAAGATATAAGCACTATGGTGCTGCCTGTCACATTCTTTTTCATTATTGCTTTTATGATTGTTCTGTCCTCGATGATCGGCGGCAACGTAAACTCCGTGTTGATGAAGGTATTCTCGTATATTCCGTTCACTTCGCCTATGGCTATGTTTACGAGGATCTGTATGAGTACGGTTGCCTGGTATGAAATTTTTATTTCTATTATAATCTTAATCGGCTCTACAGTCGGTATCGGCATTCTTTCGGCAAAAATTTACCGTGTAGGCGTGCTTCTTTACGGCACGCCACCGAAGCTTACAAAAATTATGAAAGAGGTTTTTAAGAAACAATATGGATAATAAAGCAAAACAAGGCGGGCTTGGCATCGTTTCCGTTCTGACGATTGTCTTTATTGTGCTGAAGCTGTTGGGAGTTATTAAGTGGAGTTGGATATGGGTGCTTTCGCCCATATGGATTTCCGCTGTGATTGTGGTCGCTGTGTTTTCTGTCATCCTGATTGGCGGAAGGATTAAAAAGAGGAAATAGTAACTTCCCACGCCCAAAGCCGAACACCGCTCCACGCACCTGTTTTCGTGACTGAAAGCAGGTGCTTTTTTGTTCCCGAACGGCGGCATTTTCAAAAAACGGGCAAGGAGGCATAATCCTTTCTGCTTTTGGGAATCGCCCACAGCAAAGAAAAAAACGGCGATTCTCACCCCGGAAAACCGCATAATCGTGCCCGTCCCCTTCGGCTGACGGAGATGGGGACGATGCAAAAGTCTCCGATCCGAATACAGAAAAAGATACCGGAAGCTCACATTGTACACCTTGAGGCTTTCCGGTATCTTTCTCTTTATTGTACGGCGTAAAAAGAGGATTATGCCTTTCCGAGCGTCCAGCTCCGGCTCTCGGTCTGAAGCCGTACCATATGAGCGAAGATGCCGCCCGCTTGCAGCAGCTCTGCGGGAGAGCCCTGCTCGGCTACCGCGCCGTCACTCAGCACCACGATCCTGTCCGCGCCCGAAACGGTACGCATCCGGTGGGCGATGATGAGGACGGTTTTGTTTTTGATGAGGCGGGAGAGTGCCTCCTGAATGGCTGTTTCGTTTTCCACATCCAGGCTGGCGGTGGCTTCGTCCAACAGAATGATGGGCGCGTCCTTCAGAAACGCACGGGCGATGGAAATGCGCTGACGCTCGCCGCCGGAAAGCTCGCAGCCGTTCTCACCGATGTTGGCGTTCCAGCCGTCGGGGAGCTTCTCTGCGAACCTGTCCACATTGGCGAGCTTTGCCGCCGCGATTACCTCTTCGTCCGTCGCGTCCTTGCGGCCGATGCGGATATTCTCCAAAATCGTATTGTCGAACAGCGTGACATCCTGGAACACGATAGAATAGAGGCTCATCAGCTTTTCCGGATCGATTCCGGAGATATCCATGCCGCCAACGGTGATCCTGCCCCGGTCAATGTCCCAGAACCGCGCCGCCAGGCGGGAAACGGTAGTTTTACCTCCGCCGGAGGGTCCGACCAGCGCCGTGACCTCTCCCTGCTTTGCCGTAAAGGACACATCCCGAAGCACCGTTTCGCCGCTCTAGTAAGAAAAGCCCACATGGTTGAACACAATGTCACAGTTCCGATTGGTAAGCTGTTCGCTTCCGGTCTGCACGTGGCAGTCCAGAATCTCATTCATGCGCTCGATGTTGCTGTTGGTGCCGATGATGGCGGCAAGGTTCTGCAGGGTACCCTCAAGCGGGTCATACAGGCGGGATACCACCAAAAGAAACATAAAGAAGGTCAAAACATCCAGCTCACCCTTTACCAGCAGAGCCGCGCCCGCAAGGGCGGTGGTGGCAATACCCAGCCGCAGGACAAGTCCCGCGGAAACCACAAAGACAGCCGTTCCCAGCTCGCTCCGGACGAGGCGGCTCTCTACGGCACGGATTTTCTTTTCCAGTCCCGAAAGGTATTTCTCCTCGGCATTGTTGGCGCGCAGATCGGGCATCGCTTCCATGCATTCCTGAATACCGTCCTCGCAGGCGACCTTCGCCGCCGTTGCTTTGCGGGAGAGCTTTTTCTGCACGTCTGAGGCAAGCAATACGATGGCAAATGCCACGGGCAGCGGCCAGACGGCGGCAAGCGCCATGCGCCAGTTGAAAAACAGCATCGACACGGCGATGACCGTAGTGGAGAGGATCGCACCGTACAGCGGCGCGACAAAATGGGATTGGCTTTGCTCCAGCACGGCGCAGTCGTTCATGATGGAGGTAGTCAGGTCGGCAAGGTCTTTCTTTCCGAAAAAGGACAGCGGAATCTTTCTCAGCTTCTCGGCAAGCCCCACCCGGCGAACACCCGACTCCACATAGGTGACAAGATAGGTGTTGTCGTATTCCAGCCGTGTGCAGACAACAATGAACAGTGCCGCCGCGACACAGCCGATCACATAAAACGGAATTCTCCCTGTCTTCAGCGTGCCGTTCATGATATCGCCCACCAGCAGATACAAAAGCCCCACCGGCAGCATGAAGGAGATATTTTGCAGGGCACAGCATAAAATCCCTTTGATGTTGTCAATCGCTCCCTTGCGGGAAAGCGCATAGCGTCTCTGTAAATATCTTATCATCGCTCAGACCTCCTTTTCCACTTTCCACCGGACGGACTGCTGATAGTCCTGCCACATCGTCCCGAACAGACTGTCTTTTTTTCCGGACAGCTCCGCAAAGCTGCCGCTTTCCGAAAGATGTCCCTCATTCAGCACAAAAATGCGGTCGGCATTCACAATCGTAGACAGCCGATGGGCGATCATGATGACGGTGCGCCCCTTTGCAAGCTCGTTGAAGGCAGCCTGCACCTTCGTTTCGTTGTCGGGGTCGGCAAAGGCGGTCGCTTCATCAAGAATCAGCACCGGCGCGTTTTTGAGCATGGCGCGGGCAATGGCAAGCCGCTGTGCTTCGCCGCCGGAGAGGTAGATGCCCTGCGAGCCGATGACCGTATGCACGCCGTCCGGGAATTTTTCGATGATGTCCGTACACTGCGCCGCATGGAGTGCCGCCAGCACCTCCTCATCCGCGGCGTCCGGCTTGCCCATACGCACATTGTCCAGAATGGTGCCTTTGACAAGATGGCTGTTCTGAAACACGAAGGAAACCGTGTTCATCAGCTCGTTTTTGTCAATGTTCTTCACATTGACACCTCCGACGGAAATACTGCCGCTCTGCGGATCAAAGAAGCGGGCAATGAGCGCCGCCAGCGTGGATTTTCCGCCGCCGGATGGTCCGACAAACGCCACCGTCTGTCCCGCGCCGATGGAAAGGGAAATATTCTCCACGGCATTTTTTGTGCCGTCATAGCTGAAGGTTACATCTTCCAATTTGACCGAACTGTCCTTAGGATGCTTCGGTGCGCTCGGTTGAGAAAGTGAGGGGCTTTGCAGAACACGGTCAATGCGGGTGATGGCGTCCTGCACGATCATGCCGTTTTCGCTCATGAACATCAGCTTGGTGAGCGTCAGCGAGATGACCGGCGTGACGATGATGTAAAAGAGCAGGTTCAGCAGCATGCCGCCGTCCGCACCGCCGCGGAAGAACAGAAAGCCGCCTGCGATCAGAAACACAAACACGCTGTTGACCGCCAGCGTATAGAAGATCATCGGCCAGCGCATCTGGCAGGTATATGCGATGACCCAACGCTCGTAGTTGTCGATGGCGCCCTTGAACTTTTTGAAGGAAAACACCGTCTGACCGAAGGTTTTGACGACGGGAATCCCCCGCACGTACTCCACCGCCTCCCCCGACATATCCGCAAGCGCGTTCTGATACTGTGTCATCTTCTCCTGCATCCCCTTACCGGTCATGCTTGTCATCACGGCAAAGGCAAGCGCCACCGGCACAAGGCTTAAAAGCCCCAGCCACCAGTCGAATGCCAGAAGAAGCGTCAGAAGTCCCGCAATGGTCGCCACAGCCCTGGCTTTGTCGGGAAGCTGATGGGCAAGATAGGTTTCCGTTGCGCCGGTCGTTTCCGAAATCGTGCGGCGCAGCTTGCCGCTGCCGAACTGTTCGATTTCCCCAAGCGGAAGCGTGGCAATATGCTTCGTCATGGCAAGGCGCAGATTGGTGGCGATGCGGAACGCCGCAAGGTGCGAGCACATCAGCCCCGCGATGTAGGTAAGCACGGCGGCAAAGGCAAACACCACCGCCATCCAGCCGGAGTGCGTCACATGGACGGCATTTTCATAGTTCGGCGCGACCTCGATGACCTCCCGCAGGATGCGCCAGATGTACCAAAACGGCACCAGCGCCAGCAGTGCGCCGGCGGCGGCAAGCACCCACGAAAGATAGCTTAGGATTCGGTATGTCCCCGCATAATCCAGCAGTCGGGACAGATTGGATTGCTTTTTCAAAACAGTTCCTCCTTGATTGTGGTCTTAGTTAGCCGAAGCTAACCAATCGGCCTTTGAAAAGCCGCCAAAGCGGCGATTCCAAGCGCATGCTTTACTTTTTCAGAAATGAGAACAGCCCTTTCCTTTCATACGGAGCAGCACGGATTTCTCCCGCCGTGTAGCCGGTGGCGGCAATGGCGGCGCGCAGGGCAGCTTCGTTAAGCGGCTCATGCGAGAGGATAACGGTTTCTCCCTTCGTATGGGAGGAAGACACCTTTTCCACTGAAAATGCGCGGCGGATCGTGTCGTTGATGTGCGCCTCGCACATGGAGCATGTCATGCCGGAAATTCTGACTGTTGTCTGAATCATTTTCGTACCTTCTTTCAAAATTGAATCCTACCCCAGCGCCACGTCCAGCGTCATCATAATACTGAAGCCGACCGCAAAGAAAATCGTGCCGATGTTGGAGTGCTTCCCCTGTGACATTTCGGGAATCAGCTCCTCCACC
>ENA-ORMR01001469-ORMR01001469.1-human-gut-metagenome-genome-assembly--contig:-NODE-1469-length-17989-cov-8.797758_pt1 | contig 17989 bp, 25 predicted proteins | sample MGYA00242107_ERZ509003 | MGnify/ENA primary metagenome ERZ509003 (study PRJEB26280, sample SAMEA2338699) | human gut metagenome | biome: human gut; feature: human-associated habitat; material: faeces... | reverse complement strand
TTTCCGATATTAACTACGCTGTTGCCAGCCGTGAGGACAAGGAAGCAATGTTCCTTGAATACTCGGAACTGCTCAATTCCCTCGACTCCGGAGCAACGACAAAAATCACAATCAACAACCGCCGTTTAAATCGGCTGGACTTTGAGAACAACATTCTTATTCCGATGAAAGGCGACAGCCTTGATGAATACCGTGAGGAGTATAATAAAATCCTTTTGGAAAAAGCCACAGGCGCAAACGCCATCGTGCAGGATAAGTATATGACGATTTCCGTCAACAAGAAGAATATTGAGGACGCAAGGAATTATTTTGCCCGTGTGGGCGCTGACTTGATCGCTCACTTCGGCAGGCTCGGCAGCAAGTGCGTGGAGCTGGAAACCGATGAAAGGCTGCGTATCTTCCACGACTTTTACCGTGTGGGCGAGGAATCCTCTTTCCACTTTGATATAAAGGAAACCCGCAAAAAGGGACACAGCTTCAAGGACTATATCTGCCCTGATTCAATGGAATTTGAAAAGGACTACTTCAAAATGGGCGACCGTTATGGGAGAGTCCTTTTTTTGCGTGAGTATGCTTCCTATATCAAGGACAGTATGGTGGCGGAGCTGACAGATCTCAACCGCAATCTGATGATGTCGATTGATGTCGTTCCCGTGCCGACAGACGAAGCGGTACGGGAAGCGGAAAACCGTCTGCTTGGCGTTGAGACGAATATTACCAACTGGCAGAGGCGGCAGAACTCCAACAATAACTTTTCGGCGACTGTCCCTTACGATATGGAACAGCAGAAAAAGGAAATGAAAGAATTTCTCGATGATTTAACGACGAGGGATCAGAGAATGATGTTTGCCGTGATTACCTTTGTGCATACGGCGGATTCCAAAGAACAGCTTGATAACGACACGGAAGCGCTGCTTACCACGGCGAGAAAGCACCTTTGTCAGTTCGGCGTGTTGAAATTTCAGCAGGTGGACGGGCTGAATACGGTTATGCCGTTTGGCGTGCGGAAGATTGATACCTTCCGTACCCTTACGACCGAAAGCCTTGCCGTGTTTATCCCGTTTCGAGTGCAGGATATTTTTCACGAGAATGGTATCTACTACGGGCAGAATGTGATTAGCAAAAATATGATTATCGCCGACCGCAAGCAGCTTCTCAATGGTAATTCCTTTATTCTCGGCGTATCGGGCGGCGGTAAGTCCTTTGCCGCAAAGGGCGAGATCGAGAATGTGATTCTTTCCTCGGATTCCGATGTTATCATCATTGATCCGGAGCGGGAATATTCACAGCTTGTGAAGGCGCTCGGCGGAGAGGTTATCCATATCTCCGCTACTTCTCAAAATCATATCAACGCTATGGATATGACGAAGGAATACGGCGACGGGGCGAATCCGGTTATTTTGAAGTCGGAGTTTATTATGTCCCTGTGCGAGCAGCTCATCGGCGGCAGTAACCTCGGCGCAAAGCAGAAATCCATTATCGACCGCTGCACCGCCAGCGTGTACCGCACCTATCAGCAGAATAACTATCAGGGCGAAGTGCCGACCTTGCAGGATTTCAGGGAGGAGCTTCTTAAACAAGATGAGCCGGAGGCGCAGGAAATCGCCCTTGCCATCGAGCTGTTTACAAGCGGCAGCTTGAACACCTTTGCGAAGCATACGAATGTGGATACCAATAACCGCCTGATCTGCTATGACATTTTAGACCTCGGCAAACAGCTTATGCCTATCGGTATGCTGGTCGTTCTCGACTCCATCTTAAACCGCATTACGCAGAACAGGGCGAAAGGCAGAAATACCTTCATCTTCATTGATGAGATTTATCTGCTGTTCCAGCACGAGTATTCCGCTAACTTCCTTTTTACCCTTTGGAAGCGTGTGCGTAAATACGGTGCTTATGCTACGGGTATTACGCAGAATGTGGACGACCTTTTGCAGAGCCATACGGCAAGGACAATGCTCGCAAACTCCGAATTTATCATTATGCTCAATCAGGCTTCCACGGACAGGCTGGAGCTGGCGAAGCTCTTAAATATCTCCGACCTTCAGATGTCGTATATTACGAATGTGGAAGCCGGACACGGGCTTATCAAGGTGGGCAGCTCCCTTGTACCGTTCGCAAATAAATTCCCGAAAAATACGAAGCTGTATAAGCTGATGACAACCAAACCGGGCGAGAGCGCATAAGCTCCCGCCCCTTGTTTCAGAAAGGATATGGCAATGAGAAAAAAGATTTGTATTGCGTTGATGGCAGCGTTTACCGTCCTGCTCGGCGTCAGCAGCTATTTCATTATCGACCATTACAGGGAGGCGGAACATCAGGAGCAGATGTACGATTCTCTCGTACAGCTCGTAGAGGACAGCGAAACCGAGCCTGTCGAGCCGATCATCTATTCGGAAGATAAGACGATACTGCCGGAGCTTACCGAGCTGTACCGTCAAAACAATGATTTGGTCGGCTGGATTTGCATGGAGGATACGAATATCAATTATCCCGTTATGCAGACGGTTGATAATCCGAACTACTATTTGAAGCGTGGATTTGATAAAGAATACAGTTCTTACGGCTGCCCGTATGTGCAGGAGGACTGCGATGTTTTAAAGCCCTCGGACAATTTAGTGATCTACGGTCATCATATGAACAACGGCTCGATGTTCGCCGACCTTGAAAAATTCAAGGACGAGGATTTCTGGCGGGGACATAAAACGATTGCCTTTCACACCCTGACAGAGAAAAATGAGTATGAAATCCTTGCGGTTTTCAAAACCGTTGTCTACACCGACAGCCCTGAAGCCTTCAAATATTACCGCTTTACGGACGCTCAGTCGCCGGAGGAGTTTGACGCTTATATTGATAAGTGCAAGGAGCTTTCCCTTTACGACACGGGCGTATCGGCGGAGTACGGCGACAAGCTGATAACGCTTTCCACCTGTGAATACTCCCGTACAAACGGAAGGATTGTCGTTGTGGCGAAAAAAGTAACAGAAAGCAGTGGTGCAAATGCTCCCGCAAATGACGGGGCGGCAGAGATACCGAGCTAATGCCCTGATAAAGAAGCTGTGCGCCAATTATGATGACGGGAACTGTCTGCTTCTTGATGAGGGGGAAGGCTGCGTCTGCGTACAGAGTATCTCCTACTCGCTTTTATGCAGGTATTTCCGCAATGCGGTGCTTCCGGCAGATCCGGCGTTGGAAGCGGAGATACTTGGAATGCACCCTGACAGGTGCGTTTTCTGCGGCGCTCCCATTATCAAGCGTGGCAACAGGAAAAAGTATTGTGAGAAATGCGCCGGTATCGAATACAAAAGGCAGCAGGCAGAGTACGCAAGAAAAAGGCGCACAGAATCGAAAAATAGAGGGTAAAAAGTCCTTGATTTAAGCGGCTTTTCAGCCCTCGCACTTTGAGGGGCAAGGTGTTGATACCTTTTCCCCTCTTTTTTTACTTCAAAGCGTCCACGGGCGCTTGGAAAGGAGGTTTTCTATGCCGGATATTAAGACAAGGGATATAGCGAAAGGCACGATAAAAACGATTGATAAATCGGCGGTTGCCGCCGAGCGTATGAAATCCGCCTTTATCCAGACCAAAGAAAAAGCGGAACACTCCGTTGATGTCCCTGAAAGCAGTGCGGAGGAATACGCTTCCAACCGTTTGGAAAGCGGTATCGACCGAGTTTCTCACGAAGCCGTACACCAATTTGATAAGCAGGGGCGCAAGGGCGTTCAGGCGACAAAGCAGAATATCGTCAAAGCAAAGGACGGTATTCAGAAATTCAAGGAAAAACGGGCGGCGCAGTCGCTTCAAAAACAGGCGCAGGCGGCAGCTCCACGAAAAAGCGTCGGTCAGAGTATCAAGGCGGTGGAACAGCCGAAGAAGGCAGTAAAAGAGTCTGCCCGTTCCGCAGGAAAAAAGACGATTAAGACGGTCGGGAAAGGCTCGGCGAAAACAGCGCAGAAAACGGTAAAAACCGCAGAGCGCACCGCTAAAACGACCGTCAAGACAGCACAGCGTACCGCAAAGGCGGCACAGAAAACGGCGCAAGCTACGGCCAAAGCTTCTCAGCGTGCCGTTCAAGCAGCAAGAGCTGCGGCACGAGCCGCCGTTGTTACAGCAAAAGCAATCGCAAAGGCAATAGCGCTTGCGGTCAAGGCGATTATCGCCGGAACAAAAGCGTTGATCGCCGCAATCGCCGCAGGCGGCTGGATAGCGGTTTTGGTCATTATCGTGATTTGCCTGATCGGTATGATTATCGGCTCCGTGTTCGGTATCTTTTTCTCAGGCGAAGATTCTGGGACTGGAATGAGTATGCAGACCGTTGTGCAGGAGATCAATATAGAATACGATACCAAATTGCAGGACGAAAAAACCTCGGTATCTTATGATGTCCTTGAAATGAGCGGCAGCCGTGCCGTTTGGAAAGAGGTGCTTGCGGTGTATTCCGTCAAAGTCAACACCGATCCGGATAATCCCCAAGAGGTTGCGACGATGGACGAATCGAAAAAGCAGCTTCTCACGGACATCTTTTGGGAGATGAACGAAATAAGATCCAGCACCGACACCAAAACGGAGACGGTCATTACTGAAACCGATGACGGTCACGGAAATATCGTGGAGACGGAAAGCACAGTCACGCAAACTTATCTGTATATCACGGTCAGCCATAAGACCGCCGATGAGATGGCGGCGCAGTATGGATTTAACGAGGAACAGAAAGAGTATCTCGCAGAGCTGCTTGCCGATGAAAATAATTCGCTGTGGTCGCAGGTACTTTACGGGATTACGGGTACAGACGATCAGATCGTAACCGTTGCGCTTTCCCAAATCGGGACGATGGGCGGCGATCCGTACTGGTCTTGGTACGGTTTTAATTCCCGTGTCGAGTGGTGCGCTTGCTTCGTTTCGTGGTGCGCTAACGAGTGCGGGTATATCGACGCTGGCGTAATTCCGAAATACGCAGGCTGCGTCAACGGCGTACAATGGTTTAAGGACAGAGGGCAATGGCTGGATAACAGCGCAGAGCCTACGCCGGGTATGATTATCTTCTTCGATTGGGCGAGTGGCGGACAGGACGGACTATCCGACCATACAGGTATCGTTCAAAAGGTGGAAAATGGCAGGGTTTACACGGTCGAGGGAAACTCTGGGGATTCTGTTCGTCAGAACAGCTATCCGGTTGGGTATTATGAGATACTCGGCTACGGTGCGCCTGCCTATTGATCGGAATGCAAAAAACGAGCCGCTTGCTTAAATGCAGGCGGCTTGATTACATATAAACGAACTGAATCTGAGATAGGCGTATATTTTTGAATGCACTTCATTTTTGTATTGACAATACAGTATGACATACAGTATAATAACATCAGGAGGTAACGCTGATGGGAGAAGAAAAAGATTTATTATCTACTTTGCTTTTGGAACTTCGCAGAGGGACATTGACAATTAGTGTACTCAGTCAGATGAATAAGCCGAAATACGGTTATGCTTTGGTGCAGAGCTTGGAAGAAAAAGGCGTTGCCATTGATCCCAATACCCTTTATCCGCTGCTTCGGCGTCTGGAGAGTCAGCAGCTTTTAGAAAGCAAGTGGGAAACCAGCGGAACAAAGCCGAGAAAGTATTATCAACGAACAGAGTATGGAACACAGGTCTATGAAAAGATGAAAATATATTGGAAGAATCTGTCTGTCGGAATCGAAAGGTTATTAGAGGAGGAAGAAGCATGACACCGAATGAGAAAGATTATATGGATCGATATATTTATCAGGTAATTCGTCGGCTTCCCAAAGCACAACGAGAGGAAGTTCGTATGGAGTTGGAAGAACTGATCAGTGATATGTATGCTGATAGAGGCTCTATGGAAGAAGTGCTGACTGAACTTGGCGATCCTGCTGAATTTGCAAAGCAATATCAAAACGAACAGAAATATTTGATTGGACCTGAATATTTTGACACTTATTTGTGGTTTGTAAAAGTTGTCTTAATCTGTGCTGCCGTACCAATTTTGATTATTTCGCTGATAAATGCGATAGGAGAAATACCCGCAATCACTTCGCAGAACGCCGCCTCTGTTATTATTCGAGCTATTGTGGACGGATTGATCGTCGGAATTACCGACGCTATGCTGTCCTGCATATCCGCTTTCGGTGCAGTAACCTTGACTTTTGCCATTATGGAGCGGAAAAAGATTCAGATCGAAATGAAGAAGGCAGAGAAATGGTCAGTAGAAAGCCTGTCTGAAGAACGAAAAATTCCATCCGCCAGATGGACGCCAAAGATTTTGGAGCCTGTACCGGATAAAAAAGCAATTATAAGTCGTGGAGATAGTATTGTGGGCATTGTGTTTATCGTTATTTTCAGTGTATTGCTAATTTTTGCCCCTCATTTCTTTGCTGCGATTTTTACGGAAGGCGAAGCCATAACAACCGTACCCGTTTTCAATTTGGAACAATGGGGAATTGTTCTGCCTGTCTTTGTAATCAGTCTGCTGATTGGTCTTATAGATGAGATTTTGCGTCTGATCATCGGCGTTTATTGTAAGCTGGTAATGATCAGCAATATTTTGTGTGGGGTAATTCAGATTGTGTTAAGCGCCATTGTGCTGAAAGTTTTACCTATCTGGAATCCGAATTTTGTACTTGAGATTGAACAGGCGTTGGGTGCTAATGCAGATTCAAGCGCAAACTTTTTCACTTACTGGAACGCTGATATGGTATCCAATGGACTGCTTGCGTTTATTGTTGTTATTACTCTGTTTGAGATTGGTGTGACGATTTACAAAACGCTCCGTTATGGGGTTTCCGTAAAAAACGGTATAAATTCCAATACATAAAAAATTGTAGTTTTTAGAATATTTTGATTATGGAAATAGTTTATGATGAAACAAAAATACGGTGCTACCCATTTGGGGTAACACCGTATTTTTTCCCGCTTTTATTGATTTTTATATTTATCCATTTCAACTAACATCTTATATAAATGTTCTTGCTCGGATTTACTTTTTGCTGCGACCAGCTCGTAACATTTCATAGGATAGCTGTCGGTGCTGCTTTCGCCTATCTTCTCAAAAAGCTGAGCAAGCGAGATATTCATAGCTGAAGCAATCTTTTCAATACTTTCAAGAGTAGCGTTCTTTTCCCCTCGTTCCACTTGCCCGATATAAGTAGGGTGGCAACCGGATAACTCAGCAAGCTTCTCTTGGCTCAATCCCTTATCAATTCTATAATTGCGGACACGCTGTCCGATTGTTTTTGCAATTTCACTCATAGTTCCAGCCTCCATTCATAGTCTATAAATATTGTTTCCGTAGTTCCACAGACTATTGATATTTATTGTTGACTTTGATATACTATGAGTATTATAATTAGATTTTTTGTGCTTTTAGGCTTTGAACTGGCTGGTGAACTTTAATGAGGGGAAAAACGGCTTGCTTTACCGGACATAGAAAAATACCGCTGGAGAGCATACCGGAACTCTCTCAGCGGTTAAAAAACACCTTGCTTCGACTGATAGAAGAAGGATATATGTACTTTGGCGCAGGCGGCGCATTGGGCTTTGATACGCTGGCTGCTCAATGCGTTTTATCCTTGAGAAAGCGATATTCACATATCAAGCTGATTTTAGTCCTTCCGTGTACCACACAGACAAAAGGCTGGAGCAAAGATGATATAGCGGTTTATGAGGAGATCAAAAGTCAGGCGGATAAGGTAGTATATACTTCTCACGACTATTTTCGGGGCTGTATGTTCAAAAGAAACCGCCATTTGGTAAATGGCAGCAGTGTCTGCATAGCCTATTTAACACAGGAGAAAGGCGGGACTGCATATACGGTAAATTATGCTCGGCAAAACAATGTGCAAGTGATAAACTTAGCTGCTCAATAGATGTGAAGAATGGGAAGATTGAAAAAAGTTCATCTCCGAATGGAAAGTATACTTGACATTTGTGCCCTCTTTGCTATAATAGAGATATGGAAAGCTGGCTTTCCATAGAAAGGAGGCGCACCGTGAAAAACCGTTTAGAGGAAATCCGGAAAGAACGGGGAATCAAGCAGGAAGAACTGGCTGCCGCACTGGAAGTATCTCGGCAGACTATCGGCTCGTTGGAAAACGGACGATATAATCCTTCGATTATATTGGCGTTTAAGCTTGCACGGTATTTTAATATGAGTATTGAAGATATTTTTATTTACGAGGAGGGAAAGCAATGAAAAAGAAAACCGGAATGTATCTTGCAATCGGTATTATCGGCATTGCTTTAGCTCTGATCGCAAAGTTTCTTTTACAGGACTATTTAAGTGATTCGCAAAGCGGAGCGATGATCGGGATAGGTGCCGGATTGTTCGGCTATGGGATTGCGAAATGGTGTGTCGGTCTGTGGGGCGCAAAAAATCCTGATTTGATGAAAATCAATGAAATTGAAGAAAAAGACGAGCGCAATCAGCTCATTCGAAGCAAAGCACAGGCAATATCCGGCGAGATACTGCACTGGCTGCTGATGGCAGGCGCTTGGGTATGTATTTTTTTCGACGCACCACTATGGATTGTTCTTACTCTTGTAGGCGCTTTCCTGCTTAAAACAATCCTTGATTTTATTTTGATGGCATATTACCAGCATAAGATGTGACGGAGGATATTATGAAATTTGTAATTGAGCATTTGTCAAAAAGCTTTGAGAAAAAGGAAGTTCTCAGAGATATTGATTTTACTTTTGATGAAGGGAAAATTTATGGGCTGCTCGGCAGAAACGGCGCTGGAAAAACAACGCTGTTTAACTGCCTGAACAGGGATTTGAAGGCGGATAGCGGCAATTTCTATATAGAAGATGAAAACGGCGTCCGCCGTGAGGTGTCCGCAGAGGACATCGGATATGTACTCTCTACCCCGACCGTGCCGGAGTTTCTTACAGGCAGGGAGTTTTTGAAATTCTTTATGGACATCAACGAGAAGTCTATCAATAATCCGAAAAGCATTGACGAGTATTTCGATTATATGAGTATTGAGCCGGAGGACAGGGATAAACTGCTCAAGGACTACTCCCACGGTATGAAAAACAAAATGCAAATGCTCATCAATATCATCGCTCAGCCGAATATCCTGCTGCTCGACGAGCCTTTGACATCCCTTGATGTGGTTGTGGCGGAAGAAATGAAACAACTGCTCCGTTCACTGAAACAAGACCGCATTACCATTTTCTCCACTCATATTATGGATTTGGCGCTTGACCTCTGCGATGAGATTGTGCTGCTTAATCACGGCGAACTGGAGGTCGTGGAGAAAACCGATCTGGACAGCAGGGAATTTAAGGATAAAATCATTGCGGCACTCAGGGAGGAAGGAAATGAATAAGACGCTTAAAATATCTTTTTCCCTGAAAAATACATACCGTGTCAACGGTGTCCTGTTTTCCTTAAAGCAGATACCGCTCGTAAAGCGGCTGCTTCCGGCAACGCTGTATCAGGTAAAGGGGCTGAAAATCTTTGCAAACATTTTGTCCGTGCTGTGGGAAATCGTTTCTGTATTCCTCGGCAAGTTCCTTTACTTTATCACGATGGTATGCGGTATCGGTATCCTTTATAACGGACTGCCGGAGAATGAGGTGTTCCTGCATATCCTGCTGATTCTCACGGTAATCGGCAGCTTTGTAAACACACACCTTTTCAATCCGACAAAGGATAAATATTATGCGATGATCCTGATGAAAATGGACGCACGAGAATATACGCTTGTAAACTATTTCTACTCCATCCTGAAGGTCGTTGTGGGCTTTTTGCCCTTTACGATTCTGTTCGGTATGGACAGAGGCGTACCTTTGTGGTTTTGTCTGCTCCTGCCCCTTTGCATAGCGGGTATGAAGCTGTTTGCGGCGGCTGTTACCCTGTGGGATTATGAGAAAAGGGGATTTGGCTACAACGAAAATAAGCTGTCCAAATATGTGTGGTGCTGTATCGCCCTGCTTTTAGCCGCAGCCTATGCTCCGCCCGCCTTTGGTTTTGCTTTGCCTGCGGTCGTACCAATGGTTATATTTTTAGCGTGTATTCCCCTTGGTATGGCAAGTATCACAAGGCTCACTACCTTCCGTGATTATTACGCAATCAACAAGGAATTATTAGCCGGATTGACCAATCAGATGGACAGCACGGCACAGACAAAGCTTATCAAACAGGCAAATGAAAAGAAAATATCCGCAGATACTTCCATTAGCAGCAACCGCAAGGGCTTCGAGTATCTGAATGAGCTGTTTATCAAAAGGCATAAAAAGATACTCTGGAACTCGACAAAGAAGATTTCCTATGTGTGCGCTTTCCTTGTCGCCGCCGTGCTGGCAGGCGTCTATCTGCTGCCCGAAGAAAAAACCGTCATTAACGAAATCGTGATGACTTGGCTTCCATACTTTGTATTTATAATGTACGCTATCAACCGTGGCACGAACTTTACACAGGCGCTTTTTATGAACTGCGATCACAGCCTGCTGACCTATTCGTTTTATAAGCAGCCGAGCTTTATCCTGCGGCTGTTTCAGATTCGCCTGCGTGAGATTATGAAAATCAACGCTGTTCCGGCGCTCGTGATCGGTATCGGACTGGCGCTGATCCTGTTTGCCACCGGAGGGACGGACAATCCGCTGAACTATGTAGTGCTGGTTGTTTCCATCCTGTGTATGAGCCTGTTTTTCTCGATTCATTACCTGACGATTTACTATCTGCTCCAGCCTTATAACGCAGGGACGGAGCTGAAAAGCGGCACATACCGGATCGTTTTGTCAGTAACCTATGTCATCTGCTTTGCCCTTATGCGGCTGCGTATGCCGATTATGATATTTGGAATAATGACTATCGTATTCTGTGTGCTTTACAGCATTGTCGCCAGCATTTTGGTATACCGCCTTGCGCCGAAAACCTTTAGACTTAGAACATAACGGGGCGGCTTTACTGCCGGAAATCCATAAAAAGAAACGGAGGATTTATTTATGAGAAAGTGTCTCAGATGTGGAACGGAAATGAAAGAAAACTGCGCCATCAAGGTAGAAGGCGCAGGATACGGAATTATAATGTCATCGGACGAAAACAAGCTGTTCGGCGGCAGGATCGGCAAGCCGAAGGTGGAAATCTGTCCGAAGTGTGGCGAAGTCTCCATCTATGTGGAAGATGTAGAGAAGCTGTGACGGTATATGGAGGCTGTTTGAAATGAAAAAGATTTTATCTGTGTTTTTGATGTCATTCATCGTATTCGCTCTCTCTGCCTGCAATGCTGATGTCGTGAAGATTGAAGATTATGAGTGGGAAATGAGAACGGTTATGAGCAATGATACGGAATCTGCCCAATATCAGGATGAACTTGTGGTTGCCGTAGGAGAAGCCGACGAGCTGTATCCTGACGCTGAAATCGTGGATATGACTTTGACTGCTAAAGATGGAGAAATCACGATAACGGATACCACAAACGGCAAGACATATAACGGAACTTATGAGGTAATGCAGAAAACGCCGAAGGGAACGGACTACGAGATTATCATTGACGGAGTAAACGGCTATGCTACCGTAGCTCCTACGGAATACTATGATGGCTCAGAGATTCCAACACTACCAATCAATATAGATGGCTATTCCTTATACTTTATCCCAAATGAGTCGTAATCTACTCAGGTTAGAGAAAGGCATAATGATGAAGATCGAGATTGAAAAGGATTTTCCCCAGTATTTTAAGCCAGCCTATCCGGAAGAATTTGAGCTGTTCTCTCACTTTGAAGTAACAGCAGGAATACCGACCGTTCTCTTTGCTGTCACGACTTGGAAAGAGAACGGGAAACCGAATGTGTGCTTTCATTCGTGGAGTTGCTTTCACGGAGATAAGACCGCTTTTTTCGCTGTGATGGGCAACCTGTATCAGCATACCCACACCTATGCCAATATCCAAAGAGAAAAATGCTTTTGCATTAATTTTCTCCCGATAAGCTGTTATGACAGGTTGGTAAATACCATTCATCAGAATGAATGGGACAATGACGAATTTGCAGCAGGAGGCTTTACTGTTTCCAACGCCAAAACCATTCACGCACCTGCGATCAGCGAAGCGTTTCTCACGATGGAATGTACCCTGAAAGATATACAGGATTTAAGCGGTGCAGGTATTACGGCTATGGTCATCGGACAGGTACAGCACATCTCTGTGGAAGAAGCGTATGCACAAGGGTATGAATTAAGATATGGCAAGGACGGATTTATGCTGCTCGTGCCTGCGCCGCAAGACCTTGTTACCGGAGAGCCAAATCAGTCGGCGATTGCCACCGTGCATATTGAGAAATACGACTGATTTAAGGAGAGAGCAAAAATGGCGGTTTCAAATATAAAAGCGCTGATCCCCGGCGAACTTCAAAAAGTGTGGGAGCTGGTGTTGAATACGGAGAATTACGCTGCTTGGAGAAGCGACTTGAGTAAAACAGAAGCGATAAGCGACAAGCAATTTATCGAATATACCAAAAACGGCTACCCTACGACCTTTACCGTGACGCTTGTTAAGCCATACAGACGATGGGAATTTGATATGGAAAACAGCAATATGACAGGTCATTGGACTGGCATTTTCACTGCCAAAGGCGATGAAACAGAGATAGATTTTACGGAACAAGTGAAAGCGAAGAAATGGCTGCTGAAGCCTTTTGTGAAATCGTATTTGAGAAAGCAGCAGACACAGTTTGTTGCGGATATAATGAAAAATTTTTCATAAAGACTTATATATAGGAAGGCGGTTTGTTATGAAGAAGTATGAGTATATGACAGTTGATTTAAGCGCAGAGCCATCATTTAATGTTCATATTAAGCTGGATCGGTATATTGAGAAACTCAACGAATATGGAAAACAGGGTTGGCGTTTGATTTCCGGAACTGATGACTGGAAGTATTCGATCTTTGAGCGAGAAATTGATGATGAAGAATAATAGACAGGAGGCGTATAACCTATGAAAGATATGATCGGATACTGCGGACTGGACTGCGAAAAATGCGACGCATACATAGCGACCGTCAATGACGATCAGGCTTTGCGGGAGAAAACTGCGAAGCTGTGGGCAGAGTTAAACAACGCCCCGATTCTTCCAGAGCATATTAACTGCGAAGGCTGCCGTATGAATGGGGCAAAAACGGTATTTTGTGATAGCCTGTGCGGGATTCGGAAGTGTGCGTTAAATAAAGGTGTTTCCACCTGCGGAGACTGCCCGGATTTAGAAACCTGCCCGACTGTTGGGGCAATCCTCGAAAATAATCCGGCTGCTTTGGATAATTTGAAAGGGTAATATACATAATGGAAAATTTCATAGCACATTTGAAAGAAGTTATACCTGAAAAAGATAGTCTAAAACTCGTGAAAAAGGAAGCTGAAAATTATTACAAGCAGCATTCGCTTGATGAATGTTTTGCTACGGGATTGGAATTATATCAGTCGGAAAATTTTCAGATACAGGAAGTCGGTGTTTTCTTGGTAGGATATGCAGCCTGCAAAAATACAAGCGCATTATCATTTCTGAAAGATACCGTGAGTCAGCACAAAAGCTGGAAGGTGCAGGAAATTCTTGCAATGGCATTTGATAATTACTGCAAAATTATTGGATATGAAACAGCGATTCCGGTTATTAAGGAATGGCTAAAAAGTGATTGTGCTAATACAAGGAGAGCTGTATCAGAAGGATTGAGAATTTGGACAAGCCGCCCTTATTTTAAGGAGCATCCGCAGATGGCAATACAGTTTTTATCTTCTCTCAAAGATGATGAAAGCGAGTATGTACGAAAATCAATAGGAAATGCTTTGAAAGATATAAGCAAAAAATATCCTGAACTGGTTTCCAATGAACTGAAGCAATGGGATTTATCGTCAAAAGAAATAAAACAGGTACATAAATTAGCAAGTGCTTATCTGAACAAGTCATAAACAAATACTGTTATGCGGAGGGAACACAATGCTTGAAAATACTCCTACTCAGTCAACTATGACTGAGTTGCTCGGACAACCTTTGTTTGCAGTCTGGCAAGAGCTGTGTTCAGCGATTGATGAAAAATACGATATGGAACGGCTATGGAATACAGGCGGTAAGAACTGGGTTTATGAATATAAGTACCGCAGAGGCGGTAAAACGCTTTGCAGTCTATATGCGAAAAAGAATAGCCTTGGTTTTATGATTATCTTTGGAAAAGATGAAAGAGTAAAATTTGAGGAGATAAGGGAAACTCTTTCTGATCCCGTTTGCAGGCAATATGATGAAGCAACAACTTATCGTGACGGGAAATGGGTGATGTTTAAGCCAACCGATACTTCTGAATTCGATGACTATATGAAGCTGCTGGCTATTAAAAGAAAACCCAATCGAAAATAAATTGCATTTTTAGTTTAACAGAGAAAAGAAATTCCATTAAGGCGTTTATTATGAAAGAAGGTGAAATGTATGAATATCTTCGAGATAATCATTACACTGGCAATTTCTTTGGGAGCAGTAGTATGGGGAGTGAATATTTATCATCAAAAGGGTACTTGGTTTCTTGCTGGTTGGAATACAATGAGTAAAGAAGAAAAAGCGACTTATAATGAGGAGGCAATCTGTCATTTATTCGGACGATGTGTAGTTTTCTGCGGAATAGGAGCATTTTTATTATTGTATGGCAGTTTTAATCAAAATGTCTTTATATTATGCAGCGGACTTGGAATCATTGCAATAATGGTTATTTTATCAATCGTAATACCAAAGATAAATATAAAAAAATATCGCAAATAAAGTTATCGATTATGATACTAATTTTCGGAGGTGGCGAGAATGAAGTTGAAAAATCCTATGTTGGTAGTGACCGATATAGACAGATCAGTTGAATTTTATAAAAAAGTCTTTGGACTTCATATCATTATGGACTTTGGAGCAAATAAGACACTGACAGGTGGCTTAGCCCTGCAAACGGCTGAAACATATAAGGAATTTATTGGTGCAAGTGACATTTCTTTTGGCGGCAACAACTTTGAGCTTTATTTTGAGGAAGATGACTTTGACAAGTTTGCTGATAAGCTGAAGGAATATGATATTGAATATGTCCACCCGATTATGGAACATTCTTGGGGGCAGCGAGTCGTTCGCTTCTATGATCCGGATAAGCATATTATCGAAGTCGGAGAGAATATGAAGGTCGTATGCAAGCGCTTTTTGGATAGTGGAATGACGCCGGAACAGGTTGCAAAGCGAATGGATGTACCTATGAAATTTGTTAATGCCTGTATGCGGTAAGGCTATTTTTTGACAAAGGAACGAGTAAAATATGAGCTACTCTATAAGGGAAATGCGAAAGGAAGAATATAGTCTGCTCAGTGATTTTTTGTACGAAGCAATTTATATTCCGGATGGTACGGCTGCGCCGCCTAAATCAGTGATAACTTGTCCCGAATTGCAAGTATACATTGCAGATTTTGGAAACAGCAAACACGATAAGGCTTTGATTGTAGAAGTTGACGGAAATATTGTAGGAGCAATATGGGCAAGGATTATGAACGACTACGGACATATTGATGAGAATACGCCTTCCCTTGCAATGTCTGTTCTTAAAGCGTACAGAGGTATGGGAATTGGAACTTTGTTGCTTACACAAATGTTGTTAGCAGAAAAAGCTGCTGGTTATGCAAAGATTTCCTTATCTGTTCAAAAGGACAATTATGCAGTGAAGTTATATCGAAAAGCGGGCTTTACAACGGTCAAAGAAACGACTGAGGAATACATTATGGTAGCTGACCTAAATTCTATTTGCAAAATGGAGGAAGAAAATGGCTTTTGATTACAAGAAAGAATACAAGGAATTTTATATGCCGAAGAACAAGCCCGGAATTATAGAGATTCCAAAAATGAACTACATTGCAGTCCGGGGGAAAGGCAATCCTAACGAGGAAAACGGGGAGTATAAAAGCTCAATCAGCTTGTTATATGGAATAGCCTTTACTATAAAGATGAGCTACAAGGGGACGCATAAAATCGAGGGATTTTTCGAGTATGTAGTGCCGCCCCTTGAAGGTCTTTGGTGGCAGGAAAATACGCAGGGACTTGATTATGCAAGAAAAGAAGATATGCACTTTATCTCTATGATCCGGCTGCCGGATTTCGTAACGAAGGAAGATTTTGAGTGGGCAGTTCAGGAGGCAACGAAAAAGAAAAAACAGGATTTTTCTAAGGTTGAGTTCTTCCCCTATGATGAGGGAATGTGCGTCCAGTGTATGCACATCGGCTCTTATGACGATGAGCCTGCCACTGTTGATTTAATGCACGACTATATGAAAGCGAATGGATACGAACTGGATATTACGGATACAAGATACCATCACGAAATCTATCTGAGCGATCCGAGAAAATGCGATGTGAGCCGATTGAAAACAGTCGTGCGCCATCCAATCCGGAAAGCTGAGTAAGCGGAGGTTAGTATGCCAAAAGAAGTGGATCCCAAAGATACGACAAGGGCTGCGGCGTATGCGCTTTGGACGAAAGCGCCCAATCCAATGGTAACTTTTTTTAAGACCTTTGATGTGACCAATCTGATCAAGGTCAGTAAGAAAAGAAGCCTGAAATTTAATATGCTGCTGGATTACTGTATCGGCAGAGCTGCCGCAGGGGTAAAGGAATTTTACATCCTTCCGGTTGGCGATAAGCTCATACAGTATGACACCATAGCAGTCAATACCATCGTGAAAAACAAAGAGGGCGAAGTCAGCTCCTGCGACCTTTCCTATAAAGCCGAGTTAAATCAATTCAACGAGGAGTATCTGAAATATACGACACAGGTCGCTGCAAGCTGTCAGGACAGGGACTTATCCGAAAACAGTATGGTCATCGGCACTTCCGCCATCATAGATACGGAAATCGACGGAGCTGTTGGTATGAACAGCGGCATTTTCAACAATCCCTTTATTATTTGGGGCAGATACAAAAAGAAATGGCTTCGGTATTACCTGTCTCTCTCTTTCCAGTTCCATCACACGCAGATGGACGGCGCACACGCCGGACGGTTTTTGCAGCGCTTGCAGGAAACGATCGACAGCCTGAGAGCGGGAGGAGCAGGGTATGGTGCATTTGGTTTATTGCGATAACGCAGGGAAAAATGGACGAACAAAAAAAAGAAATCTTCCGCATGCTGGCTGGAATGCCCGACGAGTATTGGAAGCTTTTCTTCGACTTCTGCGAATATATAAAAGGTAAAAAATAAGAAGCGGCTTGTTACCGCTCCTCATTTTCGTATGCAATCCTCGCGTATGCGAGAACCTTTTCCAGCATTCCGTCACCCAGTGCGCTGAGTATATCGTTCAGCTCGCGCATCATTCCTGTTCTGTATTCTGCCTTGGATTTGTCCATTTTGGTATTGCTCCTTCCATTTTATTATCTGGTAAAATGTGATACAATTACAACATGACGATTGGCGCTGTTCGCTGGTATTATACGAACATCCGTTCCCACTTGTCAAGCGATTGGACAAACTGGTGCTGGATGGGGATAAACCGCACAGAATGGTGAAAAATCTCCTCACTTTTTGTCATACTCCAGCGCGTATTGTCATATACTAATGTATACGTTCTTCGTCCCTGCGCATGATAATCTGGTCGATTACCTGCGGAGGCAGATCAAATGTGGTCTTGCGCTTTCGGCTCCTGGGCGGATAGTTTCTCCTTGGCATGGTGTAAGCCTCCTTTTGTTTTATTCGCTACCTACACCATACGCAAGCATGCATGATTTGCAAGATCATCTTTTTATCAGATACGGGCCTTTGCGCTATCAGCCATGGGACAAAATACATCACAGGTGAGGGGATCAGCATCATGGATGAGACAAACGGCAATCACATGGACATTGCGGGCTATCTGACCGGATTGCGCAGCAGCAAAAATTGGACAATCAAACAGTGGGAAGCCGTGTCCGGCGTAAGCGGGCAGACGATCACGCGCATCCTGGACGGACAGACCACGCCGCAGTTCCAGACCGTGGCCGCTCTGG
>ENA-ORMR01001464-ORMR01001464.1-human-gut-metagenome-genome-assembly--contig:-NODE-1464-length-18033-cov-2.705807_pt1 | contig 18033 bp, 13 predicted proteins | sample MGYA00242107_ERZ509003 | MGnify/ENA primary metagenome ERZ509003 (study PRJEB26280, sample SAMEA2338699) | human gut metagenome | biome: human gut; feature: human-associated habitat; material: faeces... | reverse complement strand
TGGTTGATTTCTCTAATAAAATAGCACGGGCTTGTGACGTTAATTTCTATAATTTGTCCGTCAATTACGTCTAGTCCTACCATTGAAAGCCCCATTTCGTTAAGTTCTTTTGCGACAGGTGCGAAATCGGATTTTTCTTTTTCTGATAATTCTGCGCGTATAATATTTTTGTCACAGTGGTCGTTAAATTTGAAATCGTTTTGTCCCGGGAGCTTTTGGATGCAGTAATCCAAAACCTTTCCGCCAAGGAAAAGTACCCGTTTGTCGCCGAGCTTTGCTTTTTCTATATATTTTTGAACCATAATCATCCGCGTGCCGTTTAATGTCATTGTGTTGATGATTGCGGTTGTGTTCATATCGCCTTTTTTGAGAAGCATTACGCCGGAACCAAAACACGCGTTAAGAGGTTTGAGGACAAGATGTTCATGTTTATCCAAAAATTCTAAAATATCTTCTTTTGAATTTGTAACTAGGTTTTCCGGCATAAGGTGTTTGAATTTAACCGCGTGAAGTTTTTCGTTGAAGTTGCGGATTGCTTTAGGTGAATTAATTACACGGGTTTTGGTCTCGTCCACAAAATCAAAAATATAAGTTGCATTAATGTAATCCAAGTCCACCGGCGGATCCGGTCTGAACATTACGAGATTGTAGCTTTCGATTTCTTTAGCACTAAACTCTTTCTCATAGAAAATGTTTCCGTCCTTGAGATAACTTTTTCTTGCATTTGCGTATGCGATTCCGCCGCGCAGCCCGAGGTTGTCTATCGTTGCAATATCAACTTCTGCACCTTTTTCCAGTAAGCCCTTGATGAACCAAAAATTCGTAACTAAATCGTTGAATTCAAAATACTTCAATTCAACTCTGTCTATGATAAATAAAACTTTCATTATGTCCCTCTTTCAATTTTATAAAAAATCAAAAGTGTGTTTCGCGCAATAGTCCTATTGTTTATTAGGATCTAATGCGAAAAGCATAGAGTTGTTGTTTTGCAAAAGCATTGCAAATCTTTCCAAATCTGCCTGAATTTCAGGGAATGTGTTGAAGTGCATAGGGATAATTCTCTGTGCGCCAATCCATTGTGCTGCAATTGCCGCGTGCTCAATATCCATTGTAAATTTTCCGCCGATAGGAAGCATTGCGATTTGCGGACGGTAAAGCTCTTTAACGGATTTCATTTCCTGGTGAAGACAAGTGTCACCGGCGTGATAAATTCTCACGGTATCAATGTCAAAAAGAATTGCAGCCGCGTGACCTGCATAACGTCCGTCAGGCAAGGAACTTGAATGAAACGCCGGAAGGAAAATCGCACTTCCCCAATCATAAGTAACTCTTCCGCCAAGATTTACCGCGTTAATTTTACAGCCTTGTTCCTGACAATAGCCTGCAAGTTCGGCAACCGCTGTAATCGTAGCGCCTTTTTCTTTGGCGATTTCAATTGCCTGACCTAAATGGTCGTAATGTGCGTGCGTTAATAAAATATCCGTAATATTACGTTCATGCCAGTTATAGTTGTCAATTGTAATATACGGATCTACCAAAATTTGTTTATCATTATGTGTAAATTCAAATGCGCTGTGACCTAAATATCTGATGTCCATTTTACTCTCCTTCTTTGTTGTCATAATATCATTTTTTGTAGTAAAATTCAATTATGCAAAGATATATGAACATTTGTTTAGAGTTGGCTCATAAAGGTATAGGCAAAACTTCTCCAAATCCTCTTGTAGGTTGCGTTGTACTGAATAAAGACGGCGAAATTATTTCTACCGGCTATCATGCAAAGTACGGTGAAAACCATGCAGAGCGTGACGCTTTGACAAAATTGCCGATTGGAGCAGCAGAGGGCGGTACTTTATATGTAAATCTTGAACCGTGTTCGCACTATGGGAAAACCCCGCCGTGCGTGGATTTGATTATTGAACACGGGATTAAAAGAGTCGTAATCGGAATGCGTGACCCTAATCCGAAAGTGGACGGAATTTCTAAACTTCGTGAGGCAGGTATTGAAGTCGTGGAGGGCGTTATGGAAGACGAATGCAAAAATTTAAACGAAATTTTTATTGTTAACCAAGAGGAAAAAAGAACTTTTGTTGCGATAAAAACCGCGACGACGCTTGACGGTAAAATTGCTACGTCAAATGGTTCTTCAAAGTGGATAACGTCTGAAAGAGCGCGAATGGAGGTTCGAAAAATTCGTGAAAAATACGATGCAATCCTCACTTCAAGTGTTACCGTAAACTCTGATAACCCGATAATGCAGCATTCAAAAAAGATTATTTTAGACCGTAATTTAACAACAGACGCAGCGTCAACAATTTATCAACAGGGCGAAATCTTTGTTTTTTATGATGAGAAAAAGACCCCAAAGAGTGCTAAAAACGTAACTTATATTCCAACCCCTGTGGTTGATGGCGCACTGGATGTCGAATTTATCCTGAAAAAACTTTATGAAATCGGGATTATGTCGGTAATAGTTGAAAGCGGCGGGAAATTGAACGGTGCGTTTTTGCCTTATACTGATAAAATTTATAATTTTATAGCACCTAAAATCGTTGGTGATAACAGCGCAAAATCATCCTTTGATTACAGAAAAGTGTTTGATATTAATGAATCTGAAGAGTTTATTTTATCCGATGTGGTTAAATTCCTGCCCGATATTCTATTAATCTTGCACAGGAAATAATTATACTTTTTTCTGATTTACTTGTGATTGCGCAAATTTATAATCAGAATATGTTTACCTTTTCAGTTTCAGATTCTTTCTATCGTTTCAATTGCTCGGAGGAGATGTCACCTAACGGTGACATCCCGGGCGTTGCAAAAGTGTTTATCTTGCCGTATGGAAAAAATAAATTTTGTACTGAAATTATCGGACATGCATATAAAATTCTGGATAAAAGTATAAAAAAAGTCGTTATTTATTCACCTACAAATGATGATATTTCTGAACACCTTGAACTTTTGAAAGATAAGGATGTTTCGGTTTGTCACGATTTTGACGGTATTTTTGCTGAAGATACGGCGTATGTTTTTTTAACTAATTTAAGTCGTGGATTTAATTATAATGATGCGTGTAAAATAGATCTTTTTACGGCATCAAATATAGAAAGTAACAGGATTAATGATGTTACTTTTGAGGAATTTTCGGCATCTCCGATTTTACCTGCTTTGTTGAATTATGCGTCTGATAAAGGATACTCGTTTATTCGTCTCGGGCTTGCTAATTCGGCGGATTTTAATACGAATTTCGCGTCCACTGTCGGTTATGGCGCGTGGATGCTTTACGAAGGCTCCGCTGCGCATTATATAAAAAAATATTATTCTGATATCGTGATTGAGTTTGTAAAATTTAATCTAAGAAACAACGCCCATATCGCTTGTTCTCAATGTTTTAATTTCCCGGAAGTATTTAATCAGGAGTTCAAAATCATGCTTTCTCTTGAGAAAGACGGATATGTCCGCGGTGTGAGCGGTTCATTTAAAACCCCTGAAAAATTATTCAAAGCTCTGGTTAAACGTGCTTTCGGGGTTGCGTTTTCCGATAACAGGTTTGCGCCGGTTCAGCCTGATGAAATAGATTGGCTCAAAATTAATGTCGTAATTCTTGCCGATGATGTTATGAATTCTGTAGTGATTGAGTCCTAACCTTTTTCGTGCTACCCTTAATTTAGGGGGTATGAGCTTTGCTAATATATTCGGATAAAGTTTTTCAAAATCCTGTTCACGTCGTAAAAGCCTTTGATAACGAGGAATTTAAAAATGCGTTTGCAGAATTGGAAATTTTGAAAGAAAAGTATTATCTTGTTGGGTATGTTAGGTACGAAACTTATAAAATTTTTCAAAATATTGCAATTACTTCTAAAGAGCCGCTCTTATATTTTGAGGCTTATAGAGATTATAGCGCTTTTGAAACAGCTCCACTGGCTCATCACAAAACTTATACGTATCCTAAAGTGAGCAGGGAAGAATATTTTGCTAATATTGACTATATCAAAGAGCAAATTGCGCTTGGAAATACCTATGAGGTAAATTACACTTTCCCAAATGCCGTCTGGACTTCAAATTTCGGAATTGATTTATATATGTCACTTATAAGTGAACAAAAAACACCTTATAATGCTTATATTAAAAATGAGTTTGAGGAGGTTCTTTCGTTTTCACCTGAACTGTTTTTTAAAGTTTCTGACGGAAAGATTTTTACAAAGCCTATGAAAGGGACTATAGGGCGCGGTGCTGACGAAATAGAAGATAAAGCAAATCGTGAGTTTTTACAAAATGATGAGAAAAACAGAGCAGAAAATGTTATGATTGTGGACCTTTTGCGCAACGACCTTGGCAGAATTGCGAAAACCGGCACGGTAAAGGTTGATAAACTTTTTGAGATTGAAACCCACAAAACACTTCATCAAATGACGTCCGAAATTTCTGCCGAACTTGTCGATGACGTAGGTCTTTATCAAATTTTTGAAGCAATTTATCCTTGCGGTTCGATAACCGGAGCACCGAAAGTTTCGACAATGAAAATTATTGAGGATGTTGAGCCGGAACCTCGCGGAATTTATTGTGGCACGATAGGGATTATTCACGGGTCAGAATGTGAGTTTAGCGTTCCCATACGTATTTTACAAAGGAAAACCGATGAGCCTTATTACACTTGCCACACCGGCGGAGCGATTGTTTGGGATTCCACGGCGCAGGAGGAATGGGAAGAAGCGCTGTTGAAGTCTTCTTTTTTGAAAACGCAGTTATTACCTGTTGATACAATGGCTGTAAAAAACGGTAAAATTCTTTTTGAAAAGGAACATCGAGAACGGCTTAACGTTCCGGTGACGCCAAAAACGTCTGAAGAGATAATAAGAATTGTTGGAGATGAAGTCCAGCATTTGCCTCTGAAACCTTTGACGACTAATATTGTGAAAATTGCAAAAACTTCAACCGACAGCGCTAATCCGCTTCTCAAGGTAAAGACGGATTTCCGTCCGTGGTATGCGGAAACAATGGAAAAAATTCGGCGCGGGGAGGTCTTTGATGAAATTTATTTTAACGAGCGCGGGGAACTCACAGAGGGCGCGCGCAGCAACATTATTATTGAAAAGAACGGTGAATATTTCACACCTCCTGTTGAATGCGGGCTTTTGAACGGAATTTACAGACGGTCACTAAATAGTGAAGAAAAAATACTTTATAAGGAAGATTTATTAGAGGCGGATGCAATTTATTGCTGCAATTCCGTGAGAGGATTGGTGAAAGTATGCTTATTATAGATAATTACGATTCTTTTACCTACAATTTGGTGCAATATTTTAAAATCCTCGGTGAAAATCCAACCGTTGTAAAAAATGATGAATCTTTGCCGGCAAAGCCTTTTAGTAGAATAGTTATTTCGCCGGGATCTGGGAACCCTGACACATCAGGACTTTCTATGGAAGTTCTTGAAAAGTATCATAAAACAACGCCGATTTTAGGCGTTTGCCTCGGACACCAGTGCATTGCCCAATTCTTTGGCGCTGAAATTATGCGCGCTAAAGAACCTATGCACGGTAAAGTATCGCAGATTTTGCATAACGCTAAGGGGCTTTTTGATGGCTTGCCGCAAGGGTTTAATGCAACCCGTTACCATTCTCTTGTTGTGGATAATCTTCCTGAAACGCTTGAAGTGACTGCGCATGCTGATGATGTGATTATGGGGCTAAAACATCGAGATTTGCCGATTTATGGCGTTCAATTTCATCCCGAAGCTATCCTTACACAGTATGGGTTAGAGTTGCTCCGTAACTTCATCCGTGCTACAATTTAGTAAAATAAGGAGTTTGAGCATGATTAATTTTGATGAGGGCATTGAATTTGATCCCGGTTTTACTATACATTTATCTTTGATTTCACGTGATATTGAATCCTTTTATTATAATCTTTCAATGTATGCGTTTGCACAGAAAAAACAACAGTTTAAGGCATATTCTTCTAAACTTTTGAAACTTGTTGAACGCAATATAGGTTTTTATGCAGCGTGTATTATATGGGCTGATATCGCTAAAAATCACCCTGAGAAATTGATTTTAAACAATATTTGTTTTGGCGGCGAGTATAACGAAGAAGAAAATGTCGCGGAAGTTCAGTTTGTGAGAAATTATCTTCAACAATATGCTAAAGATTTGAAATATTATACAGGTCAATCCTGGGCTGTGCCGGAAAGTTATAACACAATTTTGAACGATTATGAAGAGTTTTTAAAACTCAATGAGGGGTTTGTTAAGGTCAGCAAAGCCGGAGATTTAAAACTTCCTGCAAGCGTAAAACCGGTTAATGACGAAAGCACTTTCCTTGAATTGGTTGAAAATATCGTTGAAACAGGCAATTTTAAACCTATGCTTGAAACTTATTCTAAGGTGAAATAATGACTACGCTGCGTGAAAAAGTTTATCAGATGTTTGTTCTCGGCACAGACGGCGGAGGATATGAGAGCGCTTTAAAATCCGGGCTTGGCGGTATGATATTTTTTACGCACGACATACAAAGTCCTGAACAATTCAAAAATGTCACCGAAAAGTGTCGAAAATTGGCGCTTATACCACCGTTTTTATCAATAGACCAGGAGGGCGGACGGGTAGAACGCACCGAGAATATTCATGGCGGGAAAAAATATTTAAGTGCGCGTTATGCTTTTGAGAAAGGCATTCTGGCTTCTCAAACCGCCGAAATTGCGCAGGAACTTCGCGGCTATGGGATAAATTTAAACTTTGCGCCCTGCATTGATGTGAATACAAATCCTGCGAATCCGATTATCGGCGAGCGAGCGTTTTCTCACAAGACAGAAGAGGTTATTGCTGCGGAGAAGATTGTTTCACGTACTTATGAGAAAAATGGTATTATACCGTGTGTAAAACACTTTCCGGGACACGGAGATGCCAGTGTTGATAGTCATTTAGGACTTCCTAAAATAGATATTCCGCTTGATGAAATGGAGCGCCTGCATATTGCACCTTTTAAATCAGCAATTGAGGGCGGTATTAATATGGTTATGGTTGCTCATTTACATTGTACTTGTTTTGATGAAAGTGTTATGCCGACCTCACTTAGCGAAAACGCTTTAAATTATCTGCGCAAGAACCTGAAATTTAAAGGAATTGCGATTTCGGATGACATGGTTATGAAAGGTGTTTCAGAACAATTCACCCAGCTTGAAGCCTGTTTAAAAGGTATTAGAGCCGGTTTGAACATGTTTATTTACAGAAATTCCACTCCAGAAACAATTGAAACAATTGAAGAAATCATCCGTGTCGCTGAAAATGATTCTGAATTGCGCGAAAATATTAACAAATCCTTTGAATTAATAATAAATTTTAAAAGCACTACAGTACAACACAATTAGTATTGTGTTGTACTAATATAAAAACAATATTCACAGTGGAATTGCCTTGTCGCTTCAAATTTATTAAGTTTTATTAAGCTGTAAACCCGTTTATAAGACTATGCTTGCAACACAATACTAATTTTGGTGTATGTGAGCGTATAAAAACAGGAGGGTATATTATGACGGATTACACAGTTATTAAAGGAGACACGCTTTATAATATTGCGAAGCGTAACAACACTACAGTAGAGAATTTGGTTAAGTTGAATAATATCAAAGATCCTGACTTAATCTTAATTGGTCAAAAACTTTCTTTGGGAGAAATTAAACCGCAACAGGAGAAAGAACCTGAAAAAGTTGCGGTAAAAGTAGAACCGGAAAATAAAGAGATTTCATATTGGTCAGAGGGCAGCAGCTCAATTGCCAAAGGTCTTTCATTTTATGCAGACGGAATCGGTGAGGCTGTTGACGATGCTGCTGTTGTCGCAAAAAAAGTCGGGAAAGGCGCCTGGGGCGGTGTAAAAGGCTTCTTTAGCGGCTTGTTCGCACCTTTTGTTTCTGCGTACCGCGGAGCTAAAGAAGGTTATAATACATAGAAAAAAGCGGGGTTTTAACCCCGCTTTTAATGAACCGACTTGACTACCGGTTATGCTTTAGCAAAAGATTCAAGTTTTCTTTCCTTGATTTCTTCCGTAACTTTTTCGATAAAGTCGTCAACTTTGAATGTTCCGACTTGACCGATTCCGCGTGCACGAACTGCAACAGAATTTGTTTCGATTTCTTTATCGCCGATTACGCACACGTATGGAACCTTTTTATCCTGCAAACTTTCGCGAATTTTGTAGTTCATACTTTCTGAACGGTCGTCAAGTTTTGCGCGGATTCCAGCTGCACGCATTTTTTTGTAAACTTCTTCGGCAAAATCGGTGTGTTTGTCGTTTGAGATAGGTACAATAGCAACTTGTGTAGGTGCAAGCCAAGTTGGGAATGCCCCTGCAAAGTGCTCGATTAAGATACCATGGAAACGTTCCATTGAACCAAATACTACGCGGTGAAGCATAATAGGAGTTTTCATTGAACCGTCTTTGTCTTGGTATTTGATACCAAATCTTTCAGGAAGATTGAAATCAAGTTGGATTGTTCCGCATTGCCATGTTCTGCCGATTGCATCCTTAATTTTGAAATCAATTTTCGGACCGTAAAATGCTCCGTCGCCTTCGTTGATTTCATATTTCATACCGCGGCGATCCATAGCCTCTTTTAAACCTGCCTCTGCTCTGTTCCAAGTTTCAATTTCACCGACATAGCTTTCCGGACGTGTTGAAAGCTCAACTTCAAATGTCAAATTGAACAATGACATTGCATCTGCTACGAAGTCGATAATGTTATTGATTTCGTCAACAAGTTGTTCCGGAGTACAGAAGATGTGCGCATCGTCTTGAGTGAAACCTTGAACACGGGTTAAGCCTGAAAGCGCACCTGATTTTTCTTTTCTGTATACAGTACCAAGTTCTGCCATACGTAATGGTAATGAACGATATGAATGTCTGTTTGATTGGTAAATTAAAATGTGGAACGGACAGTTCATAGGTTTTACAATGTATTGTTCCTCTGAATCATCTTCCTTTTGAATGAAGAACATGTTTTCTTTGTAGTGGTCAATGTGACCTGAAAGTTCCCATAATCTTGATTTCGCAATTTGTGGTGAGTGAACAATTACATAATCACGTTTTCTGTGTTCACTTCTCCAGTAGTTTTCGATTTCTTCCCTTACAATCGCAAGGTTTGGATGCCAAAGAACTAAACCACCGCCGATTTCTTCTCTTACAGAGAAGAGGTCAAGTTGGTTACCGAGTTTTCTGTGGTCACGTTTTTCAGCTTCTTCAAGGAATGTTAAGTACGCTTGTAAATCTTCTTTGTTCCAGTATGCTGTCGCGTAAATTCTTTGGAGCATTTTGTTCTTTTCGTTACCACGCCAGTAAGCGCCTGCAACTTTTAAAAGTTTAAATGCGTTTGGTTTAATATATGTTGTGTTTGGAATATGCGGACCTGCGCAAAGGTCGTTAAACAAAACGTTTCCATCCTTGTCCTTTGTTAAATAAAGGGTCGGATTGTCGTTTCTGTGTTCTTCCAATAATTCAGCTTTGTAAATTTCGCCCTCTTTCTTAAATTCGGCGATTTTTGCATCAACATCTTTAACTTCGTATTTTTCAAATGTAAGATTTTGTTTAACGATGTTTTTCATTTCTTCTTCAATTTTAACGAGGTCATCTGCCGTGAAAGCGTGTCCGTCTGTTAAATCAAAATCGTAATAAAAACCGTCTGCTGTAGCCGGTCCGATTGCCAACTTTGCATTCGGGAACAGCTTTTGAACGGCTTGTGCCATGATGTGTGATGTTGAGTGTCTCAACACGTGTAATGTTGAATTGTCTTTTTCCATAATTTTTTCCTTCCTCCTCAAGCAACAACATTTGCAAGAGGTAATATCTACGTTAAAAATTATATCACAAAGGGGCTTAACTTCAATATCGTGACCGTAAGCAATATTACGAAATGTGTATGGAGCCGGCTCAGCCGGTTGCAATTTAATTTTCAGCGTTTTATATTAATAGTGTAGTAGATAAAGGAAAAAGATTTAATGTTTACTCCAAGCGTAAAACGACATCATCATAACCATCATCATTGCCATTAAGGCTTGGTTATAATGTGTTTTGCGCAAATGTTATGCCCCATAACCCAAAAATTCAATTTCACATTATAACCTTTTAGATAGGTAGTTTTAAATGTGAGATTGGAGAAAATAACAAATGACTATAACAAATATAATTTCAGCAATAGGCAATAATAACAGCGTTTACCCGTTACTTGTCCGCGACTGCGGTATAGAAGTACCGACAAAAGTTGCTCTGACATATCAACAAAACAAAGAAGATAAGGAAGTTGCCTGGCTTGCAACACGTGAACGTTTGGTGGACGAATACACTGTTTCCGCGGTGTGGCTCGGCGGAATCCCCCTCTTGGAAAGAATTAATGCTAAAATTCTTAAAAATAGAGGCTTTAACCCGGCAATAAGCACCAAGTTGATGAAAGAAGAGGCAGAACAGGGACTCGATTTTAATATCAAAAAATTTAAAGATTTGGCGCCGGAAGCAGTTAAAGATTTGGAATTTTTAAAGGCTAATCAGGCTAAATACAAAAAACTTATCGGTGGTAAAATTCTCGCTGAAACCGCAATACCAATTGCATTAATGGGCTTTATTATTCCAAAACTTGTTTTTGCCTGGACCGCTAATACTAAAAAAGAACTAGCAAAAAAGAAAGCACTTAATAATGATACCTTCACCCCGCAGCAGAAAAATATGTCTGACTTTGCTAAAAATCTGTCGTTTAAAGGCGGAATAATGTCGGGACTTGCAAACTTTTCTACTGTTCAAAAAATGGCATTGACAGACGGTGGCTATGCCGTAGGACGTGTTGCTACCGCACGCAAAAAAAATGAAGCATACGATATCGGGTTTAAAATGGCTGGCATGATGTTTTTAAACTTTGTGTTCCCGAAATATTTGGCGTCTTTCTTAGATAAAACTACCGGCAAAGCAATTAATACAAACCTCAATTTAGATATCAAAATGCTTGATGACAAAGATTTTATAGACGCGATAAAATCTAAGAAGTTCACGCTGCCTGATGCGAAAAGCGGTAAGGAACTTTTGGATTTTGTAGACAAAAACCCTGACAGCCTTTTTGTAAAATATGCAAATAAGTATAAAAAAGTTACGATGCTGGAAAACGGTGTCAGAGACCCGCGCAAATACGTTGATTTGAATGCTTTGAAAGGCTTCCGCGATGACATAGCAGAAATTTCACAAAATGCTCTAAAATCAGGTGACGTTGCAAAATTTATGAAAAAAGCGAAAGGTCTTAAAGCTGTTAATATTTTGGCAAACGTCGGCATAAGCAGTTTCTTGCTTGCTTACGGGCTTCCAAAGGCACAGTTTGCTTTCCGTAAAATAATAACTGGCTCTGAACTTGAACCGGGTATTGTTGATTAGTTCGTAATAATCTGTTACAAAATAGCACTTTTTTTACGCAGAAATACTTTGTTTAATTATGAGAGAGAAAAAAGTGCTAAATTCATATCTAAATCAGCGTGATATTCAAGACAGTAACCCAGGAGTTCAAACAGAAACCCTTGCACCTGCTACTGTTAAAATTGCCAGCAGCTTAACTACGTTTACAAATCCGTATTCAATTCTTACTAACGAATATGTAGAAGCTAAAACGGTTGCAGTTAGCTATGTTATCAACCCCGCAGAACTTGCGAAGAATGAGGTTAAACTTCCTAAAGTTACGGAAGCTGTATCCTCCACTGTGGTTGAAAAGGTTAAAGAAAAAGTTAAGGAAAAAGAATATCCGTTACCGAAAGTTCCTGTTGCACAGGCGCCTCCTCAAATGAGCGATATGGAAATTCTTAATCGTTTATCACAATATCAAGATACACCGGTTCAAAAGCCGGAAATAAAATTTGATGTTCCGAAAGATGCTGAAATCTTCAATACACCGAAAGAGGAAAATAATTCAAATGATTTAGAAATTCTCAATGAGTTGCAAGCTGATGAGACCGAGGCTAAGAAATCTTCTACAACAAAAGAACAAATGAACACCGCTATGAACGGTCTTGAGGGCTTACTTGCAGAACTTTCGGATGAAGACGGCTCAAACACTTTGGGTATGGGATAACCTGTTAATGCCCTGTAAAAATGTGGCATAATTTATTTATGAAATGTGCATTTATCTTGTCCGAGAAAGTTTCGCTATAAGGAACGTGAGCGAAACTTTTGAGAGACATATTAGACAGCGCAGCTGCTACGGCTCGCGGTTCAGCGAGGCGGTGCAGCGGAGAACTGCTTTATTTATGTAAAGTTATGTAACAAATCTCCTTATTATTGAATTTAGGCGAATTTTAAATACTTTATTAATTTGTATAGCAATAACAAGAGAGAGTAATTATGGGCGGCGGCGTAACAACAACAGGTTCATTGTTAAACCAACGAGTTTTCAAACGTGACGGTGGCTCCGGATCTTCTAACAAAGGAGGTGGAGTTCAAAGACACGAGCTTTTGAACACCAAAATTACTCTTGCAGACCGTAATAAGGGCACAGGTAAAGCAACATATACCGGATTAAGTAATTCAATAAACGGACGTAAAGAAGTTATCTACGTTGGCGGCGGTTCAAAATATTCAGGTAAAGCTGAAATGACAACAGCTGATAAAATTGCAATGTGGAATAATCTCGCACAAAGCGGTTTTTCTTTTATAAAAGGTGTTGGCGATTCAGTTGGCTCATTTAAAACAGATAAAGCCGGCGGTTCTAACCCTAAACAAACCGTTTCAGGAAATAATCCGGAAGTACTTGTTAACAATAATACTAAAGTTGCAGGAAATGACCTCGCGTCAACATTAGAAACTTTAGGGTTTAATGATATTGATTTAACTAATATTGATTACACAGAAACAGCTAAAGACCTTACAAGTAAAATGGATAAAGCTAAAAATTCACAAGATTTATACCAAGCACTTCAAGGAGCAAAAGCATATAAACAACAAATGGATTCAAGAATGTCTGGTATTAACCTTACAGACTTGCAAACGCAATTAACTTCATTAGAGGGCGATGCAAAAGGTTCTATAAAAGACGCTAAAGGTAAGGTTGATACCGCTGATAAAGGTGTTAAAGATGCAGAAAGCAATGTTAAACAAGGTCAAAGACAAGTTGATAGTGCACGTGAAAGTTATGATGCCGCAAGAGGCAGCATAAAAACTGACAACAAGGCTTATAATGATGCATCAAAACTTGTAGATACAAAAACCAAAGAATACGATCAAGCTGGTAAGGCATTAGATACAGCGAAGAAAAAATATAGCACAGCACAGGCTGCAACCAGAGAATGTACTCAAGCATGGGAAACCGCAAAAACAAATACAGCTCAAGCATTATCTAACCTTAATGCTCTTAAATCACAACAAGGCTTTGGTACTGACGGCGCGGCATTGCAGGCTCAAATCGCTGATGCACAGGCTAAGTATGATGCCGCTGTTGCTGCAGAAGGCAAAGCTGAAGAAGCTAAGACGAATGCAGAGAAGGCAGAGGCACAAGCAAAAGATGCACTTGGAGATGACAGTAAAGGTGCTGTTCAAGCATTTAATAACGCCAAATCAGGATTGGCAGAGGCTAGAGACGGCTTAAAACAAGCTGCAGAACAGTTGAAAAACAGCAAAGAAATAACACAAGAACAATATGATTTGTTAACAAATAGACAAGAATCAGCTAGAAAAGCTGAAGATAATTTGGCAACACAAAATGATAATTTATCTAAAGCAAAAGTAGAACAAGAAAAAGCTCAAAGTGTTTTAGATGGCTTGAATGCTAAGAAAGAAGAACTCGAAGTACAAATTCACGATTACAAAGAAATGCAGCAAGCCTCTGAAAAATTAGGCGATTTAAGCAAATATGAAACTAAGTTAGAAAATATGATGAAGAAAGAGGGTACAGACCGCGAAGAATTAACTAAGAAATTGAATGAAAAAGATAATACTTCTAATGATACAAAGGATGTCAACGCAAAAGGCAGAAGAAAAGCAGAAAAGAAAGAAGCAAAAATAACTGACAAGTTAGCTGAATTAAATGCCGGCGATGCGACAGATGATATTGCAAGAGATAAAAATATTCAAATCAGTAACAGGCTGGATCAAATGGCAAAAATGAACGATTTTGCGGGTGTTCAAGACTTTGGTTCATTTGGCTCTTCTAATAAAACAACCATAAACGGTCATACGGTTGAGTACAAACAAGGTAAATATTTCGTTGATGGCAGTACAACAGGTATGGATAGAATGGGCGCAGAAATGCTTATAAAAACACAAGCATTCACAGTACCTAAAAAACCTACATTTTCATAAATAAAAAAGCCGGTTTAAATACCGGCTTTTTTTAGTTATTCGTTTACAGCTTCATAGCATTCTGAACAAATCGTCTCGAAACCGGCATGTTCGCCAAGTTTACGGTACTTCCAGCAGCGTTCACATTTTTCGCCCTCTGCCTTTGTTACCCATACGGTGAAACCGTCTTCTTTGTGTTCGTTCAACACATCTGCCGGTGCGCTTTCAGCAACATACGCCTGTGATGTGATGAAAATATTGCAAAGTTCACTTTCATTCGCTTTTAGAACTGAATTGTCTTCCGCTTTTATCCATACAGCTACCTCTAAGGAACTTCCGACTTTTTTATCGGCTCTTAAAGGTTCGATTGCGCGGGTTACAACTTCACGTGCCTTTAAGATTTTTGTGAAATCTTCTTCAAGCTGAGAGTTTGTCCATTGTGGGTTCACTTCTACCCAGTCTGAAAGAAGGATACTTTCAAGTCCACCCTTTTGGCTTTCCGGAACGCTCATCCACATGTCTTCTGCTTGGTGAGGCATTACAGGTGTTAGCATTCTGATTAGGCTTTGTGAAATTTCGTACATTACAGTCTGGCATGCACGACGGGAAAGTGATTTCTTGCCTGCTGTGTAAAGTCTGTCTTTTACAATATCAAGATAAAATGCGCTTAAATCCACTGCAGCAAAGTTTTGAAGAGTTTGGAAGTATTTGTAAAACTCGTAGTTTTCAAAACTTTCGCTTACGTCTGCAACAACTTTGTTGAGTTTGTGAAGTGCAAATTTGTCGATATTTTTCAAATTTTCGTATTTAACATAATCTGTTGCCGGGTCGAAATCGTAGATATTTCCCAGTAAAAATCTTACGGTGTTACGAGTCTTTTTGAAGATTTCTACAAGCTGTTTTACAATATTGTCGCCGATTTTGGTATCGTTTCTATAGTCAACAGATGCTGCCCAAAGTCTTAAAATATCAGCTCCGTAATTTTTGATGATATCATCCGGTCTGATGTAGTTGCCTAAAGACTTAGACATTTTTCTTCCATCTTCACCGAATACAAAACCGTGTGTAAGAACCGTTTTATACGGCGCTTTGCCTTCTGTTGCCATAGCGGTAAGAAGTGAAGATTGGAACCAGCCGCGGTGTTGGTCAGAACCCTCAAGGTACATTTCAACAGGAGTGTGACCGAGTTCTTCGCTGCGTTTTTCGACGACAGCTCTCCAGCTGATACCTGAATCAAACCAAACGTCCATAATATCTTTTTCTTTTGTTAAGTGCACGCTGCCGCATTTAGGGCATTTGAAACCTTGTGGAAGAAGTTCGGCGGTTGAGCGTTTTACCCACGCGTCAGAACTTTCTTTTTCAAAGATTTGTGCAACATGGTTGATTGTTTCGTCTGTAACAATAACTTCGCCGCAATCTTCGCAATAGAATACCGGAATTGGAACACCCCAGGCACGTTGACGTGAAATACACCAGTCTGTACGGTTTTCGACCATGTTTGAAATACGAGCCTGACCGCTTGCCGGAATCCATTTTACGCCTTTAATTGCATCTAATGTTTCTGAACGGAATTTATCAACTTTAACGAACCATTGTGGTGTCGCACGGTAAATTACAGGGTTTTTACATCTCCAGCAGTGCGGGTAGCTGTGTTGAATATCTTGTTGTGCAAGAAGAGCTCCGCAATTTTGAAGTTTTTCGATTACAATAGCGTTGCCTTTGTAGTACGGAACGCCAACGAGGTCAGCATCTTGAACGCTTTCTGTCCAAACGCCGCGGCTATCGAGAGGTGAAAATACTTCAATGCCGTATTTGCAGCCAACTTCGTAGTCTTCAAGACCGTGACCAGGAGCTGTGTGAACAGCACCGGTTCCGGCGTCTAACGTTACGTGTTCTCCGAGAATAATAGGTGATTTTCTGTCAACAAGCGGGTGTTTTGTGTTTAAAAGTTCTAAGTCAGCACCTGTGCAAGAACCGATTACGTTGATGTCACTTTCTTCCCACTGAACATCTGCGAGGAACGCCCCGAGCAAGCCTTGTGCTATTACATAAACATCGCCGCCCTTTTCAAAGAATGTGTATTCAAATTTAGGGTGCATAGAAATTGCCATATTTGACGGAATAGTCCAAGGAGTTGTTGTCCAAATTACTGAATATATTGAGCTGTTAGAGGTTCCGATTAAGTTTTGGATTTTCTTGGTAGACTCATCGTCAAACTTAAATCTTACATAAATTGAGGTTGAAGTGTGGTCTGCGTATTCAACTTCTGCTTCTGCAAGAGCTGTTTCACAAGATGCACACCAGTAAACAGGTTTCAAGCCTTTTTCTATGTAACCTTTTTTATACATTTCGCCGAAAACTCTAACCTGTTCAGCCTCGTATTCAGGCGCAATTGTCAAATAAGGGTGTTCCCAATCGCCCCATACGCCTAAACGTTTGAACTCGCTTTCTTGCCCTTTGAGGTTTTTGTGAGCAAATTCGCGGCATTTTTCTCTTAATTCTGCCGGAGTAAGTGCATTTCTGCCGCCTTTGATGTTTTTTACAACGGCGTTTTCAATCGGAAGACCGTGACCGTCATAACCAGGAACATAAGGCGCATAGAACCCTTTTTGGGCTTTATATTTTGTCAAAATGTCTTTAAGAATTTTGTTTAGAGCAGTACCAACGTGAATTTTTTCAGAGCTTAAATAAGGCGGGCCATCATGTAAAATGAATTTGTTAGCCTTATCTTTGCTTGCAATATTTTTTTCATAAATTTTGTTTTCTTCCCAAAATTTTTGAATTTCCAACTCTCTAACAGTAGCGTTTGCACGCATTGCCAAGGTGGTTTGCGGAAGGTTTAACGATTCTTTGTAATCTGTTTTTGTTGCTTCATTGCTCATATTTATTCCCTCTACTCTGTTTTTTGTTGTTCTATATAATTTCTCATTTTATCATAATCAAATTGATTTTCCCAGCGTGCAATAACAACTGTTGCAATGCAGTTGCCAACGAGGTTTACTGTGGTTCTGCCCATATCAAGAATTTGGTCGATACCTAGAAGTATTGCGACGCCGATAATAGGGATGTCAAAACTTGCTAATGTTCCTGCAAGTACTATCAGCGAAACACGCGGAACCCCCGCAATTCCTTTGCTTGTAAGCATTAAGGCTATCATGATTATGATTTGTTGTTCTATACTTAAATGAATCCCGGCGATTTGTGCGGAAAACATTACGCCGATTGCAAGATATAATGTGCTTCCGTCAAGGTTAAATGTGTAGCCTGTCGGCATGACGAAACCTACAATATTTTTCGGAACGCCGAAATCTTCCATAATTTCAATTGCTTTTGGAAATGCGGCTTCGGAGCTGGCTGTTGAAAACGCCAGCAATGCAGGTTCTTCAAGTGTTCTGATTAGCGCACGGAAAGAGATTTTAGCGATTTTGCACGCGATTATTAAAACCAGTACTACAAAAATCGCTAACGCTGCGTAAAGGCTGAAAATTACCTTAAAATATCCGGTTAAAACTTTTATTCCGTTGGTACCGATTGTGTAAGATATTGCACCAAAAATACCTATTGGCGCGAAATACATTACGTATTCGGTAAATTTAAACATTATTTTGCTAAGAGATTTCAGTATATCCAAAACCGGTTCTGCGGCTTTGCCGACCGTACAGATTGCAAGCGCAAAGACAATTGAAAATACAACAATTTGTAGTAAGTTTCCGGTTGCCATAGCGTCAACAATGCTTGTAG
>ENA-ORMR01001462-ORMR01001462.1-human-gut-metagenome-genome-assembly--contig:-NODE-1462-length-18050-cov-10.402779_pt1 | contig 18050 bp, 22 predicted proteins | sample MGYA00242107_ERZ509003 | MGnify/ENA primary metagenome ERZ509003 (study PRJEB26280, sample SAMEA2338699) | human gut metagenome | biome: human gut; feature: human-associated habitat; material: faeces... | reverse complement strand
AAGACAAGACTTTCCGGGGGGGGGGGCAGAGTAGTTTAAGCACCACATGCGGTATTGGCGCAGGCATCGAGCCATTTCGCGCTGCCGGAAAAGGAGCCGTTAAACCAGGCTTTACGTTAGCCGAGGTGTTGATAACCCTGGGAATAATAGGTGTAGTAGCTGCAATGACGCTGCCGGCTCTTGTGGGAAATTATAAAAAAGCGCAGACAATATCTCAGCTAAAAAAAGTTTACTCTACTTTGAGCCAGTCAATGCTTAGTTCTGTTTATGATAATGGCGACAGCAGCAACTGGGTTGATACGTCATTGGAAATTTCAGCTGAAAATTCAAAACAATATTTTGATAAATACTGGAAACCTTATCTTAAAATAATTAAAATGTGTGATACACCTAAATCCTGCGGTTACAGTTCAGATAGGGTGAAATATCTTTCAGGTGATGAAGTAATTCTTATTGTTGATAAAACCAGAACAACAGGCTTTCTTCAGGATGGGACATTGCTTTCTTTTGTAACTGTTGATTGGGGTGAGGAGGGCGCATATTATACTTCAACCCAGTTAGTCAGAGCTGATTTAAATGGTCCAAAACCTCCTAATGTAATTGGTAAAGATATATTTGTTTTTCAAATAAATTTAAAAACTAATTCTGTAAAACCAACCTGCAATTCAGTTGGTGAAGAAAAAGTTAATGAAGACTGTAAAGCCGGTGGAAAAGGCGAATGCTGTCTGCAAAAGATTATTAATGATAATTGGACGATTAAAGATGATTATCCTTGGAAATAAAAAAAGCCGCAACTTGCGGCTCTTTTTATTCTATTCGGCGCAGCGGCTTTTTCCATCTGCGTTTAGATGCCTTATTACTGTCTGAGCAAACTGTTCTGCTGACTGGTAATTCTGACCGGTAATTAGATTATCATCTTCGATAATATTTATTTCGCCTTCATCTTTTTGCATAAAAAATGCTCCCTGTTCTTTCAAGGCATCTTCAAGGAAGAAGGGCACAATTTTATCCATTTTCGCACACTGCTCTTCTTCATTTGTAAAACAAGTCAGCTTTCTGCCGTTTACAAAAGCTGTACCGTCTTTTTTGGCAGGTAATAATCCTGCAGGTCCATGACAGATTGCCGCAATTATTTTGCTGTTTTCACTGAAATAATTAATTATTTCTCCCATAAGCTCGCTATGTGCAAGATCAACCATTGGTCCATGTCCGCCCGGTAAAACTATTGCATCATACAATGTATAATCTATACTTTCAAGAGGAATTGTATCTTCAAGAGCCTGTTTGGCAGCTTTCCATTTGAGATCTTCAATTAAATTTTCGCTTTTTTTGTCTATAGGTGCCTTTCCGCCTTTAAGACTGGCTGTTGTCACAAAATATCCTTCTTTTAGAAAGTCAAGATACGGAACGGCAAATTCTTCAAACCACACACCGGTTTTATGTTCTTCTTTGCCTATTTTATCAGCACTGGTAACTACCATTAACACTCTTACTGGTCGTTCAATTTCGCATGCTTCAATGATTTCCTCGTTAATTTCAATATTTTCTTCTGACATTTTCCCTCCTTTTTGTTTCTTGATTAAAACCTAAAAAGGAAAGTTTTACATTGCCGAACCGGCTAATACATTTTTATTTAAATAAAGAAAGAATAAGGCAAAAAAAAAGCCTTTTAGAAAGGCTTAATGGAATTAAGAATAGCTGGAAGTATGAAAAAGATTTTCTTTTAATTATATTCAATCACATCATATTTCCTGTGCAATCACCCAACCGGGCATAATTATTCATAATATTTTCTTGTCATAATTATATTGCCATTTTCGTCAAATGCGTTTGCTCCTACCCAGTGTGCTAGCAGATTTCCGTCAGGTGTATATATAAAAGTTTCTCCTTTTGAAACCCTGAGGCTCATATTGACTAAACGTCCGTCAGGTGTATATTTATATGTTTTGTAAGGATATTCCGAACGATTCTTTTTCTCTGCATAAATTAAGTTCCCGTATGATGAGTAGTACCAAACATACAAAGGATTGTCATTATACATTACTGCGTAAGTTTTATCCGAGAAAAATGCCAGAACTCTGTCTTTTAATTCTGCTTTACCCTGATATAAGTATTTTGTATTTTCGCTGTAATATTTGTCGATAAAATGTGTTTGTACAAGATTGCTGTCAATTTTTCTGTCCGGAGTTTCCATTAAAGTCCGGCGTGCAGTGTTTATGTCAAATTTTACTCCGCCTTCTAAAGTTACAGCGCCGGCAGGAAATGACAAAAAAAGAATTAATGATATTAAAATAAATTTTTTCATATTTTTATATTTAAAGATTTTTGTATAAATTGTCAATATTCTTAAAAACTTATCCTGTCGCCGGAGCAGACCTCTTTTATCTCCAGTTCTTGTGCCATAACTATCTTTGAATTCAAGTCACAGCAATGGCATGGATAAAGAAATTCAACTTTTTCTTTTTTCAAATAACTGGTAATTTCTTTAATCTTTGATTTTTCCATGTCTAATAAGTGCAGACCTCCAACAATTGCGAAGATTTTATTACTGCCTGTTACTTTTTTTGCATACTCTATAATGTTTATTATCCCGGAATGGGAGCAGCCTGTTATTATAACCAGACCTTTGGCTGATTTGTATACAAGAGCAGAATCATCTATATCTTCACTTGAATTATTTTCTATCTGACCCAAAAAACATAAATTTTTAGTTAAAAAATAAGGAGCTCTTGTAAGATTAAGGATGAATTGTTGTTCAAGAGTAGTTTTAGTAACAGGGCATCCGTAAGAGATATTATTGCTGTCAGTTTTACTGTCAAAAATATTCGGGTGCGCTGTAAGCTTAATATTTTTATTTTTTAAATTCAGAAATTTTAATCCTCCGGTGTGATCATCATGTCCATGAGAGATTACAATATCAGTAATATATTCAAGGTTTACACTTAATTTCAAGGCATTTTTAATAAACACATCACTGTAGCCGCAATCAAATAGAATTTTTTTACCTTCAGTTTCAATAAAAATACTCAAAGCAGGTTCTGCCAGTAAATAGCGGTCTATACGTGAATTGTTCTCAACAAGAAAAGTAATTTCCATAAAACTAATTATACATAAAAACTGCCATTTTTAAGTTTTTTTTCTACATTTTTACGTTTAAGTGTTTTAGCGGTTTTGCCAATATATTTTTCTACATTTTGTTTTAAATCCATAAAACTATTATTCTTTTTTTTCATACAGCTGACAAATCTATTCTGATGTTTTCCTGTAAGAATATAAAGAGTTCTTTTGTATTTTGATTTATCGCCGTAAAACACGAAGCTTTCAGGCAAAGTTTCTCTGATATACTTTGCAACAGGGTTAAGCTTATGTGCGCTTCCTTTAATTTTTACAAAACCGGTAAATTGTATATTTGAATTTATTTCAGACATAATTTTACATTCCTGCTTGGTATTCTTTATCTGATAAAACAATACAACAAAAAAAATTTTGCTAACGGGATTTAAATAAGGTTGCAAAATAATCAGGGTTAAAGCTACAAAATAATATCAGCAAATTCAGTGGTAAAATAATACAGCGTCAGGTTTTCACCATCTTTGATTTGCGCCTGATCTCAACGTGATTTATCTCAATATCTGCTGGCAAATGTAAAGAAAGACATTAGATGATCATTTGTAACAGCAAAATGAGTATTTGAACAATTTCATAATATATATTATAATCAAATTATGAAAACGCAAAAGTTGTCTAAATTTGGAATTGTAGGTGCCTCTTTAAATATTTAGTTAGTAATATTTAAGGAGGTTAAAATGAAATTTGAAATAAAAGACAAAAACTGGAAACGATATAATTTATTCTGGCATTATATCAATAATTTGCGTAACGTTATAAGTATGACCTGCGACATTGATATAACAGGTTTTCTAAATTTTGTTAAAAATAACGGGTACAGATTTTATCCTTGTTTTATGTGGGCTGTAAGCAGAATAATAAATTCACATGATGAATTCAAACTTGGCTGGAATAATGAGAAACAAGTAATGGTATATGATGTTATTCATCCATATTTTGCCCATTTTTATAAGGAAGATGAACAGTGTGCTTTGCTGGTTGCGGAATACAATGATGATTTAGAGATATTCCATAGAAATTTTGTAAGCGTACTTGAAAAATACAAAGATTACAGGGCATTTGAATTTAAAGATGTACCTGAAAATACATTTAATGTTTCTTGTCTGCCATGGATACAATACAAAAGTTTTGATATACACGTATTTGATGAAGGCAAATACCTGGCACCTGTAGTAACCTGGGGCAAATATATCCAAAATAACAAAAGAACTGTAATTCCGTTGTCGTTTAATATTCATCATGCTGCTGCAGACGGTTATCACCTTTCAAGATTCTTTGTAGATGTAAAGTAACAATCTAGATGACTATTTGTAACATATAAAATGACTATTTATCCGTTTATTAACTGACGTTTTAATTTAAACGGAGCAATTTGCATATCAGGAATTATAATTTCATGTAATAAACAATCTTTATTAGTTACAATATCTTTTATAAGTTTTTTATATTCATTATTTGTCTTATATCCAAATGTAATGCTTTTTAATTTTATGCAATCAAAAATTCTTTTTTATATTATATGCAAGTATTTTAAAATCATTTTTACACCATACGCTTTTATAAAAATTTACATTCATACCTAATTGTATGCATTCAATGAATAATCTGTTTTCTTTAATTCGTTTATCTTCTAATTTAATACTTTCAATTTTAGGATTCAATAAAATAAAATTATAATCAACTTTATAACCTAACTTTAATAATTCTTTGATTTTCTTTAATTGTAGGTACGCTCTATTATGTTTTTTAAAAGTATACATTGCGGTTTTGTTTGGAGAAAGAACACCTTTTATTTCAATAATTTTATTTTCATTTAAAATATAATAATCTGTTTTATAGCCATGAACTATATATTCTCTTTTAATAATAAGGTCTTTTTTCTCTAAAAAATTCCCAAATATATTATTTAAATAATTTAAGTTTAATAATAAATATGTGTCATCATAATTAACTGCTTGCAAAGTATATTTAGTTTTTAAAAATTTACCATTGTTTGTTTTTAGTAAAACCAATTTATTAGTTAAATCAAGTAGATTTGATAAATGTGAAGAATTTGAAATATAACAATTTTCTTTTTTGTTTTCCAATATTACTTCACATAAAAATCGGCCTCTTAGTTCTTTTACAAAAGTAGCTTCTTGTAAATCCATAAATTACATTTTAGGAATCATTGTAAATGTTTCTGGAGACATCGTAGAAAGATTCCATATCCCAACTTTCATTTTTTTTATTCTTTTACCATCACCAAAATTAAGTAAATCATCCCTTTTGTATATATTCAAAAGCTTATCTAAACTTCCTAAGTCTGCTGATGTTATTAAAAATGCTTCCTCTGGGTCAATTAATTTACAATATGCCCATAATTGTCCTAAATCTCTTAAGGTTAATTTTGTCTTTTTTGCTTCAATAAAAAATAGCTTTATGTTATTTTCTTTTTGAGCAATCCCTAATATATCAATCTGTATATCAACACCAATAGCAAGTTCATTAAATATACCTAATTTATCTAAAACTCTGTCTAACCTTTCACTATGAGTATCTAATGTAATTATTTTATGATTTTTATATTTATCTGATAAATACTGTTGTAACCATATTCGCATTGGCTCATATAATTCAATTTCACTTATAACATTTTTTTTATTTATCATAACCCAAATCCTTTGCAATACTTTTCCAAGAATTATAATGTTTTCCTCTTATTTCTGGAGGAATAAAAGTATCATTTTCACAGGGGTGCATTGGCTTATTTTTGTTAATAATACGAGTTTCCCAGTAATATTTATGAGTTCTATAAACAGCCTCTTTGCCATGTATAGAAAAAGCTGTTTTTAATTCTTGGGCATAATTGTTTAACGCAATATTTTTATGTTCTATACCAAAGCCTATTTTTTCAAATTCGTTTGCATATATTTTAATTTGATGTTCCTTTTTCCAAAAGTTTGGATATCCTTGATTATATTTTGTTAAATTACCATCTCTAATATTAGGGTGAGCCCAATCTATATTTTGCACAGGAATATCAATACTTTTTAATAAATTACATATATCTACAACCATATACCAATTTTGAGGAACTTCTATATATACTCGGTGCAGATATGATATTCCTCTTTCTGTATTACTTCTCCTTATATATGCCGTTACATCACAGAAACCTTTTATAAATTGTTTGCGTTCGTCAAATGAAAAATTAAATACCTCAGAATGTACACGCATGTTTGTATGTGTAGTCCCGGCCCCAGTATATCTCAATATCTCTCTAATTAAATAATCAGAATTTGGTTTCGTAAAGTAGAGTGTTGTCGTTCTATCATTTTGTGATGTTAGAATACCATTGTCAATTAATGGTTCAAGAATATTTCGAATATTAGTAATACTAGCTCTTACATATAGTGGTATATCGTGAAATTCCTCCGTCTTAATAACTTTATGAGGTATTTCAACAGAGATTGTTGTATTATTGCCATCTCTTTTTATTTCACCATTACCACAAATCATACCTAGTAGGTATGCCATTTCATTGTTCATATTCCTTACTCCTTGACAAAAATTAAGAGATATTCATGTACTTTATTAATTCTAAATTTATATGGATATCCAAGTGGTCTCATATTGTTGTACTCATGTTGTCTGTCCCAAATAATTATATCATCTAAAATATATCCTCTTTGTTGCAATTCCATTGATAAATCGCTATGTAAAGGGTAAAATTTACTTTTTTTTCTTATGTCCATTACATTTACAATACAATATCCACCATTTTTAAGACATTTATTTACTTTTTCAAATAAATTACCTAACATAGCAATAAATTCTTTATAATCGGAGATGTTACCTAAATCATTTTTATTATCAGAATAATTGATATTTTTTTTTCTATCGGCACTTCTTTTCATATTAAGAATATCCCAATAAGGTGGGGATGTGATACAAATATCATAACTATTTTCTTTTAGCTTATCTAGTTCTTTAAAACTATCTCCTGTTATAATTTCAATATTTTTATCATTCTCAATACGAGATTTTGCTATTTGAGAAAATTCTGGAGACAAATCTATTCCTGTTCCTTTTGAATTTAAATTATGTACGGCTACCATTGTTGTTCCAATTCCATTAAATGGATCTAACACATTTCTGCCGGATTTTGAAAAAGTATGTAATAGTTTCTCACATAAAGATATTGAATAGGAAGCAGGATGTTTTAAAGCTTTTTCTTCTTTTGTTTTACCTAAATCTCGCCATATACTAAAAGAATTTTGCAACCACTCTTTTCCTGTTAAATCATTACATTTTTTTTCTTCACTTATCATTATTCCACCTATTTGATTGTAATGAAAGTATTTCTGAATCAATAAATTTTATTTCATTATCAGAAATTCCATATATCTTATATACCAAAGCATTCAAAGATTCTAGCATTTCAAACCATATACTGCTCATATAATCACAAGTTTCAATTAATTTTACTAAATTAACAAGTTGATCAAATAAATCATTATAATCTCTTACTAATGGTATTTTCTTTAAATATTTAGCATCTGTATGCATTGTCAACTTAGAACTATTATAACAAAATTTTAAGAGATAAAAATTACATAATCTAGAATGAAGAATCCCCAAAATATAACGACACATTTTTTCATCACCATCTGTAAACACCGTTACAGTTTGAGCTGCTTCTAAATTTTTACCAGCAAAAGTTGCAATAATCCCTGATTCCGCACTATATATATTCTGAATAAAAACCTGATTTCCTTTTTGTGGGACTTTGCGGTTTTTAAAACCAAACTTTTTTATGGCTTTACCTGTAATTGCATTATCAGATGTTGATTTACCTCTCCCCACGTATCCTGTACACAAATCGCCAAATTTTTCGTACGTATCTTCTAACTTGCGATAAATAGAATATTCATCTTTATTTTTAAATAATAGAATTTCATCTTTATAAAAATTTTGTTCAATCTTACAGCAATCAACGAATTGGTTGTTAACAAGTTTTTTTATTTCAATCAAGTTATCAAAACTTTGTTTATTTTTAATTGTAAGAACAATTTGTTCTCCACGTACATCTGGGAAATATGAACCTATGTCTATAATCGAAATTATACTCTTATTACGTAAAATCTCTTTTCTCAATTTACTATAAGAACTCACATGTAAAAAATTTTTAGGAATAATGTAAGATATAATACCATCCTCTTTTGTTAATTCAAATGCTCGATAAAGAGCAGCTATAAATAGATTACTTCCAGAATCTCTTACTTTTCTTAAAAAATGATAATCTTTTGTATCAATAATAATATCTTTTTCAAGCGGACAATACGGAGGATTCCCAATCAAATAATCTACTTGTTCTTTTAATCCTAAAACTTTAAGTGTTTCTACTCCACTTTTGCCAATAGAATCACTTCTTTTAACGATACTTTGAGGGAGTAATTCTTTTGCCAATTTAACTGATTTTGTATCAGAATCAACTCCAAAAACATTTTTACAACCTCTTGATAGTGCAGAATATAAAAAACTACCGACACCACAACATGGATCTAGTATGATTTTTGAAGAATCAATATTTAAATAATTCAAGATGAGATTTGACAATCTTACATCTGTATAGTAAATACCATTATTTTTTTTGTGTTGCTCATCTAATGAACATTCAAACAGATTACTCCGATACATGTATTCATTGGCAGTTATACTCACAGTATTTAAATCGACTCCTTCTCTAAGTATTAGAGTACCACAAAAGATCTAAATAGTAAAAATATTACATATTATAAAGAATATATAACTTTAAATAATTTTTCTTATCAATTTAAATTTAGATATTTTATATCAAACCCCGTTCAAAAAGTGTTCAAATGACGTTGTATTGAATTTATTTAATAAAATTGGAGAAATTGGTTTTAAACAAAAAACAACCCTGCTTAAAATTGCACCTAACAGTTTCTTAAACTGATGAATTTTAATTGAAAAAATTTCATATGAAAATTATGTCTAAATGATACATTTTATATGACTTTGCTTGATATTTAACCCATTGAGAGTGATATATATCATTGCTGATAAGAGGTAGCAATGATTGAAACAGGTAAAAAATACAAACTTAAAAAGATTAGAGGTTTTGAGAACTCTGATAATGAGTATTACAAAGTAATTGGATTCTATAACTTCGACACTGTAATTTGTGAAAACGCCTACGGAGAAAGATTTGTGTTTATGAAAGAGTTTTTAATAGACCAACAAAAGCCTGATGAAATCTATTCAGATTTAATACTTGAAAGGAAAGAATGATGACAGAAAAAGACTATGCACTTTATGGAACAAAGGTTTTGAATTTAAAAACACAAGAAATCGGCTTATTGATTTGTATTTGGAAAAACAAATTTGCTGATGCTGAGATAGATTATGCAACTTGCGTTGATAAGCAGGGCAAAAGGTACAATATAGAGCTTGATAACATACGAGGATTTGAAGATGATTTTTGCAAAGCGAACAGTTGAACCTACGGTGAAACTTGTGAGCCTGTATCTGAAATGGAGCGTAGCGAAATGAAAGTGAAAAATAAACTGACAAGAGAAACTTTAGAAATAACTTATCCTGAATTTAGAAAAAGGTTTGCAAAAAAAATTAGGACTGCTTTTGAAAGTTATCGCAGAACACAGTTAAATAAGTATTCTTATAACTTTAAAGATGATAACTCAATGGAATACAATTTCTACTTTCAGCTTCAATGGAATTTCAATCACTTTGGAAATTCTAATTGGTATATTGAAAAGCTATAGATAATTAATCAGTATTTGTCAAATTCTCTATAATTTTATCAATAATGTCTTTATCTATATTTGTCCTTTTTTCTATTGTTCGAATAAAACTTTCAATATTCATCGGTTCTTTTTCTTTTCTTACAACACTTTCAAGTAAGTTTGTAAATTTATATATTCTTGAAGGCTCTATGTTGTGATTATTCAGTCGGTCATTTTTTGCGGACAGTTCATACATGCTATCCTTTTCTGTTCTCTGCTCCTGCGTTTGCTCTCGTTTGATTTCTCCCTCCGTATCTTCTTGGCACAAGCAGGACAATACCTTGATGCACCAGAGCCCGGGACATATTCAACGCCGCACACCGTACAATTTTTAGCGGGCATTGCTGCCCACCGTTTTGTAGGTATGATATGTAATTCATCGACAAAGCCGATGAATTTATAGTAAATCTTGATTTCCTGCTTCACTGTTCCGTCTGCCATCTTCTCACGCTCCGAAACAAGTATCTTGTCTATGAGTGCGTTTATAACTGTTGCATCCAGTTCTTTTAAGCCTTGATAATTTCGGATAAGGGCGAGGAAGTCACGGATTCCCCGTGATTTCTCGTAGCTTTCATTAAGAGTTTCCGTCACCTCTTTCAGCCTTGCTTCAATTTCAAGCTGCTCTTTCTGGTATTTCCCCGACATCATCTCAAAATTCCGCTCGGTAATACGCTCCATGACCTTATCCTCGTAGAGAGAGGAAAACAGCCTGTCCAGTTCCGCAAGGCGTTTGTTCAGCTTCTTACGTTCTTTCTCTAATGCTTTCGCCCTGCTCTGGTCTGTTTCCGTGAGCCGCTTTTCTATGGCCCTGACCGCCTTTTCATCATTCACTGCCATATCCGCAAAACAGTTGATGTCGGCAAGAACGGCATTGAATAAATCCCTTGCTTCTATATTGTGGGCACTACACTCGCTTCTTCCGTTTCTTGCATAATTATTACATGAATACTGTACACAGTCGATAATCTCTGGGCGTTTCCTCCTGTGTACGTTCATTGCCCGCAGAGCACATCCGCAGTCCACACACTTGATAACGCCTGCAAAAATATTTACAAATCCTCCCTTGTTCTGTGGAAGCCTACGACTTGTAATAAGCTGTTGGACAATATCAAATTCCTCCTGCGTGACTATTCCCTCATGGGTATTGGGTATCACTTCCCATTCTTCGGGCAGCTTAGAGGGGCGTTTCTTGCTTTTCATATTGGCGGCAATCCGTTTGTAGCCTACAAGATTTCCCGCATATATCGGGCTTCTTAAAATGCTCCTCACGCTGTTCCCACTCCAAATATAGCGTTTGTCCTCGTTCCCCTCAAAATGACGTTCAAAGCCTGTTTCGCCACGCTCCGCCGCATAAGCGGCAGGGCGTAGGATATGCTGTTTATTAAGATGTCTGCAAATTTTGGCAACTCCATTCCCTTTTAATGCAAGGTCGAATATCTCTTTTACAACATGTGCCACTTTATCATCTATCAGCAGATGGTTGTGGTCGGCAGGGTCTTTGATATAGCCATAAGGGGCGGTAGTTCCCATGAATTTCCCCTGTTGAAACCTCGCCCGATATGCCGATTTTATCTTAACAGATATGTCAGCGGCATACATTTCGTTTAAAATGTTGCGGAAAGGCGTGATGTCCATAGCAGATTTATTCAAGGTATCTACGCCGTCATTGACCGCTATATACCTCACGTTATGCTCTGGGAAGAAAACTTCCAGATATAACCCACAATCAAGATAGTTTCTCCCCAGACGGGATAAATCTTTCGTAATCACGCAGTTTATCAGACCGCTTTCAATGTCTTTTATCATATTCTGGAAACTTGGTCTTTGGAAATTTGTACCAGAATAACCATCGTCCACATACGTTTTTGCTATGTGCCATCCCTGCTTTTTCACATAATCCGTGAGGATGGATTTCTGTGTCGCAATGCTCGCACTCTCGTTATCCGTACCATCGTCTTTAGATAAGCGGCAATAAATGCCGACTAAATAGATTTTCTTTTCTTCTTTGATTCCTGCCATACTGTAAAACCTCCGTATCTGTCCTATCTGTTTTCATGTCCCATTGCGTACATTCTAAGCGGACAGCCCCTCATTGTCGAAGGTGTCGCCCTCGGCAATCTTCTTCCGAATATCCTCGGAGATAATCGGGACAAACGCTTCTGTAACGGTCTGTGTGCCGACATATTCACGGCTGATTATCATCTGCACTGGTGCTTTTGGCACGATACGCTTTCTCTTTTTATCTGCTTTCTTATCCTCGCCCATACTTAAATCTTCCTTTCCAGACAGGGCAGGGAAGAGTTTGGAAATGTCCCCGCCCTGCCAATCAGATACCATTAATCCTCGCTGTTTAATTCTTTCTGTAATGCTTTAAGGAGTGCCGCCGCTTCATCAGCGTTCAGCGTGATTCCCTTGCCGCACTTTTCACGGTTCGGGGAAAAGCTGCGGATGTCATACTTCGGCTCTTTCCCATTCCATGAAATGAGATTGATTTCCTTTGTGTAGCCACTGTCGCCCGTAGACAATACTGCGATTTCCTTTACGATTTCATACTGGATTTCTCTCATTCTCCATACCTCAACTCTCTGTATTTACTTCCCGAAAAAAGAAGATTAGCGGCTGTCACGGTTGCGTTTCCTCTGCAACTCACGCTCCAAAAGTTTGATGATGGTTTCCTCCATCTGCTTCGGCGTTGTGTTCTTCGGAAAGTATTTTTTCAGCTTGCTTGTGTTGATTTTCAAGGTTTCTTTCTGGTTGCCCTTTTCCTCCGTCATAATCGCAAATATCGTATCCATGTCAAGCCGCCCGCTCTGGCTTAACTGTTTCATCCGCTGTGCCTGTGAGAGTGAGGGCGTTGCTTCTTCGCTCTCCATCGTGGCAAAGAGGTTTTCCTGCTCGTCTTTCTTCAAGAAGGACAGTTCCACCGCAGGCGTGAGGGCGATTTTCCCCTCGTCCACCATCTGCAAAATCGGCGGTATCAGTTCCGTCAGGCGGATAAAACGCTGCACGGTCATCCTGCCCACGCCGAAGCCCTGTGCCACCTTGTCGTCCGTCCGCAACTTCGTCACAACTTGTGACGAGGTTAAGTCTGTGCGGAAACCCTGCCGCTTCATGGCTTCGGATTTCATCTTGTAAGCAAACGCCCGCTCCGATGGCAGGATATTCTCACGCTGCAAATTGCTGTCTACAAGGGTGATGATGGCTCGGTCACGGTCTAAGGGCAGGACAAACGCAGGCACGGTATTTATCCCTGCAAGTTCAGAAGCACGGACACGCCGCTGTCCTGCAATCACTTCATAACCGTCCCCGTCCTCTTTCGGGCGTGTGATTATCGGCGTGACAATGCCAAATTCCTTGATGCTTTCCGCTAACTCTGACAGTGTTTCATCTTCTGCCACATGAAACGGATTGTCGGGGAACGGGTACAAGTCTTTGGTCTTTAACACCTTAAAATCCTGTTTCTTCATTCACATATCTACCTTTCTTTCGCTCTGCTTCTATGATTTTTCTGCAATTCTTCCAACACTTCGGGCGGTATTTTTGACAGCAGCCGCCCCATCTGCTCGTTGGTTCTCTGCAATTCAAATATCTTCTGATTCGCTTTCTGCACCTTTAGTTCCTGCTCGTACTTTTCATCACGCATACGCCCCGCATAGTCTGATTCCTGCCCAATTCTCTCTTTCAAACTGTCGATATACGCCTGCTGTTTCCCGATTTCCTTAGAGAATTTCTCCACGTCTGGCAGCCATGCAGAGAGTAAATCTAACGCTTTATCCCTTTTCTTCCCTGCGTTAAAGGCGTTGATGTCGGATAGGGCAGACACGATTTCTTCATACTGTTTATCAAGCCTGCCGCCTAATTTATAGAGCCATGTGGGGACGTGTTTCCGCTTGGTTTCCATTGAGGACTGCCCCCGTTCAAGCTGATTCCACCGTGAGGACATCCGCTCATGGTAGGCGGTCTGCCACTCGGATAATGATTTCTGGTTGCCTAAGATAGCTTTCGCTGACAGCTTATTGTCTGGCGTAATCGGCACAAAGCAGAGGTGCATATGGGGCGTTCTCTCGTCCATATGGACGACAGCGGAGAGGATATTCTGCTTTCCAACACGCTCCGAAATGAAGTCAAGAGCCGTCTGGAAATACGCTTTTTGTTCTTCGGGCGGTAACTGGTTCATAAATTCTGGTGAAGCTGTGATGAGCGTTTCCACCATCATCACGCTGTCTTTCCTTGTCCTGCACCCCGCTTCGGCTACCATGCGGTTAATCTCTTTCTTGTAGGTGTACTTTGGTGGTGCTATGAGATGGTAATTGTTTTTAGAGCGTTCCATATCTATATCTGGGTTGCTTTTGTAGGCTTCTTTCTTCCGCTCGTTGTGGCGTTCACAAGCCGCAACGCCGCCCGCTTTTCGTTTCTGGAAACGCAGGATTGCATAAGGCATAGGCGGATTCCTCCTTTCTTTCGGCGGGTGACCGTCCTTTGGGGTGACAGCGGTGACGGTGGTGACAGCAGTTTTGGGATACCCCCTGCCGACTGCCGCAACTGTCACCCTCACCCCCTGCATGACGGTCATGTCGATGATGACGGTGTTTTTGGGATACCCCCCTCGCAAGAGCCGTCACCGTCATGCCGCCATTCTTTTATCCGAAGCCGTAAGGCGTAGGATAGCAGGGCACAGCCCTGCCTTAAGGGAGTCCAGAGGGAACGTCTGGCACACGACTTTGCAGGGCAAAGTGTAGTGTGTTACACCCTGTAAACGCAGTCGGAAAAATCGGAATGATTTTTCTGACCGCAGGGGTGGTTTTACACGACCGAAAAGGGCGAGTAAATCTCACGCCTGCATTTTGCGTTTACGGGGTGTTCTCCCGTAGGGATGACAGCGGCAGGGTATCCTAAAATCACTGTCACCACCGTCACTGCTGTCACCCGCAGGGCAGAGCCGCCAGCTTTACATGGCTTTAAGCGTCAATGACAGTAACAGGGGGGTATCCTAATATCGCTGTCACCACCATCACCGCTGTCACCCGCCCTCCTTGCAAGGGCAATCCGCCTGCCGTCTTTCCTGCGGCTGTACTGGTAGCAGATACGGTTCTCGCTTAAAAATGTGGTGCGGTATTCATTCAGCCATTTCGTAATCACCGTGGGTATGGTTTCCGTTTCCCCCATAGCGGCTAACAGTTCCGTTGCCGTGCCTATCCATTCTTCCTTATCCCTCATAAAATCCACCAACCGAAAAAGGACATCTGGTATCGTTTCTTTCGCAAGCTGCTCCTGCGTTTTCCGCTCCACAAGCTCCCAACGGCAATCACGGAAACGCAGCGTGTATTCCTGATAAGGCGTGTCCCTGCCCGTCACATACAGCTTGGCGGTGTCAGACGCACGTTTCTCCTTTTCCAGAACAAAGGTAGCGTCCGCACTCCCCGTTAATCCTGTCGTCCCAGACACCTTGTTGAACACGTCGCTGTCATTCTGCTTTCGGATGTGGTGTACGACAATGACCGCCAGAGAGTGCCTGTCGGCAAAGTCTTTGATGAGGGAGATGTCCCCATAGTCGCTTGCATAGGCATTGTCTTTTGAAGCTGTACGGACTTTCTGCAAGGTATCAATGACAATGAGCCTGCTGTCTGGGTAATCTTTCAGATAATCTTCAAGCTGCACGATAAGACCGTCTGACAGCTTGCAGCTTGCCACGGCAAAGTGGAGCCGCCCGCTTGCTTCGTCCGTCAAACGAAATAACCTGTCCTGTATGCGGCAGAACGTGTCCTCAAGGCAGAGGTAAAGCACATCGCCCTCCATTGTCGGCATATCCCATAAAGGGATTCCCTGCGACACGCATAAGCATAGCTTCAGCATGAGCCAGCTTTTGCCTATCTTCTGTGAGCCGCAGAACAGCGATAAGCCTGTCGGGATAAGGCTGTCCACCACAAAGGATGGTTTCTCAAGCGGTTCATAAAGGAGCGTTTCGGCGTTGACTGTCTGTAACTTCTGCATGGCTTTCCTCCTTTCGGGCGGTGTCTTTGTTTTCGTTGCACATAGGCGTTGACCTCCTTAAAAATAGATTTACTCCCACGGAAAAAAGTGAGAGTATGTAATGCCGCCAATCCCACACAAATAAAAAACAGATTTCTTTTTCGGGCGGTGTCGGTCACGGTTGGAGATATTTCTTCAATTTCCGCCTTTACTTTCTCCTTTGCAATCGCAACAGATTTCTGTATTGCCGAAGCGGTGCAATGCTCCATAGCGGCGATTTGGTAAAAATTGAACTCATACTCGTAGTAGAGCAGGAAACGCCGCCTTTGTATCTCTGGAAGGCTCCCAACCGCCTTATAGAGCGTTTCATTCCGTTCTTCCTCAACCATGCGTTCATCAAGGCTCTTAGGCACACGCAACGCCCGTCTGTAAAGGGTTTCGTCCCATACCTCGTTAAACTCCCTGTGCCGCTCGTCCCATTAGAAAAGATTCCTGTTCCTGCGCTCCATCTGCCGAAACTCCATAAAGAACTGTTCCGACACTTCCAACTCGTGGGATTTGCCCTGCCCGTCCTTAAAGCTGATAAAATACCTTGTGCCGCTTTCCGTGGATTCCTCCCGAAGCGTGTATGCCTTAACCCTGTATGCCATCCTGTTGTCCTCCTGCAAAAAATGAGTGAGGGGATTTCCATCCCTCACCCAGTAGCCCGCAGGATGGCAGGCTGTTTTAGAAGCTATAAAATTTTCCGCAGCTTCTTCCGCAGATGGTCTAACCTCGCATAGATGGCACCAGTCGTCAAATGCACAAGCGGGGCAATCTCCTTTGTGGAATACCCCTGCATTTTCAGCAGGACGATTTTCAAGGTACGCCCGTCCACCGTGACTAATACTTGATAGAGATTTTCGCTCTCAATCTCTTCCAGTAACTCCGCAACCGTACCCACTTCCGCCTGCCGCTCCCTGCCTGCCATGTCCTCAAGATATTCCGCAACGTCATTCGTCCATCGGTAAAACCGCCTGTTGGAATTGAAGTCTGCCCTGTCCGCCATGCGTATCTGCTCAATGGTCGCTTCATCAACGCCGCACTCACGCAGCAGCTTTTCCTCCGCTTCTTTCCAGATACGCCATTTCCTGTCCTCCCGTCCGTGGTTGTATGCCATTCTTACTTCCTCCAATCAGAATTGATTGAGAGGGCAGAGAAAAGCCCCCTCATCTTCCCAAAGGAAAAAACAAGGGGGCTGAACGCCTTAAATTTTAATTTTCTATTATCTTTCTTAGTTTTATTAGGATTCTGGCTTTGCGTTTGTTTACAACGCTCTGGGTTATGCCCAACCTCGCCCCGACTTCACGCTCGGAAAGTCCGTCAAAAAAGATTGCCTGTATCAGCTCCTGTTCACTATCCGACAGCAAAGGCAGGGCGGCTTTCAGCCTGTCCACCATGACCGCATTGACAACGGTTTCTGCAATGTCCACCGCTTCATCAGTGATAAAGTCCAGAGGATTCCCCTCGCTGTCCGTAAATCCGTCGAGAGATAGCAGTCTATTCTTTGTATCTAATTTTTGCAGATAACGCCACCGTTCCTTGTCACGGTAGAAGTCTGTGTATTGCTCCCTCACGACTTCAAGCAGACAGCCTTGAATGGGGATAAACAGCTTGTCCATATAGGTCTGGTCGGATTCCCTGCAACGGCAGAACTCCGTGTAGGATAATTCCACATAGCCGCCACTTTCTCTGATATATACCTTTCTTGGTGCATATTTCACCATAAATACCTCCCATCTGAATTTTTGAAATGTAAAAAATCCAGATGGAGAGGCGGAGAACGACACCGCATATCAGAAACAGCCCTACGGCACTTTCCAACAAAAATCGACAAAAGAAAAACCGCAAAGGCTCTGTGACCTTTACGGTTATAGGAAATAGTAATTCTATTGTATGGAGATTGTACTTCTACTTTCAAGGTGAGAAGTACCGTTGCACTGGCAGAAATTTTTTTAACTGGTTTCCTGCCGTTCTCTGATATGCTATGTATTGATAAATTTTGCTTCGTATGAGCAGATAGATAACTGCCCGAAAAAAGGACATAAAAAAATCCCTCCAAATTTAAAAACAAATTCAGAGGGTAATTTAGGGTATAACAAA
>ENA-ORMR01001457-ORMR01001457.1-human-gut-metagenome-genome-assembly--contig:-NODE-1457-length-18102-cov-3.635230_pt1 | contig 18102 bp, 16 predicted proteins | sample MGYA00242107_ERZ509003 | MGnify/ENA primary metagenome ERZ509003 (study PRJEB26280, sample SAMEA2338699) | human gut metagenome | biome: human gut; feature: human-associated habitat; material: faeces... | reverse complement strand
ATCCGCAGTTGTCTTCCGCAAGTTCTGCCCAAACTCTTATCAAACAGGCAATTTCCCGCATATAAATGCACATTCGGGAGAGCCTCATTGAGAGTGCATCTAAATCATACCGCTTCATTTATCCTCCTTTTGTTAAGAAATTTTTGACGCACGCGCCAAATTTTGTTCCGTACGTCATGATAATACCAAAACTTGTACTATTTGTCAATAACATGATAAAATTAACATCATGAAACTAAATGCAAGAGAAATAGTAAAAGTTCTTCTAACAAGAGAATGCGTAAGACAAAAAGAACTTGTAGAAATGTTAAAAGAAAAAACCGGCGAAAAATATACCTCTGACGGGTTGTCACATAAACTAAGCAGAGGAACGATATCATACAATGAAGTTCAATTAATTGCCGACCTACTTGGCTACGACATAGAATTCAAAAAAAGAACCGTTTAAAAACGGTTCTTTTTTATTGCCTCATGCTATTTCCCAACGTCCGCAGGTGCCGCCCCAGCGAGCGATGATATTGCCTTTAATATCTTTGATATTTTCAACGCGCTGAAGTTCGTCCGTACCCTCAACGATTGTGATAACTTCACAGTTGTTAGAGCAGCCGTTACAATCACACGTGATTGATGAGAAATGCATATCGCCGACTTCCCAGCCTTTGAATTTGGTTGCGACTTCGGTGTACTGGTGGTTTTCCATTGCAAGAAGTGCCGCACCGATTGCACCCATTGTTTGGTGGTGGTTTGGAACTACAATTTTTGTGCCCAATGCTTCTTCAAACGCTTTCACCATGCCGGTATTTGTTGCAACGCCGCCTTGGAAAGTGATTGTCGGAAGAAGTTCTTTACCGAGTGCAAGGTTGCTTAAATAGTTTCTTACAAGCGCCTGACAAAGCCCGTAGAGTAAATCTTCTACCGGATAGCCTAATTGTTGTTTGTGGATAAGGTCACTTTCTGCAAAAACACCGCAACGACCTGCGATACGTGCAGGGTTTGTAGATTTAAGCGCAGTTTCTCCGAATTTTTCGATAGGAACATTCAATCTTTGCGCCTGGTGGTCAAGGAAACTTCCTGTTCCCGCAGCGCAAACGGTGTTCATCGCAAAATCTGTTACGATACCGTCGCGAAGAATAATAATTTTACTGTCCTGGCCGCCGATTTCAAGAATTGTCTGAACGCCCGGAACATTAACACTTGCGGCAACAGCGTGCGCGGTAATTTCGTTTTTAATAACGTCAGCACCTACAAGCGCACCTGCAAGATTTCTGCCTGAACCGGTTGTACCTACGCCTTTTACATCATATTCGGTAAGTTTTTTATCATAAAGCTGTTTCAAACCGTTTTGTACTGCCATAACAGGTTTACCCGCGGTTCTAAGCATTACGCTATCTACATATTTACCTTTTTCATCGACCAGTGCCAGTTTTGTCGTAACAGAACCGACGTCTATTCCTAAATATACTGTTAAACTCATTTGTTTGTCCTTTTCTAAATATTTGGTAAATCGCCTTTAACTTCTGCGACTACGTCACAGTTGAGTTCAAAGGCATCGTGTAAAACTTTTATTGCTTTTTTAGTATCTTCTTTATTTACAAGACAGCTAATTTTGATTTCGCTTGTAGCAATCATTCTGATGTTAATATCAGCATCGGCAAGTGCTTGGAACATTTTAGATGCAATACCCGGTCTTCCGATCATGCCGGCACCGACCGCGGAAACTTTTGCGATATCTGTGTTTGCCTCAACTTTTGAGAAATTCCATTTTTCTTTTAGTTTGTTAAGGACTTCTAAAGCCGCATCAACATCATCAGCGCAGATTGTAAACGCAATATCGTTAGTATTTGCGACTTTGTCCGCGTAAGATTGGATAATCATATCAACAGAAATTTTTGCCTGCGCAAGCGCCGTGAAAACTGCTGCTGCGGCACCAGGTTTATCTGGAACATCACAAACAACTATTCTTGCTTGGGAAAGGTCTGCGGCAATGCCTGCTACTGCTTTATTAATTTCCATTTTATCAACTCCTAATATTAAAGTACCTAAGTTATCAAGTTTAAAGCTGCTTCTCACGCGCATTGGAACCCCGTGAACCTTTGCAGCTTCAACACTTCGAGGATGAAGAACATTTGCTCCTGCCTGTGCGAGTTCAAGCATTTCTTCGTAAGAAATTTCTTCCAGGCGGGAGGCGGTCGGAACAATTCTCGGATCGGTCGTGTAAACGCCCTCAACGTCTGTATAAATATCACAGCGTTTTGCACCAAGTGCTGCCGCAAGTGCTACAGCTGAAATATCAGAGCCACCGCGTCCGAGTGTTGTAATTTCATTACCCTCGGTTACACCCTGGAACCCTGCGACTACAATAATTTTACCCCGTGAAAGGCTAAGTTCCAAACGTGTGGTATCAATATCCGTAATTCTTGCTTTCATATGAATATTTTCGGTATGAATGCCTATTTGCATAGCGTTTAAACTTTCAGCCTCATAACCCTGCGCCTGAATTGCCAAAGCAAGCAACGCAATAGAAACACCCTCTCCGGTTGACAGCAGCATGTCCATTTCGCGCGCTGACGGATGCGGGTTTAAATCGTGAGCCATTTTGACAAGATAATCAGTTGTATGCCCCATAGCCGAAACTACAACGACAACATCGTTTCCATTCTCTTTTTCACGGATTACCGCACGGGCAACATTCTTTATTTTCTCAACATCGGCAACAGATGTTCCGCCGAATTTTTGGACTATTATATCTTTTTTCAACTTATTCTAATCCTCGTATTAAAGCATTCTTTTCATCAGCATACAAAAAAGTTGAATTTTTCTCAAGTTTTTCAGCCAATTTTAAAAGTTCCTTAACATTATAATCGGAAGAACGAGAGTTAAGCAGCCGGAAACCTGTGTAAAATAAGAGGTTTTCGAAATATGCATTATCCGGGAAAAGTTTAAGCGCCTTTTTAATTTTAAACCGCGCCTCTGCAAAATCTTCTAATTTCAGGTAATGTTCAACAAAATCTTTGTACGCCTGCAGGTGGTAAGGATTTTTTTCGATTGCAAGGTCGTAATACTTTTCAGTTTTGTAATTGTCCTCACCCGCCTCGTAAATCTTCGCAAGAAGATAATAAACAATCGGAAGTTTAAGGGTTATTTGCAGAGCTTTTCTAAAGTTTTCTTCTGCCTTTGCGAAGTTGCCGGTTTTGTAATTCCAAACGCCTAGCAGCATTCTGGCTACTTCTCCCTCTTCGCCCTCTGTAAGCGCATTCACAGCCTCTTCTTTGCCGTCAAGCCTGCCGAGGAGAATTTCGCAGATAAGGATTTTCATATCAATAGTTTTATCCTGTTCAAACTCCAAAACTTTCCTGTAAGCAATAAGTGCGTTCTCAAAATCTTCCTGAAATATGTAAATATTTGCGCGAGCCATATACAAAGACGCGGCAAAAAGTTCGTTATCTTCGGCTTTTTGGAGCCATTCAAGCGCTTCATTTACCTCAAAACGCGTATTATGAATTTCCGAAAGCAAAATATATGCCGGCAAAAAGTTTTTGTTTGTGTCAAGCGCACGTTTTGCAAGTTTCAAGGCACTTTCGTAATCCCCTCTTAAATTTTTAAGTTTGGCATACTCATAAAGATGCGCCGTAGTAGGTGAAACTTTCACAAGCAAAGAAAGCCTCGTTTCGGCGCGTTCATAATCGCCAAACATTATATCAATAGTAGCCGTCAGAAAAAGCGCGTTCATATTATGCGAATCAATCGCAAATGCTTTTACAAATTCCACCCGCGCCTCTTCAAACTTCTCCAGCCTGTATAACGCCATGCCGTAACCGGTTATGATATCGGCGTCGGATTTGAAAACATTTTTTCCGCGTTCAAAAGTTTTACGCGCCTCGTCATTCTGACGCGCAGAAAGCTGCGCATATCCAAGACGCATAAACAAATCTTTTTTTATAGGGTTAAGATTAAGAGCTTTTTGAAAATAAGTTGCCGCTTTTGCGAACTCTCTTTCAGCCTCGTAAAAGTAACCCAAAGTTCTGAAAACAGACTCGTTCGCCGGATATAATTCCACAGCCTCAAGAAGTAAAGCCTCCGCCTCTTCTTTTTTCTTTTCGGTTGCGCTTACCCATTCGAGACGCCGCTCATGAAGCCCGTCGGAATGGAGAAGCAGATGCTCGGTCTCGACGTCGATCGGAACACCGTCGTCTGGAATCTTCGTGAGTCTGGAGAACACAAGCGAACCGATCGTGTCTATTCCTTCCTTATCCTCAAGCGAGATCCCGGTCTCCTCCTCGAATTCGTCGAGAGGGCACGATGCGTGAACGAGCCATGTCGAATCTCCGGTGCGGCTTATTTCGGGATCGCGGTCGTCGGGGGTGTCGGACTCGTCGTAAATGTCGCCCACGATCTCTTCGAGAAGGTCCTCCATGGTCACGACTCCGCACGCTTCGCCGTATTCGTTTACGACGATCGCCATGTGCTGTCCCTTCTGCTTCATTTCGCGGAGCACGCTGTCCGTCTGCATGGATTCCGGCACGAACAGCGGCGCACGCACAAGCTCGGTGAACGGACGCGGAGAGCCGGAGAGACGGTCTGTCAGATATTCTTTGGCGATGAGTATTCCCGTTACCGAGCCGATATCGTTTTTATAGACCGGATAGCGCGAATATCCCGTATCGGAAATTGTTTTCAGTATTTCATCGTCGGGAGTGCCCTCGCATATCGCGGTAACATCCATGTAGTGGGTCATTATCTCGCGAACGGAATGCTCCGAAAAATCGAAGATGTTTTCGATCATTTCACGCTCTTCGGAATTGAGCGCACCCGAGGTCTCGCCTTCGTCAACAAGCTTCAGAATCTCTTTTTCGGTGACATCCGTCCGTGCGGCGTCCGGCTCGACGGAGAAAAGCTTCAGTATGAGTCTTGAGATCAGCGCGGGAATTCCCGCAAAAATCAGAGAGAATTTACACGCCGCGTCGGCGGCTTTCTGAGCCGGAACAAACGATGCGGCATTACCGGCAGCGGCGGCGGGTATGTATACTCCGAAGCAGAGTATCACGAGCGCCGACACGCAGATCACGATCGGCAGTGCGAGAAAGCTTACGGTGTCCGGAAGTGCTCGTTCGAGTTTTTCGGCAAATGCATAAGAAACGCAGACCGAGGCGGCAAGCGCACAGAAAACCGCGGAACAAGCAAGACGATAGCGGCAGGCATTACGTTTTCTGTAAAGCTTCAGTGAAAGAGGCTCTTCGTCCTCCTCTTCGGATTCGTCCGGAATACGGATCGCCGAGAGTACGGATGCGCTGAATGAAAAAAATGCACAGAAAACGGTAAAGATAATGCAGATCGTAAGACATCGCCCGAGAGGGTCCATTGAATTATATCTCCTGTGTTTGGATTAGATTCAGAGAATCTCAATTGGTTATCAGTATAGCATGATATTACGCATTTGTCAATAACAAAACGATAGTGTGCGTCGATCGTTCGGCAGAGTGATCTTTCAAAGGCTATGGTAATAAACTGCCTCGGATGTGCGTCGGACGATCTGTTCCGCGATTTCATCGATCGGGAATATGCACCGCCGTCTTGCGGGAAAGACAGAAAAAGCTTTCTCCCGAGGAACAGAGCGGAATTTTTGCGGCTGCGGATACATCGGTCGGGAGCATGGAAAAACAAGCGAAAAATAACATGCCGACGGTTGCGCCGATGCTGCGGCGGACCGTCGGCTTTACCGTATGCACGGACCTTGCCGGAAGAGAGTCCTTTATTCGACGTTCGAAATTCGCTAAAACATTCCGGCTACAGCGTATATTATGCCGTACAGGAATCCGGCGAAGGTACCGTACAGTATGACGGGGCCGGCGATCGTGAAGATTTTTGCCCCGACGCCGAGTACAAAGCCCTCTGCTTGTGTCAAGATAGGACACATAATTTTTTTGCTTTTCTCGAATTTTACGATTCAGTCCAACTGTAATCAGTTATTTCTTCTCAAAGGCGCATCATCCGGCCAGTTGAGCAACTGCTTTTATGATTTTCTCGGTGAAATCATCATGACACCGGAAATCAATCTCTATTCGTCCATTTTCATAGACACGGACCTTCTCTATCAATTTCCGAAGTTCTTTTGGGCGGTACTCATTCAAAAGCTGAATACCCTTGGCATCTGCTTCTAACACAGCAGCTTTTTCTTTCCCAGCCCTCAATTTTGTAATCATTGCTTCCGTTGCTGCCAATTCATCACGCATGGAATCTATTGCGGTCTGGCGCTCTTCCTGGGCTGCGATAAATTTATCTCGCGTCATCCTGCCATTTCGGTATTCTTCATATAAGTCGAGCTTGCTGTTTTGCGCTCGTTGAAGTGTACGTTTGAGCATCGCAGCTTTCTTTTCAAGCAATGGTTCTTCTCGATTTGCGTTCGCTTTTACCTGCACAGCTTTTTCCGCCAGTGTTTTCGCCAGCATCTTTACAACCTCAAGAACACTTGATTGCAGCGTCTCGATTGGTTCATGGAGCCGTGTGCAATCCGCATTAGAAGAAACGCCAGCTTTTAAACAAAACAGATGCGTTACTTTTCCCTTGGATTTTTGGAGTTTTCGTCCACAATACCCGCACACAAATAAATTATCTGCTCTTTCGCCAGCTGTGTTTTGATTAACGGTCTTAATTCGGCTTCTGCGTGATGCATCCGCCTCACTAAATATACTCTGGGAGATGATTGCCTCATGTGTATCTTCCACGATGATCCATTCGCTCCGCGGGAGCGCTCGCATCTTCCCAGTGCTGATTCCCACCGTTTCTCTTTTGTTGGAAATCATTTTTCCCATATAGCGCTCATCCTTAATGATACGGAGCACAGTACATGCTACCCATATCGGGTTCTCCTCAAGAATGCGTCCATTGTAAAACTCACCATTCTTTTCCTTATAGCTTGCAGGGGATGGAATGCCATCATCATTTAATGCACGGGCAATTTGTGCAGCTGTTCTTCCGGCAATACATTCTTCAAAGATTCGTACTACCACCGGTGCTGTTTCCTGATCCACAAGCAGATGGTGCTTATCTTTAGGATCTAACCGATATCCATAAAAAGCGCTGCCGCCCCAATACTCGCCGCGTCGGCTCCTGGTTTTGTTTGCACTCCTTACTTTCACAGATAAATCTCTGCTGTATAATCCGTTGATCAGATTCCGTAGCGCAAGCTCCAATCCGCCTGTCGTACCGATAAAATTATCACTGTCAAAGTTATCGTTTGCAGAGATAAAACGAGTCCCGAACAATGGCAATATCAGCTCCAGATATGCGCCAACCTCCAGGTAATCTCGTCCAAATCGTGAAAGATCCTTGACCATGATCGCTTGTATTTCTCTCCGGCGTATCTGCTCCATCATAAGCATGAATTGTGGTCTGTCAAAATTTGTGCCGGTATAACCATCGTCACAGAACTCGACAACCTCATATTCACAAAGCTCAGTGTGCTGCTCATAGTAATCACGAAGCAGTTTTCTTTGGTTTGTTACGCTATTACTTTCCGCCTTCCCGGAGGATTTCAGGTCTGCGTCCTCTGCCGATAAGCGAATATAAAACGCAAGAGTTTTGTTACATTGCATATCGTTCAACCTCCCTTTGGCGGATTGCGGCAAGATGAATGACTTCATCTAATTCATTTCTGAAATTAAATTTAACCTCAACATGTCCGTTATTGTACAGAATCATTTCATCAATAAAAGCGTCTACCATTTCTGCTGTTAATGTATCAGCATCCTTGTACTGTTCGATCAGCTCGGCCCACGATCCGCTTGCTGCAAACGACGGGTTGTACTTCTGGCATTCTTTTTCGAGTTCAGCAAGGAAAATACGCAGTTCGTCGGCCTTTGCAGCATATTCCTGACCCATGCTGATATAATCATTTTGGCTGAGTGTCCCGTTTGCAAATTCCTCATACAAGGACGCCTTTAATGACACATATCTATCAATTTGCTTTTTTACTCCACGAATCTGATCGCTGTAAATGCGAAACTTTGTTTTGCTGGATTCCTTCTTGTTCAATGCAGCAAGAAGCTCCCGCGCATCTGTAAATAGCTTGATTTGTGTACGGATCAGTTTTAGCGCGATATCCTCAACATCCTGCTTTTTTACCGCCTTTTTTACACAGTAGGATGAATTATAGTTCTCGTGTAACGAGCAGTAGTACCAGGGAACACGCTCCCCGGCATGATTTTTCTTGTTCCTCAAAAACATAGCTTGTCCGCATTCACCGCACCGGAGATGCCCCTTGAAAATACTCGCCTTTTTACTCTTGGAATCATATACGGCAGCCCGCCCGAGTTCCTCCTTCAAGCGCTGGAAATACAGCTGAACCTGATCGAATAGTTCCTTTGTTACAATCGGTTCATGTGTTCCCTTGGTAACAATCCATTTCTCTTTTGGAGCAGGACGGGAACCCTTTTGACCTGTGGAATGATAGGTTGATCGGAATTTCCCCGAAATCATCCAACCAAGGTATACTTCTTCGGTGAGGATGCGTTTTATCGTTTGCATATACCATTTTGAATTCTTAAAGTGGTCGGTAGATGCGATACCACGATCGTAAAGCAGCCGCCCGGGGGACGGTATTCCTTCGGAATTCAAGGTCGTTGCCACATAGTGCAATGTGTTTCCGTCGGCAACCATCTCAAACATTCGCTTTACCACCGGTGCTGTTTCTTCATCGACCACAAGATGATGCTTGTCCTTGGGGTCAAGGCGGTATCCATACGGTGCACGGCTTCCGGCAAATTTACCTTGCTCTTGGATTGTGCGCATGGATGAGCAGATCTTTCTTGAAATATCTTTGGCATACATTTCATTAGCCATGTTTTTTATCTGAATCGATATATCTGCTTGTTGAAATTTTGTATCAAATCGGTCTGTGACTGCAATGAAACGGCATTGAAAGAACGGAAATACCATTTCAATATACTCTCCGGACTCCAAATAATTTCGCCCAAGCCGCGAAAGATCTTTCACAATAATACAGTCGATCTTACCATCTCTCAGATCATTCATCATACGCGAAAACTCAGGTCGAATAAAATCTGTTCCGGATATATCATCGTCGCTGTAAATATCAAAGACGGACAGGTCTGAATGCTCTGACACATAGTCTCTCAGCAGCTGTAGTTGGTTGCCAATCGTATCAGCCTCGCGTTTTCTTTCTGTTTCTACAGAGATGCGTGCATATAATCCGGCCTTATATATTCTATCCGCCGCCGGCATCTGAATTGGCTCTGCGGCAGCGTTTTTCCGGCTTTTCCGTGCCATTTTATCCCACCTCCCTTTGGTTGATATAGTAATCCTTCACGCGGGATACCAGAGCCTCATAATCCTGCATATGGGCAAATGTCACTTCAATTCGCTTGCCCTCATAAATCATAATGTGGTCGATGCATTCAACCGCAACGATGCGTGTTAAACTTTGAATATTGCGGTGATCAAGGAACTCTTGTATCCATCGCTGAGGTGCGTTTCCATTTTCAATATATAAATCGATCTCATGGCGGATCTGTTCTTCGGCGAGCTGTGCCTCTGAAATACGCATTTCATACTGCTCTTTTATATCGAGGTAATCCTCTTTGGAAAGAATACCGTCGCGCATATCCTCATATGCGGATATTTTCAGTTTGCGATAACGGTCAATATCAGCTTCAACCGCAGCGAGTCGATCTTCCGCCTTGCGAATGCTCAAACGGTGTACCGGCGCATTACGGATTGTCTGAAGGCAGCCATCCAACTCTGCGAGCATGCGAATATGCTCTTGTAAAAGCCGAAGGACGGCATCCTCCAATTGCTTTTGGGAGATACGGTGCGAGGTACATTCTCCGGTATTCTTGTGGTTACTACAGGTATAGTAGCAGAAACGCTTGTTGCCGGAGGTCTGCGTTTTACGCACCATAGCGCCGCCACAATCACCGCAACAGAGAAGCCCTGCCAATGGGAACAGTCCGTTTTCGCGTGGGGAGGTCCGGGTATCAAGCTCAAGAAGTCGTTGTACTAGTACAAACTGACGAGGGTTTATGATCGCTTCATGTGCGTTTTCGTAAATTGCCCACTTATCCTGTTCATTGACGATAACTGTTTTGATTTTATAATTGGGCCGAGTCCGAATTCCTTGTACAAGCGTTCCAACATAAACCGGGTTGGTAAGAATTCGACGAACTGCAACCGGTGTCCACTGTGCTTTGCTTTTCGTTTTGAATGATGTTTTATATGGCAGCCCTTTGCTTCTTTTATATTCAAGTGGTGAGAGAATGCTCTGCTCGTTAAGCCTGCGTGCAATGGCATCCTGATTGATACCGCTCAATTTCCACCCGAAAATATCACGCACAACTTCTGCAGCGTAAACATCTACAACAAGTTTGTTCTTATCTTCCGGTGATTTTTCGTAACCGTATGGTGCAAACGCTCCGATGAACTCACCGTTCTTTCGCTTTACCTGCAGCTGGCTGCGGATCTTAATGGAAATATCTCGGCAGTAGTTATCATTCATCAGGTTTTTGACCATGATGTTAAAATCGTCCGCACTGCTTCTCGTGATAGTATCGACTCCGTCGTTAATTGCGATCAATCGGACCCCATAATACGGAAAAAGACGATCGATATACTTTCCGGCGTTGATATATTCACGCCCGAAGCGGGACAGATCTTTTACAATGACACAGTTCACAACTCCGGCGCGGATGTCATCCATCATACGCTGAAAGTCAGGACGGTCATAATCTGTCCCTGTATATCCATCGTCTTCTCTTATAGAAACAAGCTTTATATCAGTCTTGTCTTTAAGGTAGTCCAGAATAAGCTGCTTTTGATTGGAAATGCTGTTGCTTTCGGCCTTTAAGCCGGATACGCTGTTCAGATCTTCTTTTGAAAGCCTCACATACGCAGCAGCTTGATATTGGGTTTGCTTTGTGTTTTCCATATGCTCACTCCTTCCGATGGAAATCAGACATGCCGATAAGCATTCAGAAGAGCGAGGTATGATAATTTAGTCCGAATGTAGTATAGCATATTTTTTTGAATAAGTCTATGGCTATCGTACATTTCCATTACTTACCGTTCTGCTGTGCGCAAAAGGTCCTCGAAATTCTGTTGAAATGACGGCCCGTCTGGTTTGTAATTCACTTTTACGGCAACATCGCCAATACGAAAGCAATAAGGATTCTGAACCTGCTGTAAAAAGCTCAGAATTCTCTCTGATACCGGTCGGGTATCGTCGATTTGAACCTCGTCCAAGTCGATCAAACTGCCTTTGTCGACATTTTTGATGTCAACACTTTTTAACATCTCAAAATCAGTTCTATCGTAGCTATTCATCAAATTCTCCTTTCGCCGATATTGAAATTATTGCCAGAATGACTTGCGTCTATTCACAATGAAGTTTTAATGTCCACCGGCGCCTGCAGCGAACAGGTCCACAGAAATTTCATCTCCCCGCCTTCATTGTGGCCGGGCCGCGAGTTACGGGCGTATCATTGTCCCAGCTGCGCTTCATGGCGAAATGCAGGAGCCACCCGCATATTATTACTCATGGTTCTGACTGCCGATCAGACGGATAGGCGCTCGACGAAGCTGGAATGTGTCGGTTCCGGACTATTCAATTTTCAAGGTGCAGGTAAGCACGAGGGTGCCTTACATAAGTAAATACGGACAGTTTTTTTGTCTCATACACTCGCCGACAAAAAAATTTCAAAAATGCTGGCTTCAGATATCCCGAAACCGGCATTCACCTCAAATCTTAAATTTTGAGATATTGAGCGCAATATGTATGAGAATGTATTGCTTCAGGTCCTCATCCATGCGGCCATACAAATAGGAATGATGCTCGATCAGAGGCATATATAACTCCAGTATGGTCTCTAAATCCCGATGACTTCCCATAACGGCTCCTTGCAGAACCTTTTTGAACTCTGATTTGTTCATTCATCATCACCGCCTTCCATCAGATGGGAGCGCAGCCTTTTCAGTGCAATGCACCTTTGATTTCTGACATATTGCAACGAGCAGTTGAGTCTTTGGGCTGTTTCTGCTTCACTCAGATCTTCCAAAAATAGCAACTCCATCACTTGACGGCGCTTTAATGGCAACTCCATAAAAGCCTTTGTCAGCCGTTCCTCCTCAAAATCATAAGGGGACTGCATCCTTGTGATTTTTGGCCATGACTCGCACTGCGCCAGATCAAGAAGTTCTGCCTCTGGTATATCCTCGTAGGATATGATTTCCGGACGATTCTCATATTTCCGCAGGTAATCAATTTTCGCTCGCTTAATAATTGTTTCAAGCCACCGAGTAAACTTTGCCCGTAGCTCATCCCGTTCGGGATAATCCTGTCTGTGGTCCATTTCCATGCCTCCTTTTGGCATGCCACCACAGCAGGAAGAAAACATACCGCTTCACGGCATGTTTTACAGCGATATACGCAACATGCCATGATGGCATGCTGTGAATAAAATAGCGGTTGGTCGTTACGATGATTATCACAGCGATCAGAACATCGGACTCACCCCCTTCCGAAAAGCATAATAAAAAACGACCATACCACACCCTCGTGTGATACAGTCGCTTCATGCGTGAATATAAAACCGATGCCAACGGCTCGGCTATGTGTATGCTGATAAAAAGGCAACAATACTTTTTCCTTTTGTTAGGGTCTGCACCTCATCATATGTACCCCTCGCTTTTGCCTTATGTTTTGCTGAACTTTTCAAGTGAATCCAAATAGGTATTGAAGCCTTCGCACGCCAGTATCCGTTTTGATACCGGGTATTTCTCGATTCGTTCGGAAATTTTCTTCAGGTAAATTTCCTCGGGATGAGAAAACTCATGGGCCAACAGTTGATCCGTGGTTGCATTCAAAGCGTTTGCAATACGAACCGTCATTTCGAGGCTTGGCTTTACCCGTCCGTTTTCAATCTGACCAATGTGGCTGGCGGAGCATTCGCACTTTTCCGCAAGGTCCTCTTGCCGGAATCCCTGCGTAACTCGGAGCCGCCGAATATTCTGTCCTAAAGTCTTGTAGTCCACTGCACATATCTCCTTAAATATATTTTAGTGGACGCCGCGGCGAAAGTGAAGAATGCATAAATTGTACACACGCACCATAAGTGTGATATTCAGAATTTTTCTTTGTTTTATCCCACCTTAAAAGCAAATAAGTCTGCCTATAGTATCAGCAGACTCATTTGTGCTTAATTGAACATGTCCAAATTATCGAGCATTTTGGTTATATCCTCTTCCAAAGCCTCGGAAGTTCCACTCATTGAAGTATCCGCTATAGTTTCGGTTGTATGCAGTTCAGATAGTTTCTCCTCCACGATGCTCCGTATCAACCGTTCCATTTGACTGCGGTCGAAGGCAGGAGCAACCTTAACCTCTATTTTACTATAACCGGACTGTAACTCCGGATGAGTGTCGATATAATCACTCAATGCCGAAATAATTACCGTACTTTTTCTGTTGCCCAGGTTTTCCAACAGCTCGCCGACACGAATCTGATCTTCGTTGTCGGCACTGAACTGCAGCGTAAATCTATATTTTCCGTCTTTTCTCACCGCCCACACCGTCCTTTATGTAGGACGATGGGACAGCTGCACTCTGCCAAGCATTTCGTACCCAAGCGCATTGGCATTGGGAGACTCCACAAAATCCGCCTTCGCGACCAGCGGAGAAGCCTCCAGAAACGGTCGGAGAAGTAGACTTCCGCCGCCGATGAACACAGCAGGATTGGAACGGAGATCAACCTGTAGCTCGCGCAGCTGGTTGAGAATATCCTGAGCATGAAGCTTGGTTGCGCCGCAGATTGTCTGCTTAACATCATCCGGCAAAATTGTGTCCTGACCGGAAAGAACAGCGCTGATGTGCTCGTCCTCGATACGCATATCGTGGAGTGCACCCACTTTGCGAATGATCTCATTGTTCATAGTGATAATACCGGTTTCAAGGGAACGACAGAACTGCAAATCGGGTTTGCCGTTTTTCAGAAGCAGCACATCCGTCGTGTAGCCGCCGATGTCAACAACAAACACCCGAAGCATGTTAACGACCATACTGCTTTTCGGAACAACGGCCGCATATGCCTGCGGGAACACCATCACCTTATCGATCATAATGCTGTACGGTTTATCCTTATAAACAAATTTGATAATGCCGTCCCGTTTGAAATACCGAGCGAATTTGTCCTTGAGTACGCCGTAATGCTCCGGCGGCAATCCCACTGCCAGTTGGATCTGTTCAACGGGGCTGTACCGTCCGGTATCCTCAAGCTCCTTTGCAATGGCAAACAGCGTCAGAATAAAATAGCGCTCGTCCTGTGTTTTGTCGCGCATGTAGCTCAGGCGCTTTCCGCTGGGCGTCCAGTACCGCCCGTCATATTCCAGGATTTCGTCCGCCATAGGCGGCTTGACGGTGTGCTCAGACAGACCGGAAACAAAGGAATGGTGCGGCGTTTTGATGGCATAGTTGCCGTGGTCGATTGCAATCAACATATAAGGTTCCTCCTATATTTCAGTTTTGGATTTTCATTATCATTACACGGTTCAGTATGCGTATTTACAACGGGAATGCGCATTGCAAAGCAAAATAAGCACGAAAAAGGGCGAAGCCGAAACCTCGCCCTTCCGTTTTACTATGATTGCTTTTTCCGAAAAAGATACTCCCAGATATAATCGTCAAGCCCTTTGTAGGCCGGATCCCACAGATAGGTACCATACCGAAAACCCATATCACCGAGCAGCTGCAGAAGATTATTATACCCGTTCTGCACATGATGATTGGTAGCAAAATCCATATCGAAAGCCGTTTTGATTTCGACCAATCCCTCGCTGCGCAATTCTGTCAGAGTCAGTTCAAGCTGCGTCAGGGTATTCACGCCCGGAACGGCCAGAACCGTCAGACCGGTAAGAGCGTTTATTACATCCGCTTTCATTGGTCCTTCTGTCAGAACAAGCATCGGGCGTACAGGGCCGGACAAATGCGTCCATCCCTCAGCTTTGCAGCCGTCTTTTTTCTCGGTACTGGAGACCCATCGGAATTTGCGTTTTTCGACATTGTCCCGACGGATCTGCAGGCCCTGAATTCTCCCGTAGCGGTCACGCACGGGGATCAGAATGCCGCGTTTCTCATGGATAAAAGTCCATGCACCGCTGTCATCCCGATAGAATCCGGGCACACCGGCGAGATATAGGCCATCAGACTGCAATTGCTTTGCAATCTGCGTCATACCGACGACCGGCGTTGTTTTATATCCGAGCCTCTCGATATCTGCATCTGTCAGACCGCGTCCGAGTAAGTTTTCCTTATGATCAGAGGCCAGCGTAAGTTTGGAGAGCAATGCACTATAGGTTGCATGGCGTGCGTCGATATCCGTTAATGGGCATTCCGTATCCGCTTTCGGCAGAATCTTCTGCCGTGGGCGCGAAGCATTTTCAGGTACTCCCATTCGTGCCAAAATCGCTTTGCGGACTTCATCGCGCGGAATGCCGGTGTATAACGCATATAAATCGAATATTCCGCCGGAAGCACCGCAGCGCGGGCAACGAAAGACTTCCTTTTTCAAGTTGATATTCAAATGCCTTTTTCGCGGGTTCTCGTCACAGCATGGACACTGTACATAGTACGAGCTTTGACCGGACGAGGGATACGGTATCCCAAGCAGTGAGATAATATCCCACATATGAATCTTTTCCATACAACCTCCTTTCCGGGGACGGCAGGCTTTCTGCCGCCCCCGAATTTATTCTGCTTCACGCTGAAGCTTTCTGTTGTGCATATTCACAAATCAGCTTTGCTGCATTGCGAATTTCCTCGCCGCCCGTAAACTTTGTTGCACACCACTGGATCGCTTTCGGATCCATCTGCAATACATCACCCAGCGTCTTTCCGCCGTACTTGGTTATCGGGCAAGGGACGCGCATAGCCTGTTCTACCTTTTCTTCAAAGGTGAGTTCCCTTTGCGGAGGCGCCGTTGGCTCCACGGTGTATTCCTCCTCCGTTTCCGGCTCAGGCGCAACAGCGGGGTTTTTAGGCGGTGTGCTGCCGCCTGCCTGAGCGCTGTTGCCGTTCAGTTCATCCGTGGCAGTGCCTTCAAATTCATCACCTGCCATAGCAAACTGCAAACCGAATCCGGCGTTACGCAGTGCAATACCGACGGCTGCCGTCTGTGCCCATTCGCGGGGTGAAACGGAAGGTTTATCTGCCAGATATCCGCGAGAGGCGGTTGCCTCGGCAAGATAGCATTCCGCACCGTCCTTGTAGCTTGGATATACCTTGGCGGTCGCCACAAAGCAATCCTTTCCGGGTGATACCGTAATGGCAATACGTCCTTCAGGATACTTCATGCGAAACCACGCCATCTGGATCATAACCGGGAGACGCTTACGCACCTCACCGGTTTCCAGATCGGTATAATCTACCGCAAACGGTGTCGGATCGAATCCGTCCACCTTGTTGATTCCTTCGATTTTAGCGAGCATAGCCGCCTTATCATTCGAGTTGTTCTGACTCATTAGAAAGCCTCCTTAGAAATTGATATAGGTGTTGCGATACTGCATCCAGACGGGCAGAATCGTCTTAATGTAATTGTTGATGCAGGTTTTGTACTGTTCCTGCGTAGATGCGTTAAAGCTGGAGAAACGCTTGCGTCCGTCCTGTACGACCTGCGTAAAGGACTGCAGGGCAGTTTCACGCTTTTTCTGTCCTTCGGCATCCGTCTTGGGACCGAACTTGCGCTCATTCAGCGTAAAACGCACATAGGCGTCTACAAGCTGGAAATGGAATCCCATAGATTTGGTGTCCATCGTAACCGGCGCAGATTTACACAGGCTCTCAAAAGTCTCCAGCACACAAATGCGGTAGTTCAGTTCCTGCATAATCAGCACCTGGTCAAGCGGTAAGCTGTTTGCCGCAATCTGCTCACGGATATCATTCTGCCTTTTTCGGTACTGCTCCAAAATTGTTGCCATTTCGGTACTCCTTTCATTGCATAGCGGCCTGCAGGCGTTTTGCCAAACAGGTGCCGCGTTTTTCTGTGTCGGTTTTTTTGATTGCCATACACAAAGCACGGCGCTCACCGACAATGATGACATTCTCCTTGCCACGGGTAATGGCGGTATACACCAGAGGCCGTGTCAGCATGACGTAGTGGGCGCATTGCAGGTTGATGATCACGGATCTGTATTCCGAGCCTTGCGACTTATGGATGGTAGAAGCATAACCCAAATCCAGCATATCAAGCTGACTCGTGTCATACTCAGCCATTCGTCCGTCTCCGAAATCAATCGTGACGGTCGTCTCGTCACCGGCTTTGCAGATTTTTGTGATATACCCGATGTCGCCGTTACTGATTTCATCGCAGTTTTTGATCTGCATCACCTTATCGCCGCAGCGGAACTTTCTCGTCCCGTGAGTGACCTCAGCCTTGTCCGGCGCAGGAGGATTGATTTTCTCCCGCAGCAGCTCGTTGAGCGCATTGACGCCGGTTTCGGTTTTCTGCCGGTATGGTGAGAGCAATGCGACATTGTCCACACCATATTTGGCAGTTTCCTGCAGATACAGCTCTACAATTTTCTCGGCCGACTTGGGAATACTCGCCGAGTCATAAAACTGAAAGTCGCTGCCATACTCAAGACTCATATTCCCGTGACGGATCAGTTTAGCATTGGTCGCTATCCGGCTGCCAGCTGTTTGACGGAAGATTTTATCCAGCTTCACGACCGGCACGATACCACTTGCGATCATTTCGCTCAGCACCGCCCCGGGTCCGACAGATGGCAACTGATCAGCGTCTCCGATCAGGATCAACTGACTGCCCGGTTTTACAGAGTCAAACAGATCTCCTGCAAGGTAGATATCCAGCATAGATACCTCATCGACCAGAATCAGGTCGGCATCCAGCGTTTCCGGGTCGCCATATTCTCCGTCTTCACCGGCAATCAGCCCCAAAGCCTTATGGACCGTAGAGGCAGGGAATCCGGTTGACTGCTCCATACGCCTTGCGGCACGCCCTGTCGGCGCGCAGCACACGATCTCCTTTGACGGATGATTGCGGCTGTAAATGCCAAGCAAAGCTTTTTGCAGCATCGTCTTGCC
>ENA-ORMR01001456-ORMR01001456.1-human-gut-metagenome-genome-assembly--contig:-NODE-1456-length-18106-cov-2.855188_pt1 | contig 18106 bp, 19 predicted proteins | sample MGYA00242107_ERZ509003 | MGnify/ENA primary metagenome ERZ509003 (study PRJEB26280, sample SAMEA2338699) | human gut metagenome | biome: human gut; feature: human-associated habitat; material: faeces... | reverse complement strand
GATTTCAGTTAACGCCGGAATAGAAGTTTCTGTTGCCGCAACAAAATCCTATATGGCACAGTTGCTTTCATTCTACCTGTTAGCACTAAAAATGGCAGAAGTTAAAGGTTCATTGGACAGCACGCTGCTCAAAACCCTTAAAAGCGAATTAATGGTTTTACCGCAAAAACTTGAAGAAATTCTTGTTCATAAAGACGAAATCCAAAAATGTGCAAAACATTATGCAAACACAAAAGATTTCATCTTTATCGCTCGCGGAGTGAACTTCCCGACAGCGCTAGAGGGTGCGTTAAAACTTAAAGAAATCAGCTACATCAACGCAACCGGCTATCCTGCAGGCGAACTTAAACACGGACCGATTGCGATGTTAGACGAAAGCATGCCTGTACTTGCGATTCTTATGAAAGGTCTTGTTTACGACAAAATTCTTTCAAACAGCGAAGAGTCAAAAGCGCGTAACGCGAGAATGATTGCCCTTACGAACTCAAATGACCCGAAATTAAATGATTTATTTGATTTTGTAATCCGTGTTCCGGAAATTCAGGAATACTTATCACCGTTGCTGGCAATAGTTCCGCTCCAACTTCTTGCATACTATATTGCAGAATTTTTAGGCAAAGACGTTGACCAGCCGAGAAACTTAGCGAAATCGGTGACTGTTGAATGATTACGACAAAAACAATAAAATTAAGAAAGCCCATTGAATTTGACAACCTCTGGATAGAGAACCAACTTGCAGAGTATAATGTCGTTCGCTGGGCTATTATAGAGATAACGGAAAGGGAAATAACCCTCTCCGTTTCAATTACCGCTTAACACAATGAACAGTCATTCGCTCGTTACGGCCGTGTAACGCTCTTGTACCGCTACCAAATCCTTGTGTCCAGCCTATAGTTGAAGAATAAATAATTGAGGACCAATAATCTGTCGCTGTGGAAACAAGTTCACCATTCATAAGTTTTTGATTAACGAACATCGACGCAAGTTCATCCTGAGATGGTATTCTGTAAGATGGGTCTTGTTCTTTACAAACACTTAATGCTTCTTGCTGTGTTGCGCTTCTTTCTGCAGCCTTTTGAACCGGCACATCCGGAGCAACAACAGCACTATCAGTCGAATACAATACCGTCATGAATCCAATATCTTTTCCAACTGTATTTGGTCCTTTATTACCGTTCAAATCGTAAATACTCATCATACAAACTTTTGATTGTATATTGTAAGACTCTTCATTCATTCCTGAAGTACAATTCGGGTTATAAAACACCGCTATACTTTCACCGTTAATGGTCTCAAACGCAGCAGCCTTAACATTAGCGTGAGAATAGTTGTCAGAAGAATGTCCTTCCCAAACAGCATTGACCAGCATCATATTTACAGATGCATTGTCAGTTGGGAAATCATATTGTGAACCGTGCATAGCCATAAATTTTTCCGGCAGCCCACAGTCTTTCAGATGTTCACTGTCACAAATGTTGTTAATTTTAAGGACTTTGGAAAGCCCCGCGGTAACGAAAGTTTCTGCGGCAGTATCTTCCGTAACGACAGTTGAGCCGTTTTCATCTTGCCCCTCTGTTAAAGTTCCATATGCGTTGAGAGACGGCATTAGGGCAATTGCCTGTGAAAATCTTGCATAAAGCGCTTTTCGTTGAGTGTTCCAGGTTCTCTCGTTAATGTTGCCTGTGAGTGACGGTAACGTTATCGCGGCTACTACGCCAATAATTGTGAGGGATAACAGGATTTCCGCCATAGTAAATGCGGTTAAGCGGCTCCCCCCCCCCCCTGTGCAAATGTTTACAATTCGTTTTTTCATATTCTCTATCCTTTCTTTTTATAGTTTAAACCATGTTATGAAAAAAGTAAAGCCCTCAATCGAGGGCTTTACTCAAAAACATAAAAGTTTTTTAAACTAAACTGCTTTTTTAACTAAACCTTTTTTAAGGCAAGATGTGCAGACTTTAACAGATTTTACTTGACCGTTAATTTCAGCTCTAACTGTTTGCAAGTTAGGTTGTTGGTGTTTAACGTTTTGTTTATTTGAGAAAGATCTGCTTGCAGCTTTTAAACTTTCTTTTCCGCATATTTCACATTTTTTTGACATAATAATATTCCTTTTCTAGCTAGTCGTATAACAATATCATACAATGAAAATTCTTTTTTGCAAGTCACACTCTAAAATTTGTTATAAATCTTATCAATATTTTTCAAAAAATCATCTTTAGAAAAAAGTTTTTCTATTTCCTCTGCGCTCAAACGGCTTGTAACGTCCGGGTCAGCGAGAAGATTTGCTTTAAAATCGCCATCGTTTTCAAAGGCGTTCAGAGCGTTACGCTGAACAATTTTGTAGCTTTCTTCGCGAGTCAAACCCGTTTCAATCAGGCGTAATAGGACTTTTTGAGAGAAAATTATCCCGCCGAACTTTTCAGTATTTTTGAGCATATTTTTTTCGTGAACGACTAAATTGCGCACGACATTTTCAAAACGGTTGAGCATAAAATCCACTAAAATCAAACTGTCAGGGAAGATTATGCGTTCTGCCGAACTGTGCGAAATATCACGTTCATGCCAGAGGTTAATGTTTTCCATTGCGGCAAGTGAGTTTGCACGCACCACACGCGCAAGCCCGCAGAGGTTTTCGCTCAACACAGGGTTTTTCTTGTGCGGCATTGCAGAAGAACCTTTTTGACCTTTGGCAAAGCCTTCTTCCACCTCTAAAACTTCTGTACGCTGCAGATGACGGATTTCTGTTGCAAACTGCTCAATAACGCTTGCAATTAACGCCAGCGATTGCATAAAATACGCGTGACGGTCGCGCGCAATAATTTGCGTTGAAATCCGCGCCGGTTTCAAGCCCAAATGCTCGCATGTAATTTCTTCAATCACGGGGTCAATGTTTGAATAAGTCCCGACAGGGCCGGAGATTTGACCTACTTTAATCCCTTCAAGAGCGTGTTTAAAATTCTCACGCTGGCGCTCTAAAATATCAATCCACGAACAAATTTTCACGCCAAACGTCATAACTTCCGCATGGATTCCGTGGGAACGCCCGATACAAACAGTGTTTTTATGTGCGTCTTTCAGAGTATAAAGTGCTTCCAAAAGCCCCTCGAAATCTTTCAAGATAATTTCAGCGCTGTCAGCGATTTGGAGAGCAAAAGCCGTATCAATGACGTCTGAACTTGTCATTCCGACATGCATATAGCGGGCATATTCGCCCAAATTCTCGTTAACGCAGGTCAAAAACGCAATGACATCATGCCGGACTTCGCGTTCAATTTCGTCTATTCGCTCAACCGAAAACGCTGCGCGTTTTTTGAGTTCTTCAATATCGCCAATCGGGAAATCGCCGTTTTGCGCATACGCGTCACAAACAGCAAGTTCGACCTTGAGGTAATAGGCGAATTTTGAATCGAGTTCCCAAATTTTCTTCATCTCTTCGCGTGAATATCTTTCTATCATTGAACCTCCAGTATCCGGCGGCAAAAATCATCCACCTGATTTTTTAAATTTTCCAAAGTTCCGTTGTTGTGGAACACATAATCGCTTTCTTCAAGTTTCATAAACTGAGACATCTGCGAATTTATCCGGCGCATCGCGTCTTCCTGCGAAAGGTTATTACGCGCCATCAAACGTTCTAGACGGGTTTCATCGTCTGCGAAAACAAAAATGATTTTGTCGAATAAATCCTCCATTTTCGCTTCAAACACAAGCGGAATTGCGACAAGAATAACTTTTTCACCCCTCTGCGCCATGAAATATTCTTCCAAACGACGACGGATAACCGGATGAACGATATTTTCGAGTTTTTTGCGTGCGTGATAACTTGCAAAAACGACTGAACCAAGTTTTTGGCGGTCGATTACACCGTTTGTCGAGATATCTTCACCCTCAAACGCCTTTATAATCTCGTCCGCGTGCGAATTTAAAATTTCGTGACCTATTTTGTCGGTGTCGATAACATCGTAGCCTTTTTCTCTGAAAAAGCCCTCAACAGCGGTCTTGCCTGACGCAATATTTCCTGCAATCGCAATTTTAATCATTCGCCCCAATCCTGTTCAAGAAATTCTTCAATTCTTTTATCGCCTGCGGTTTAATTGGTTTAAACTCGCCGCGTTTCAAGCCTTCAATCGACACTGTAGCGTGCTGAATGCGTTTCAGGCTCTTAACTTCATAGCCAAAGTGTTCAAACATCTTACGAATTTGTCTGTTAAGCCCCTGAAAAAGAGTAATTTTCATTGTAGTTGAGCTGTTGTCCTGTTCAAGAACCGTGATATCGGCGTAAGCCATTTTGCCTTTTTCGATTTCAATACCGAGCGCCATTTGTTCAAGTTCGTGCTTGTGAACACGCGCGTTTACAGACACAAGATAAACTTTCGGAACCTTAACAGACGGATGCGTTAACTGATTTATAAGTTCGCCGTCGTTTGTTAAAATCAAAAGCCCGGTTGAATCTTTATCCAAGCGCCCGACCGGTTTAAGATGGTATAGATTTTCAGGCAAAAGGTCATAAATTGTTTTGCGCCCTTTTTCATCGTCTGCGGTTGTAATGTAACCTGCAGGTTTGAAAAATTTATAGTATTCGTGTTTTACAGGGCGAACCATTTTTTTATCAACAAAAACCTTGTCTTTTTCCTGCACAAGGAACCCGAGTTCTCTGACGGTTTTGCCGTTAACCTGAACAACGCCGCTTTCGATGAGTTCATCAGCTTTACGACGCGAACAAAGTCCTGAAGACGCAATATACTTATTTAATCTTACACCTGACATAACAGCTCCTTTTCAAAGACCGTTGCAAGAACTTCCGGCATTTTGCGGTAAAGTTTGCCCTCATCCGCCGTAATTGCAACGACTTCAACATCTGCAATAATATAAGGTTTATTGGAACCATTTGCGTAAATTTCTTGCGTAAAGGTTACAGATGTTCCGTTAAAAGCAGAAACCCTCGTATGAATTGAAAGCTGGTCATCCAAGCGTGCAGAGCGTTTGTAGCGAATGTTAAGGTTTGTCACCGGAAGTACTACATTTTGCGCCTCAAGTTCTTGCAAACGGTGTCCGTTTGCCTCACACCAGTAAACACGCCCCATTTCGAGCCAGCGAAGGTATGAACCGTGCCATACAACGCCGTAAGCGTCAGTGTCTGCGTAAAAAACTTTTTGTTCAAATATATGTTTCATAAACCTATCCTATCATGATTTTACTCTATTTCAACCATCTGAATTTCTTTTGTTGATTTAACGCCGAGTTTTTCAAGGCGTTCGATTTGGCCAATCATATTTCCGCGTCCGTCAAGTTTTGTAATCGCAGCGTTTAGTCCGTCACGGGTCTTTTTCAAATCCGCAAGAAGCGCCGCAAATTTATCAAGCATTCCGGTGCAAAGTTTGACAATTTCTTGCGCATTTTTGTTCTGCCTGTCAAGAGCCATAAAAGAATTAACTATTTTCAAAGACGCAAGAAGCGTTGACGGAGAAACTGGCATAACTTTCTTGTCCCAGGCGAATTTCCATAATTCACAGTCATCGCAGAATACGAGCGAATAACAGCTTTCAATCGGAATAAACATCATTACATACGGGAACGAATTTTCATCAGCATATTCACGTTTTGAAAGCCCGCTAATATGGGTTTTCAAGGAATGCTTAAATTCGCGCAAATACAACGCGCGCTCCTCATCTGACTGCGCATTCAAATAATTATCCCAAGACGCAAAAGAGGTTTTCGCGTCAACAAAAACTTTTTTATTTTCAGGCAGATAAACAACCGCGTCAGGTCTTCCCTCCGTAACAACCGTCTGCACGTCGTATTCTTCTCCTTTTCGCAAACCGGAGGTTTCAAAAACACGTTCTAAAACCAGCTCACCCCAGCGTCCGCTTGTTCTGTTGTCAGCTTTCATAACTTTTACCAAGGACGCAGCATCCTGCGAAATTTGGTTCCCGGCTTTAATAAAAGTCTGAATATTATTATCAAAAGCAACAAGTTTATCACGTTCAAGGCGTGCGTTTTCATTATTATGTTTTTCAAAATCCTCAATCCGTTCCTTAAACTGTTTCAAGATACGGTCAAGCGACTCTGCGTTCTTTGATGTAATTGAATCGGAGGAATTATTAAAAATTTTCAACGCCGTATTTTCAAACTCTGTCTGCATACGCTTATAAAGTTCTTCTTCACGTGCTTTAGCGTTTTTAGAGAGCACAAACTGGAGCCCAAACGCTAATCCAACCCCTAATATAAAACCGATTAAAAAAATTACAATATTCATACTACACTCCTTGACACAAAAATTATACCATAAAAGATTTAGGTCATGGTCGAAAGCATGGTGTAGAGCATGATTGAGGGGTTTTCTCAATCTTTAGATTTAGATTTATTTATCCTACCGAAATCTCGTTAATATCGACCAGTCCATGGATGTAAATACCCTGCAAAAAATGTAGTATTAAAAACGTAGAGGGAAGAAAAAAGGGAGCTAAAATAATGAGAGAGTTTAAAAGAAACGCAAAAGTTTTATTGATTGACGACAACGCAAATCACTTGAGAGGCGTAAAAGAATTAATCGAAATCGAAGGAACTTTTGACGTTGTTGCGACAACGACAAGTGCAAACGTTGGGATTACAATGGTTAAAAAATACAGACCGGATGTAATTTTAATGGACATCAATATGCCTGAAAAAGACGGTTTACAAGCAATTCAGGAAATTGACAAACTTGGTTTGGGCGTTAAAATCATCTCATTAAGCGGATATGATGATTCAGATTTAATCTTCAGAGCAATGAAATTAGGTGCTAAAGGTTACATCTTAAAAACTATGGCATCAACCCAGTTAATCAGAGCTATCGAAGAAGTTCTTGCAGGTAAAATCTTCTTACCGTCAACACTTTCAGCAAGATTCTTTGAATACTTCCAAAAATCACACAAAATGGAAACCTCACCGGCTTGCGGCGAAAACCTTCTATCAAACCTTACCAACAGAGAAGAAGAGGTTTTGGAACTTCTTACAGAGGGTGAAAACTACAAAAGCGTAGCAACAAAATTATTCATCTCCGAAACAACAGTTAAAACCCACGTTAACAGCATTTTCCAAAAATTGCAGGTAAACGACAGGACTCAAGCGGTTCTATACGCATTGAAAAACGGTTTCGGCAACAAAAAGAGAGTTAAAATCTCCGCATAATGAAAGAAAAAAGTGTATTTCATGAAATAAAGAATCAAATTTCCGTGTGCGATTTGTACACGGAAATTATTCGTAAGATTCTCGATAAAAAAGGTATTGAGGACGAAACTCTGACGCGCGCGATTGATAATATCAAAAATTCGTTATCATTGATTGCGGATTGCGCAAGCTCATTGCGCGAGGTTCGCCTGCAGGAATTAAGCCTTGCAAACTTAATTGCCGGGGCAATTGAAATTTGCAAGGCTTATAAAGATATTACGTTTGTGGACGAAATTCCAGCTGCGACAGTTATCCGCGCCGACAAAAATAAATTCACCTCTGCGCTTGTAAACATAATCAAAAACGCAATTGAAGCCGGTGCAACAGAAGTAAAAATTTACCCCCGCGGCAACGATATTTTAATCGAAAACAACGGCGAACCAATTCCGGCAGAAATTCGGGAAAAGATTTTTACAGACGGTTTCACAACAAAAGAAAACGGTTCCGGTTTGGGACTTATGCTTACAAAAAAATCATTAGAAGAACAGGGGTTCAATCTGTCACTAGACGCTGCAACAGACGTAACAATTTTTAACATTTCTCACCGGTAAACGCAAAAAATCCTATGCATATCCTTTAATATATATAAGGGAAACTAGGGAAAACTATGGATTTTTTCAGATCACTAAACGAAGTACGAAAAAATAGCAGCCAATTAGACCGTTGGGAACAGCAGCAGCGTGATAAAGACGCCCAAAGAAAGGCGTATCAGGCGAAACACGCTCCGACTCCTGATGAGATAGAAAGGGCAAAGGAACTAGGCGAAACCCTTATTAATGTAATTGACGTAATGGACGACCACTCCGAAAGCGTTGCCGAAAACGTCGAAACCGCAACTGCCGGAATTTCAACACTTACAATGCTTGCCGGTGGTGGTGCTACCGCCTATATGGCTTGGAATTTGGGTGTAAAAGCAAACAAACAGCTTAAAGCTGCACGTGAAACCTTTGATAAAGACAAAAAGACTCAAGAGCTTATAGAAAAACTTAATAAAAGCGCAGAAATAAGAAAACCAAACGGCGAAGTAATCAAAAATATGCGTTTTGATCCGCACGATTTGCGCGGCGGCAAGAGATTTTTAGAATCTATTACTGACAAAACTCTTCAAGCCGAAGCCCTTGAGATGAATAAAACCTGGAAAAATACCAGCAAACAAATTACAAAAAAAGCAAAATACGCCTGGATTGCAGTACCTGTAGTCGGGCTTGTAAGCTGGTTCTTAGGTAATGTTTACGAAACGAAATTACAGGTAGACAGCTCCCGTATTGCACGTTTTCAGGCACGCAGAGAGCTTAAAGACCCTAAATCTTTCGTAAATTACACCCCGGAACAAATCGCCAAGGCAAAAGCAGAACTTGACAAACATCCGGAAAAACTTAAAAAAGACAGAAAAGATAAACTTAAAAAAGGTTTGTTCACAAGTATACGCGAGCTTTTACGCGACCGTGACAACTACAACAGAACGAAAAAGCTCCGCGATAAACAGCAATCAATCGTAGAACGACCGCTAACCGATGCTGAAATTCTTCAGGCTAAAAAAGACCAGGAAGTTATCCAACGCACAATAAAACATCTTAATAACAGAGCTGAAAAATATTCTGAACAGATGGAAACAACCGCAAGCGTAATTATGAACACATTCCCAATCGTTGGGGGTGCAATCGGTCTTGGCTTGCAATTAGGTTTAGAAAAAACAGGCTTAATCAAAAAATGGGTCGGCAATTTTGTTGAAAAGAACGGTTCCGAAGATGCCAAAACTACTTGGGCAGCATTCAAAGATTTAGACAAAAAAGACCCTAAATATAAATCAGCTTGGAAAGAATTTTACGGTGAATTAACCGGAATCCCGCAAACAAGAAAGCAATGGGATAAATATTTTAGAAATAAAAGCCACGAAAATTTAGACAAAGAAGTTAAAAAACTTTCCAATTTTGACGCAGCCGTTAAGAAAGGTAAAACTTTACTAGCCGGTCAAATGGCGCACAGCGGTAAGGCAAAATGGATTATGGGTATGGCAGCAGGTGTTCTTGCAGCGTTCCCTAGTGCAATTATCGCGTTAAAACTTCAAAAAGACGCATCACGTGCAGGTCGTTTCACCGCAAAACGCGAACTGGAAAAAGACCCGACAAACTTCATCGGCTACGCAGACTCCGAACTCGATGAAGTAAAAGACGTTAAAAATACTGATAAAAAAGAATCAAAAATTAAAGAATACGCCCTCTTTATTCCGCGTATTTTACGTGACTGGTGGAAATACAACCAGTACAGAAATAATGATTTCAAACGTAAACAGGCGTTAAATGCCGAATTGAAAAAACTTGACGTAACGGATGAACAACTCCGCGATGCTAAAAACTTACAGGCAAAAGTTTTCAACACATTTGATAAAGTTGACGACAAATCACAGGCATATTCAGAAGCAACCGAAGCCGCAATAGAAACAATGCAGCCGCTGGTTTACGGCGCAGGTGCTTTAGCAATGATTTCGCCGTTGATTTACTTTGGTATTCAAACCGCCCGCGGCAAATATACTCCGGCAAAAATTACCGAAAAGATTACTAATGTTATTGCAACATCTACAGGTATTCTTAAATCAAAACTTTTCAAAAAATACCTTGGCGGCGTAGAAAAGAATGTTGCACACGTAGTTAACAACACAGATACAACAAAAACGACTCTCACAGCAGCGTTAAAAGATATCGACATCCTCGAAACCCCTATCGGCGAAATAATTTCAAAAGGCGTAAATAACGCAAGAAAACATTTCTCCGAAAGTTTCCGTGCGATGTCCGATCAGGAACAAATTGACGAACTCCACAAAATTGGCAGTATGATACGCAAAAATTCCGGCGAATGGACATCTTCCGACGATATTTTGTACAACATAAGACAAATCAAAAACACCGAAACCCGTGCCGATATTCTTGATATCTTAACGCTTAACAAAGAATCTCTAAACGCAATGCCGGCAGAGCGCTTTGATAAAGCAAAACAAGCACTTCTTGATTCACTCAAAGACTGGGAAGGCAACGTAAAAACCGAAAAATTGAGCGAAGCAATTCTGGAACTTCAAGATAAATTTGTCCAAAAAGTTCTTGGTAATAAAAAACTCGGCGTAGCACAAGAATTAGTACCGGAATTGAATGAACTCTCCGGCAAACTTGCAGATAAACAAACCGTACAAAACGCATTGCAGGCTATCCTAACAGGAGTTGAAAAAGTTTCCAAAGACAAATATATGCAATTCGTTGATACGACAGACATTTCAAAATACGTAAACGGACAAACGATTCCGCTTCAATTGAAAAATGTTCCGGGATACCTTGAAAAAATTGCAGATGTTGCAAAAGGCGCAAACGCAGCGGCACAACTTGCCGGTAAAAAAGGTCTGGGAGACACAGTATTCAGCCTTGACCTAATCGCCGACCCTAAAAAAGGTCTCTCCTCCCTCGCAAATTCAATCAAAGATTTGGATAATGAGGCATATATAAAACTCGTCAGCGGTTCACCAATCGGCGGCTGGGGAAAAGAAAGCGTTGTTAAAATTCTGAATAATATGTCAAAAGTTTGGGATAATATTCCGAAAGAAGAATCAAAACGCATAATGTCAGCAATGATTAAACAATTCAACGAAAATCCTGATAAGTTTGTTGAGGCGTTCAAATCAGGTAAGATTATGCAAATGTTTGCAACACCGCAAATCAAAAAGGCACTTCAAATTGCCGGCATAAGCTGGGTAGCATTCACCGCAGTGATGACCTACGTAATTGAGTCTTGGCTTGCAGAAATCCAACTTCGCGCAGGCAGATTGGGTGTAAAATCCGCAATGGATGATCTTCAAGACCACCGCTATTATGCAAACGTAATCCCAACAGAAAACACCGCACCGGTCGAAACTTCAACACCGGTTTCCGCAGAAAATAATTTACTTACTAAGTTTAAAAAGTAATGCTTTTTGTGCTATAATCTCCATGTCGTTTTGATAAAGGAGGTTTTTACCACACTTTCGTCGTTCTTGGTAAGAACTTCAACGGTAAACATAGGAGGTTATTATGTGGGAAAATGACATGAAAATCAATGAAGTTAGAGAAATTCGCACCCGTACATCCGTTTATTTTGGTGTCGGCGCAATTAGAAAGATTAACGACATTGCTAAAGTTTTAAAAGAAAAAGGCATCAACAAAGTTATTGTTATGTCAGGACGCAACGCTTACAAAGCGACAGGCGCCTGGGATTACGTTGAAAAAGCGTTAAAAGATAAAGAAATCGGCTACGTAAATTACGACCAGGTTACACCGAACCCTACAACTCATCACGTAAACGATGCTGTTAAAATGGCTAAAGATTTCGGAGCACAAGCTGTTATCGCTATCGGCGGAGGTTCTCCGACTGACGCAGGTAAAGCTACAGCTATCCTTATGGAATACCCTGACAAAACCGCTAACGACCTTATGGAATTTAAATTTGAACCTACAAAAGCTGCACCTATAGTTTCTATCAACTTAACTCACGGAACAGGTACAGAAACAAACCGTTTTGCGGTTGTAACAGTTCCTGAAAAAGATTTCAAACCGGCAATTGCATACGATTGTATTTATCCGATGTTCGCAATTGATGACCCAGAATTAATGACAAAACTTTCACCAAAACAAACAAGATTTGTTTCAATCGATGCCGTTAACCACGTTGTAGAAGCTGCGACATCAACAGTTGCGTCACCTTACACAATAACTCTTGCGAGAGAAGTTATCACACTCGTTGCAAAATATCTTCCAAAAGCAATCGCTAATCCTGACGATTTAGAGGCAAGATATTTCTTAGCTTACGCGGCAATGATGGGCGGCGTATGCTTTGATAACGGATTGCTCCACTACACCCACGCACTTGAGCACCCGTTAAGCGCAGTAAAACACGAGCTTTCACACGGTTTAGGTTTAGCGATGCTTTTACCGGCTGTTATTAAAACAATTTATAAAGACAGAGCAAACACTCTTGTCTACATTTTAGAGCCAATCGCACCGGGCTTGAAACCGGAAGCCGCTGACGCTGAAAAAGCCGGCAATGAAGTTTACGAATGGCTTAAATCCGTCGGTGTTCCTGAAAAATTAAGTGATGAAGGATTCACAAAAGACGATGTTGAAAAACTTACGAACCTTGTGTTTACAACGCCATCGCTTGCAGGACTTATCGACATTGGTCCGAGCGGAAACTCCAAAGATGTCGTTAGAGAAATCTACGAAAATTCAATTTAATCGTAAGGCGCGCCGTACACGGCGCGCCTTTTAAAAGCAGTTCTCCGCCGCACCGCCTCGCTGAACCGCGAGCCGTAGCGGCTGCGCTGTCTCTCACGCCACTCGAAAGTCTCGGATACGAGACTTTCTCGGACTCTTTTATTTTAATTTTGTTTGTGTTAAGATTTAAGCGTTACGACAAAATATAAAAAAGAGGTATGATATGCAAGCACGCAGAGCTGCAAGAGAATTAGCGTTTATTCTATTCTCACAGATTGATAAAGATATAAATAAGTATTCAAAAGCTGATTTTTCAAACATTGTGTTGAAATCAGTAAGAACTTTAAAAAGCAACGCAACAGATGAACTTCAACTAGCATTAAGTTCATTAATGGAATTTAAAGCGCAGGTTGATGATTACGAGGCTAACCACGAAACGAATTTAGACCGTCCGATTGGCGTTACGAATGTTCCTGTTCCAATGATTTTATCCTCTGACCTTTCAGAAAAAATCGGGGAAATGATAGATGTTGCGGAAAAATCACTTTTAGCACTTGAAATCGCTGAATTTACAACACTTGATTCACAAAGCGATGTTCAGGCGTTCGCAATCGAAATCGCGGAACAATACAAACAACACAGCGCAGAACTCGATGAAATTATCCAAAAATATGCGAAAAACTGGGATTTCCAAAGACTTGTGACAATGGACAAAAATATTTTGCGCATCGCTTTAATCGAACTTTTATACATCAAAGCAACACCGTTGAAAGTCGTTATTGATGAAGCGTTGGAACTCGCGAAAAAGTATTCAACAGACGAAAGCACAACTTTCATCAACGGAATCCTTGCAAAAGTTGTTGTCGACTATGGTATAGAGTAATGTTTAAATTCTTTGAAAACCTTAAAAACGCATTGAAAAACACCGCGGACACACTCGGCGGTATTGTAGATGTTGAAAAGGAAGAAGAATTTTCAGAGTTTGTATTAGAAGATATGGAAGACACCCTAATCAGTGCTGATTTGGGTGTTTCTTATTCTGCAGAGTTAATCGACAAACTTCGCGGACAGGATAAAATTAAGCCCTCACAGGTACGTGAATTTTTGCGCGGCGAATTTTTAAAAACGCTTTCGGACGCAGGTTCTACGGAACTGAACTTCAAAGGCGGTGAACTAAACATTTATTTTATAACCGGCGTGAACGGCGCGGGCAAAACGACTTTAATCGGAAAACTTGCGTATAAATTTAAGCAGGAAGGCAAAAAGGTTCTGATAGCGGCAGGCGATACCTTCCGCGCGGCAGCCGAAGAACAGCTTGATATCTGGTCAAAACGTGCCGGCGCCGACATTGTTCGTAAAGATAAGATCGACCCTGCAGCCGTTGTTTACGAGGCAATTCAAAAGGCAAAAAGCGAAAACTACGACGTGATTTTAGTCGACACAGCCGGCAGGCTTCAAAATAAATTCAACCTTATGGAAGAATTGTCAAAGATTAAAGCCGTCATAGACAAAAATGCCCCTGACGCCCTTCGCGAAAGTATTCTGGTAATAGACGCCAACACAGGTCAAAACGGTTTACAACAGGCAAAAGTTTTCAAAGAATGCACATCTGTCACAAGCGTTGCACTTACAAAACTTGACGGTTCCGCAAAAGGGGCAATTGTTCTTGCAATCGCTAAAACAATGGGATTACCTGTTAAATTAATCGGCGTCGGCGAAAAAATGGAAGATTTACGAGCATTCAATCCGCAAGATTTTGTAGAGGCTTTATTAAATGATTAAAGAAACCGCAACGACCAAACTCAACAACGAAATCCAACTTATCGGCTCACCCGACACGCCAAAAGGCGATTGTATTCTCATTATCGGCGTGGTTCACGGCGACGAGCCGCAGGGAGAATTTTTAATAAATAATTATTTAAACAAGGTTGCGACACTGCCGCAAAACCTTTTATTTATTCCGAGCCTCAACCCTGACGGTCAGGAACTTGAAACCCGCACAAACGCAAACGAAGTCGATATAAACAGAAATTTCCCGACAGAAAACTGGGAGCTTGGTGAACGTAACCGTTATTTTGGCGGCGAGGAACCTGCAAGCGAAATTGAAACTCGTTTTGTTATAAATGTTGTCGAAAAATACGCGCCAAAACTGATTATAACACTTCACACCCCGTTTAAGATTGTGAATTTTGACGGCGAGGCGCGTGAAATAAGCGAAAAAATCGGTAAACTCTTTAATTACCCTGTAGAAGAGAGTATCGGCTACCCGACGCCCGGAAGTTTTGGAACCTGGGCAGGAGTTGAGCGTCAAATTCCGATTATAACAATTGAAATGGACGAAGAAATCCCACAGGAAAACTTAATTGAACCCTTTGAAAAAATGTTGACTATTTTGAAATAATCATTAAAAAGCTATCAAGTGCCATTCATTTAGATGATTTATTAGAAAGAAATTACATTTATACTAATAAAGAGTCGTAATGTATAGTTAGAGGTAGTAAAATGATTATTCGCGGCGGTATAAATTACGTAGATAAAGGTATGACGGCGTCTTTGATGGCGATGCATTTGCAAAGCGAAATTATTGCTATCAACAACGAAAATATCACCGGCTTTGATAAAATCGGTTATCAACGCCAAGATCCTGTTGTATCATCTTTTACTGAATTTATAGGTGTTCACGGACTTTCTAAAGCAACTGACGATCAGGTAGGCAGAATTATGGTTTCCGACAATCCTCTTGACTGCGCAATAGCCGTAAAAGGTTATTTCCAAACCATGGATAAGGACGGAATTAAGATTACACGCGACGGACGTTTCAAAATCGACAACCAAGGCAACCTGTTGACACTTCAGGACGCACAGGTTCTCTCCAACGCCGGAATGCCTATCCAATTACCATTTGTACCTGAAAAACTCGAAGATATTAAAATCAATTCAAAAGGCGAAATAAGAGTTTTTAATGCCAAAACGATGAAACAAGAATTTGCAGGAACAATCGGCGTTGTCGATACCGAAGGCAGACTAGTTGCACGCCCTGATATTAAACAAAAATTCAACGAATGGTCAAACGTATCATTGCAAAACGAATTTTTAACAATGATGCCGACAATAAGAAACTTTGAGGCAAACCGCCAAATGTTTCTTATCCAAAACCAAAACTTACAAAAAGTAATAAACCAATTAGGTTCAGCAAGCTAGAGGTGTAAATAATGTATAGTTTTCAAGCAATAATAAGAAGAAATGTCAGCAACGTAACACACCAATTTGAAAAATTGGGCTACGTTGGCAACAACCTTGCAAACTATAATACAAAAGGTTACAAGTCAGTAAACTTTGAGCAAATGCTAACCGAAGATGGTTATCTTACGGGCGCAATCCGTTCCGATTACGCGCAAGGCTCAATTATGATTACAAGCCACCCTTACGATGTAGCTATCAACGGAACAGGTTTTATTCCGGTAGTTTCCGAAGACGGAGAAGTAGCCTACACCCGTGACGGCGCATTTAAACAAGGTAAAAACGGCTATTTGGTGACAGAAGACGACTGGATTGTCGGAGAAGGGATAAAAATTCCGGCAAACTGTTTCAAATTTGAGATTAAGCCAAACGGTGAAGTTTACGCATACGATACAAACGAAAGCATCTCCGGCAAAAAACTCGGAACAATTCCACTCGTAAGATTTGCGAGCCAAGAGAACCTTAAATCTATCGGAATGAATAAACTTCAAGCCACCGAAGAATCCGGCGAGGCAATGCTCGTAAAAGATCACGACTGTTTCGCGCAAAACAACCTAGAAAACTCAAACGCAAATATCTATAGCGGCGTCAGTGATATGTTAAGGCTTAACGCCTCAATGATTGCCGGAATGCGTATGATGAAAGTCGTTGATGATATGTACAACAAAGCAATAAACATACGGGAGTAATTTAGATGTATACACCGGTTGACAGTACACAAAAAATTGGACTTATGCTTGATTTGATTGCACAACGCCAAAGAGCGTTAGGTTCAAACATAGCAAACGTTGACACGCCAAACTATGTAAGAAAAGACATAGATTTTCAAACATACCTTGGCACGATGAACAGTCCGCTGGAAACAAAACTTTCCGCAATGCTCGGACCGTCAGGCGTTATTGAAGAACGCGAAAACGAAAAAATTGAAATTGCAAATGAATTAAACGAAATGCAACAGAATTCATTGTTATACACAATGGCAACAAGAAGAATGTCTTCAATTATAACGGAAATGAAAACCGTTATAAACGTAGGTAAATAGAGGTAATATTTCATGGGCATATTAGAATCAATGAATATAGGCGCAAAAGCCTTACAAGTTCACGGAACACGTTTGGATATCCACGCAAAGAACATTGCGAACGTAGATACTCCGAATTATGTGAGAAAGATTCCCGTGCTGAACGCAACGGAAGATATGTCATTTCACGGGCTTATGAACTCAATGAAAGAAGATGTTTTCGGTGTAGGAACACTTCCATATCTTCAAGGAGGTGTAACGTATTCCGGCACAATGGAAGACCCAACACTTGGTGACAAAATTTATCGTCCCGGTCACCCGGACGCAGACGCTGAAGGCTACATAAGAGCCTCCAACGTAAACCCTATGGTAGATATCGCAGACGCCGTAATTGCCCAACGTGCTTACGAAGCAAACCTTGCGGTTGTCAACATTTCAAAAGCAATGGCAATGCGCGCCGTCGAAATCGGTAAGTAATTTTAACGTTTTACACAACGAAGATTGAGTCCGCTATGAGTTCTTGGCGCATTATACCTGCTGCCCAGATAAAAACGTTGACTCCAAACCTCTGTTGCAGAAATTACTGAACTTGACCAATAATCTCCACTATAAATTCCAACTAAATCCTGATTATAAAAAAGCGAAGTTAGTTCATTAATATTAGGCACACGACTTTCTGAATCCTGATTTAAACAATATTTATTTATATCGTTATATTGTATTGAAGAACTTGCATTATGAGTAAGAGGTAATGGTGCTACAACAATGGAATCCGTAGGGTAAAAGACCGTAATAAACCCAATATCTTTATTCACCGTATTCGGTCCTTTACTTCCATTCAAATCATAAACAAGATTGACACAGAATTTAGGCTGAACGTAAAAATATTGTGCTAAACCGTGCATTGAGCTTTCCTCGCCCAAACTTGAAACGCAATTTGGGTTATAGAAAATCAAAACGCTTTCACCATTAGCGGTTTCAAAAGCTGCAGCATCTGAGTCAGTTAAGAATGAGGATTGGTTTCCCCAGCCACCAGTCTCGGAGATATCCACACTAACTAAAGCATTGTTTAATTCACTCAATTTGGTTGGAAGCTCCATATTAGAAGCGGTTAATTTGGTAATTTTTGATGAAAATCCGCAATCTTTAATATTATCAGGAGAGCAAATATTATTAATTTTAAGAACTTTTGCCAATCCTCCGGTAACAAAAGTTTCAGCATTAGCATACCCATTCACACTACCCATTAACGGTATAGCTTGTGAAATACGTGCATAAAGCGCTTTTCGCTGCGTGTTCCAGGTTCGCTCATTAATGTTGCCCGTAAGTGACGGTAGCGTTATTGCAGCAACGACGCCAATAATTGTTAGAGATAATAGTATCTCCGCCATTGTGAAGGCCTGTT
>ENA-ORMR01001455-ORMR01001455.1-human-gut-metagenome-genome-assembly--contig:-NODE-1455-length-18118-cov-22.169020_pt1 | contig 18118 bp, 17 predicted proteins | sample MGYA00242107_ERZ509003 | MGnify/ENA primary metagenome ERZ509003 (study PRJEB26280, sample SAMEA2338699) | human gut metagenome | biome: human gut; feature: human-associated habitat; material: faeces... | reverse complement strand
CCTTAAGAGCAGAAGCTTTTTCAAGGGAAATATTTGCCCTAGATCAAAATAGCCAGTTATATGAAGCCGAACAGAAAGGTATTGAAAAAGGAAAGGCTGAAGGCATTGCTCAAGGAAAAGCTGAAGGTATTGAAGAAAATAAGAAAGAAATAGCTAAAAAGTTATTTGAAAGTGGTCAAACTAAAGAATTTATTAGTGCTATTACAGAACTTTCTTTAGATGAGCTTGATAATATATTAAAATAAATAATTTAAGAATGATATTCTTTGATATTGATAACAAGAATAATTTACCTGTTGTTGATACTAAAGAGATGAAGGAGGCTTTGAATATGCTACTTAATATGAATAAAGATAGAGCCTTAAGAGCAGAAGCTTTTTCAAGGGAAATATTTGCCCTAGATCAAAATAGCCAGTTATATGAAGCCGAACAGAAAGGTATTGAAAAAGGAAAGGCTGAAGGCATTGCTCAAGGAAAAGCTGAAGGTATTGAAGAAAATAAGAAAGAAATAGCTAAAAAGTTATTTGAAAGTGGTCAAACTAAAGAATTTATTAGTGCTATTACAGGACTTTCTTTAGATGAGCTTGATAACATATTAAAGTGAATAATTTAATTTTTTATATAAACTAAATACTTGCCAATTTTTAACATATGCTGCAATAATATTGACTTCAAAGTCTTAAAATGTTATAATTCCAACGTAAAAAAGCATCTTTTTTTGATGCTTAATTTTTAAAATATAAGTTAGTCAACACTAACAAAAAAATCTTTGTTATGGAGGCAATTATGACAAAAGAAGAAAGAAAGCAAAAGCGTGAGCTAAAGCATTGGAATCAAGAAGTAAAGCTTATTCCAAAGATGATTGAAATATATTGTCATGGACATCATCATACAAAAAAGAAAGAACTATGTCCAGAATGTCAAGAGCTAAAGGAGTATTCCTTATATAGATTATCTAAATGTCCTTTTAAGGTTAATAAAGGCTTTTGTAGTTTTTGTAAAATTCACTGTTATAAGCCCGATATGAGAGAAAAGATTAAAGATGTAATGCGTTATTCAGGACCTCGAATGACGTTTACTCATCCTATTTTTTCTATTTCTCATGTTGTACAAATGATTAAATATAAGAAAAGCTTGAAACGAAAGGAGACAAAAAAATGATTGATAAGGATTTATTTAAGCTTCTTGGTAAAAATAAGAAATATATTTTTATTGTAGATGCCTTAATGATTATTTCACATATTCTTAATTTAGGAATAACAGGAATAATTTGCTTAAGTGTTAATTATGCTCTTAATAATAAAAAGCTAAGTGATTATCTTATTATATTTGGTATCGCTCTTATATTTATAGCTTTAAGAGTGATACTTACAATTCTAATTAGTAATACAAAGGATAAGCTTGGAAGAAATGTTAAGAAGGATTTAAGAAGAAAAGTATATGACAAGATTCTTGCTTTAGGAGCTCAAAGCGTAGATGGAATGAATATGGCAGGCTTGACCCAAATTTCGATGGAGGGTATCGAGCAGCTTGATATTTATTATTCTACTTATCTACCTCAATTCTTTTATGCAATGATTGCACCTTTTATTTTATTTGGTATAACTATAGGTTTATATTGGCAAAGTGCTGTTGCTCTAATTTGCTTAGTACCATTTATTCCGATTTCGATTATTGCTGTTTCAAAATATGCTAAAAAGGTATTTGCTAAATATTGGTCAAAATATATCTCTATGGGAGATGCCTTCTTAGATGCTACATCAGGACTTAAGGATTTAAAAATATTTAAGGCTGATGCTTTATACAATGACAAAATGAATCAAAATGCAGAAGAATTTAGAAAAATAACCATGAAGGTTTTAGTAATGCAGCTAGCATCTACAACGATTATGGATTTAGTTGCGTATGGTGGTGCAGGCCTTGGAATTGGTCTTGTTATTTTAGGACTTAAATTTAATTGGCTTTCAAGTGCTTCTCTAGCTCTATTTATCATTTTAGTTGCTGTAGAGTTTTTCTTACCAATGCGTCAATTTGGTAGTGCCTTTCATATTGGAATGAATGGTGCCTCTGCTGGTAAGAAAATCTTAACGCTTTTAAATGAAAAGGAATTAGATTGGTCTGATAATGATATTTCATCTAATCAAATCGAATTTAAGGATGTTTATTTTTCATATGATGGACATCGTGATATTTTAGAGGATATTAATCTTAATTTTGAAAATAAAGGCTTATATGGTATTGTTGGTGTATCTGGAAGTGGTAAATCAACAATAGTAGGCTTAATCATGGGTAAAATTAGACCTAATAAAGGGTCTATTTTAATTGATGATAAAGAAATAGAAACCCTAAATCGAGCTCTTTATTATTCACATTTAGCAGTTGTATCATATAATACTTATCTTTTTAATGAATCAATTCGTGATAATTTTAGATTGGCTAAGCCAACAGTTAAAGATGAAGAAATAATAAAGGCTTTAAAGGATGTTAATATGGATGAATTGGTTTCATCTATTGGTGGCCTTGATTATGTTATTAGAGAAGATTCAGCTAATATTTCTGGTGGTCAAAGACAAAGACTTTGTCTTGCAATTAATATGGTTGCAAATAAGGATATTTATGTTTTTGATGAGGCTACATCTAATATTGATATCGATTCTGAGGAAATTATTATTAATAATATTAAAGCCTTAAGTAAGGATAAGCTTGTTATTATTATTTCCCATCGCCTTCAAAATGTCGTTGACTGTAATAGAATTTTCTATTTAGAAAACGGTAGGATAAAAGAAGAAGGATCGCATGAAGAGCTTTTAAGCTTAAATGGATCTTATAATAAGCTTTATTCTAATCAAAGAAGTCTTGAGGAAGGATATAAGGAGGTATTATAATGAAAAAAAGAAGAAATGGTTTAAAGATAATGGCTTCTTTAATTGTTCTTTTAGGGTCATTATCATATATTATGCTCCTTGCTATTATAAATGGTACCTTAGGCTTTTTATGTGCTATGGGTGTAACTATTTTTGGTTCAATTGGTGTTGCTAAATTCTTAGGTGAGACAATTAATATGTCTTACGGCCTAATTATTTCTCTTACTATAGGTTGTGGTGTTTTACGTGGTGCGTTAAGATATTTAGAGCAATATTCTAACCACTTTATCGCATTTAAGCTTCTTGCAGCTTTAAGAGATAAAATCTTTAAGGCTTTAAGAGCTCTTGCTCCTGCTAAGCTTGAGGGGCGCGAAAAGGGTGGTATTATTTCAATGATTACTTCGGATATTGAAACCTTAGAGGTATTTTATGCCCACACAATTTCGCCAATTTGTATTGCTTTAATTGTTGAGACTTTAGTTTTACTTTATGTTGGCTTTATATCAAGCTTTTATTTAAGCCTTGCAGCTTTAGTATCTTATATTATAATTGGTATTATTTTACCGATTATTTCATCAAAATTATTAAGTGACACAGGTGTAAGATACAGAAAATCATTCGCCTCATTTAATAGCTATTATCTTGATTCTATTAAAGGCGTAAATGATATTGTTTTAAATAATGCTATGAAAGTACGTAATAAAGAAGTTAATTCTAAATCTGATGAGCTTTTAGCAGAAACTAAAAAGCTAAAGCATAAGTCAGGTATTACGGAGGCTATTTCCTATGCTTTTGTTTCTTTATCTTTAATTGGTGTTTTAATTTTAGGATTATATTTAAGTGATAAAAATATTATCACAATCCCTAAGATGATTATGGGTCTTGTTGCAATTTTTGGTTCATATGGTCCTGTAATTGCTCTTTCAGCCTTACCTCAAAATTTGACTCAGACATTTGCTTCGGGGGACCGTGTGCTTGATTTACTTGAAGAGAAGCCTGTTGTTAGAGAAATAAAGGATGGTAAGAATTTTAGTTTTCTAGATTTAAAGGTTAATAATTTATCATTTAAGTATGATGAGGCTTCTGTACTAAATAATGTTAATCTAGAAGTAAAGCGTGGTCAAATTGTTGCCCTTGTTGGCCCATCAGGCTGTGGTAAATCAACTCTATTAAAGCTACTCCTTCGTTTTTACGAAACAAATAGTGGTGATATCTTATATAATAATATTTCAATTAATGATATAAATACTTCATCATTACTTGATAATGTAACCTTGGTTTCCCAACAAACTTATCTATTTGATGATACCATTAAGGAAAATATTAAAATTGCTAAATATGATGCGACGGATGAAGAAATAATTGAAGCGGCTAAAAAAGCCTCGATTCATGAATTTATTGAATCTCTTCCTGATAAATATGATACTAAGGTAGGTCAGCTTGGTGATAATTTGTCAGCTGGTGAGAAACAAAGAATTGGTCTTGCAAGAGCATTCTTAAGTAATGCACCGCTTATTTTACTTGATGAACCAACAAGTAATGTAGATAGTATCAATGAAGGAATTATTTTAAAGAGCTTAAAGGATCAAAAGGAGAATAAGAGTATTATTTTAGTTTCACATAGAGAATCAACAACCGCAATTGCAGATAGAATCTACCGAATTAAAGACGGTATTATTTTGTAGGAGGTAATATGGAAGATAACGATATTTTTGAAGAAACAGAAGAAAAAGATAATAAAAAGATATTTAAACGTTTTGAAGCGAAGGATATTGTATATTTAGCAATAATAAGCTCAATTATGCTTGTTACAAGCTCTGTTATGCCTATTGTTGCTCACGTACCTATATTTGGAATTATTCAAATTGTTTTAGGGCTTCAATTTTCCCTATTTCCCGCCATGGGAATTTCAAAAATAAGAAAGCCTGGTTCACTTATTTTTATGGCTTTATTTTCAGGGGTTGTTTTAGTTTTTATGAATCCCATTATGTTCTTTTGTCTATTACTTTGTGCTTTTATAGCTGAATTAATTTCTCTTTTAATTTTTAGAGGCTACCATAAAAATGCTTCCTGCTTTTTAGCTTCGTGTCTATATTTACCACTAACATTACCATTTTTATATTTATGGTATCAAATAATAGGTGCTGATAATTCCGTTGCATCCTATGCTAATGGTAATCCTATACTTGCTATAATTATGAGCTATTGTGTAATAGTATTATGTGCCTTAGGATCATTTTTAGGAATGAAGATTTCTTTAGAGCTTGAACACAAAAGTAGGAAAAAGCATGATAGCAAGTAAAAGACAAATTCATCCTTTAGTAGGAATATTATTAAGTATTACAATAACTATATATGCACTTGTATTTGCTAAAAACTTTAATACCTTATATGTACTTTTAGGAATCTACTTATTGTTTATTTTATTAGGATTTTATAAGGCGGCCTTAAGGGTGATGCCTTTAAGTATTGTTATAGTTGGTATATTTGCCTTACTTACTTTTTTAGTAAGTAAAAGCCTTGAAAGCTTTTATCCACTTCTAAATAGGATTTTAGGTTTAATGGTTGCCATTATTCCCGGTATGAATATAAGACCATCCGATTTAACAAGATGTCTAAATCAAATGCATGTTCCTAAGGCTATAAGCTTAGGTATGCTAATAGCTTTAAGCTTTATTCCCCTTCTTAAGGGTGAAATAAAAAAGATTAAAGAAGCGATTAAAATAAGAGGTATTTCTAAATTTAATCTTAGTCTCTTTTACAGGGCCTTTTTAGTTCCTCTTGCTACAAGAATTTCAAGTATTTCTGACACCCTTACATTAAGTCTTGAAGGAAGAGGCTTTAAAATGAATGCTAAAAGTTCTATTTATAAAAAGGTTAAACTAAAAACTATAGATATAATTTTAATAATATTTATAACCTCAATAATGATTGTAGGTGCTATATTATGAGTGCGATTTCCCTTGAAAATGTATATTTTAAGTATGATAGAGAAGGTAGTCTTATCTTAAATAATATTAATATGAATATTGATTATGGGCATATTACTTTACTTGCAGGCTTTTCTGGAAGTGGAAAATCAACTATCTTTTCACTAATATGTGGTATTATACCTAATCTACAAGCAGGATTATTTAAAGGTAGTATTAAAATAAATGGTGAAGAGGTTTATAAAAAATCTTTAGATTATATTACAAGTAAGGTTGGTATGATCATGCAAAATCCTGAAGAACAGATTATTCAGGAACTTGTATCGGATGAACTAGCTTTTGGTTGTGAAAATTTAAATATGGATCCTGAAAAAATAGATTATAATATAAAAAAATATGCCGATATGTTTATGCTTAACCTTAATGATACAACTAGAACGCTTTCTGGTGGAGAAAAAGAAAGATTAATTGCAGCTTCAATTTTAGCAATGGGCCATAAGATTATAGTTTTAGATGAACCACTTGCAAATTTAGATATGAGAAGCTCCATCATTTTAATGGATAAGCTTGAAGAACTTAAAAATAATGGCTATGCGATTTTAGTAATAGAGCATCGTACGGATATAATTAAAAAATATATTGATAAATTATATTATCTTGATGAAGGTAAAATTAATTTATATGATGTATCAATTCTTGATGGTAATTTTTCTTCTATGATAATACTTCCAAAATCAAATAATATTGGAAATAAGATTCTTGAAATAAAAAATTTAAATTACAAGGTTAAAAAGAAAACTATTTTAGAAAATATTAATTTAGATATTTATGAAGGCGAAAAGCTTTTAATAAAGGGTGAAAATGGAGCAGGGAAAACGACCTTAATTAAGGCTATTACTGGGGTTTTAAAGCTAAAAAAGAATATGATAAAAAGCAAGGATACTAAATTTAAAAGTAAAAAATGGTATAAAGAAATTGGCGTTGTTTATCAAAATCCTAACTATCAGCTTATAATGAAAAGTGTTTTTGATGAGGTAAGATTCTATACATCATCAGATGAAGAAGCAGAGTCTTATTTAAAAAGATTTAATTTATATGAATATAGTTCACTTCATCCCCAGCTACTATCGCTTGGACAAAAACGCAAACTAACAGTTTTATGTGCACTTGCTAAAAAGCCTCGAATAATTATTTTAGATGAACCAACTGTTGGTCAGGATTTTTCATCATTAAAAATGATTTGCGGTGAAATTGAAGCCTATCATGAAAATTCAAATGCAACAATCATCACAATTACTCATGATCAAAGATGTCAGGATGCATTTTGTGATAGAAGTATTGAAGTAAAAAATGGAAAATTAATTGATTAATTAAAAAATAGCATTTTTATCTTTAAAAAAGACGATAAATATGCTATAAATTAAGTGTTATTGTTTGAAGGGTTGAATGCTTATGATTAATCAGAGTTTTATTCAGTTAATTGAAAATTATAAAAAAAATAATAAAGATGTTGATTTGGTAAGAAAGTATCTTTTAAGTAATGTTTATGAGCTTGATAATTTAAATGAATATATTGCATATTTTGAAAAAAGTGCTTCAAGTATAAATGATTCATTAGGAATTGCAATTGCTAAAATGGCTTATTTTTGGGATTTGTATATGACAGACTTAGAACTTGCTCATAAATATAACCAAGAAGCACTTGAAATTTATAAGTCAATGCCAAATTATGAAGATCTTCCTGGATATTTAAGTGTTTTAAATAATGAGTTAATCTATGATAATTATACTTGCAGACTATCTGATGGACATAAGATATTATGTGAAGCTCGACCTATATGCAAGAAACAAAACAATATTAATTATTATACATCCTTTTCTTTAAATAGTGTCTACATTTTGTGTGATATTGGCCTTTATGATAAGGCAAGAGAAGGGTTAAATGAACTGAGAGTTCATAGTTATCTTTTGTCAGAATCAAACTTAGGTGTTATTGATAATCTTGAGACAAAAATTTATATATATGAGGGAAAATACGATCTTGCACTTGCTAAGGCTTTAGCTCATATTGAATGGAATAATAAGAAGCAAGTATTTCCTAATACTATGTCTTATCGTAATTTGATGGCAGTTTATATTGCAATGAAGGACAAGGAAAAGGCACATGAATATTATATAAAACTTCTTCAATATTTAAAAGAAGAAAATTATGTTGTAAATGAAGAGGTTCATTTAGAAATAGCTAGGTATTTTAAGCTTATAGGTAACAAGGAACAAGCTTATGAATATTACCTTAAGTGTTTTAAAAGCTATTCATCAGTTTTAGGTCACAAAACGGCATTATTAAGTGAAGCTTTAGATTCATTTAATGAAATGAATGATGCTGCTAATTATCTTTTGGCTTTGAAGGATTTAAATGATATTCTTAAACAAAGCAATTATATTTTAAAAGACATAGCAAGTGAGAAGCATACAGGTAATGACGATATTTTTTCAATGCGATATAAATATGTTTTCTTGAAGCTCGAGGAATTAACACATTTTATTAATGAACTTAACTTGGTTGAATCAATAGATGACTTACATGATATATTTAGCAATCGAGTTAATAAAATGTTAAATAGTATTTCATCTAGAATTGCATTAATTGGCTTTAATGATAATTTGATTGAAAAAGTTAATTCCTTAGAGCCTATTAGTATAATCGATGACAAGATCTTTATTTTGAAAGTAGACGATATTTTAGATAATTATAAAAATATTTGTGATATTTTAGTTGTTGTTAAAATTTGTAACAAAAATAATGATTTTTTAGGCTATTGGATAATTGAAACAGAAAAAAATCAGAAAATGAAAAACTTGAATTTTATTATATTTTAAAACTTTTAAATGAGATTTTAGGCTCATCAATTAAACATATTATTGATTATAATAATATTTACTGTAAGTATAATCGGGATCAGCTTACAAATTGCTATAACAGGTATGGACTTGATGATATTGTTTCTCATCATTTTTCTATCTCAAATACACCATTATACTATATTATGATTGATATTGATAATTTTAAAGTGATTAATGATAAGTATGGTCATCAAAGTGGGGATAAGGTTTTAATAGCTTTAGTTAATATTTTAGAAAAATATTTTGGTGAAAATGTCTTTCGTATTGGTGGCGAGGAATTTGTTGCACTGGCAGAGGATTCTTTAAAATTAGAAGAAACATTAAACAGTTTGCTTACATCAATTTCATCTGATAGGGTAAAATACGAAAACAATTTGATTAGTTATACAGTTAGTATTGGTGTATCGAAAATTAATGATAAGCATATAAGACATGCTTCTCTTGAAGCAGATAATAAGCTTTATTTATCGAAGAAGAATGGTAAAAATCAATATAGCATTTAAAATGAAGGTTCTTTCCAAGTAAGGTAGATAGATGTCTGTCTTAGAATTAAAAATGTTATCTACCTACTTAGATTTAGCTTTAAAAGAACAAAAATAAAAAAGGAAATTGGTTTATTTTTGACCAATTTCTTTTTTTAGCTTTTCAAGCATTTCTTTAAATCTATTAAAATGAATTATTTCTCTTTGTCTTAAGAAGGAAAGGGGAGCTAATATTTCAGGATCATTTGTAATATCCATTAAATGTTCATACATAGCACGTGCTTTTTGTTCAGCTGCTAAATCTTCGTATAAGTCAGTTATATAATTTCCTGAGGAAGCATAGTAGGTCACTGTAAATGGATTTCCGCTTGCATCAACGGGAAAATAAGAGGTACCATGATCAACATAATTGGCTAAATTTTCACTTTTTTTGATTTCTTCCATAGAAACGCCTTTGGTAAGATCTTTAATCATATTTGCTAAAATTTCAACATGACCCATTTCTTCTGTACCAATATCAGTAAGTAATGCTTTAGCTTCAACTGTAGGCATTGTATCAACCTGATTTAAATATCTTAAAGCTGCACCAAGTTCACCAGCATAAGAACCAATTGCTGTTACAAGGTATTTAGCATAATCTAAATTAGGCTTTGTAATTTGAACGGGATACATTAAATGTCTTTCGTAATTCCACATTAGTTATCACCTACCCATGGTTTTTTAAGATAACAATATTTGTTAAAATCCTTTAAAGGAATATTTGAAAGGGCATTATACTTTTCTTCATAATAGCTTAAAAGATTATAAAAATCTTTTTTTACTGTATTATAATAATTTAAAAGTTCTAAATCATTAGGATTTATATCAAGAAGATAAGACATGTCGATTAAATTAAAGCGATAGCTCATTATAAGGATAAGAAGGTTTTCTTTTTCGGTCTTAATATTTGTAAAATCATCCTGCTTATATTTATAGAAGCAGTATTCATCTTTAAATGAATTGCCTAATGCTAAAGCATTAATAGGATTTAAGATTTCTTTTATTTTAATCACTCCAATTATAGCGTATGAAAATAAAAAATAAATGTCTAGGCCAAAATAAAAAAGGAGCCAAAGCTCCTAATTTATAATTATTCCTCGTCGATTGCACCTACAGGACAAGCACCTTGGCATGCACCGCAGTCAATACAAGTATCAGCATCAATGTGTGATACATCCTCAAGAGTAATTGCACCTACAGGACACTCACTTACACAAGCACCGCATCCGATGCAAGAAGATTCATTAACTTTTCTTGGCATATTGATTACCTCCTTGACAAGTAAATTATAGCATTAAAGCATTAAGTTAGGCAATAAAAACAATTTAAAAAATAATGAATTATAAACTGAAAAAATATATTTAAAGATAAATAAATTTAGAAATAGAAAAAAGTAATTATTATTTACTTGTTTTTTGAAGGTAAATTGTGTAAAATAAAAGACAGCAAGGAGTTGAAATAATGGTTTGGTGGCAGGTTTTAATTATTTGTATAATTGTATTAATCGTTGGCTTTATAGCTGGTTTCTTTGTTGCAAGAACTATATTTAAGCGTCAATTAAAGAAAAATCCTCCAATTAATGAGAAAATGATTCGTGCGATGTTTAGTCAAATGGGACGTACTCCATCTGAGAAACAGGTTCGTGCAGTTATGCGTTCAATGGAAGAAAATAAATAAAAAAATAGAACCTATTGGTTCTTATTTTTTTTATGCTTGAAGCAATTTTCTGTTCCATTAATTAAGCGTTTAAAATTGGATTTGTGCTTAAAAATTAAAACACAAACAATTATCGTATATAAAATGACTGTAAGCCAGCTGGGTTTTCCACATAAGTATATCAATCCAAGATTATCACCACTATAGCCTATAAAGTGTAAAAGCCAAGCTGTTCCACCAACGGTTAAGGCTGCAAATGAACTGCATAAGCATACATAACCAGTTGTATAAAATACAATTCCAAACACAATTAAACAAGCTATTGCCGGAATTGGGGTAAGTGCAAGCACTACTCCAAGAGAAGTAGCTACCGCTTTTCCACCTTTGAATTTTAAGAAACATGAGAATAAATGACCTAAAATAGCAGCTACACCATATACAATATGAGGTACGTAATGGTTCATAAGACCAAGGGGTTCGAAAATATATTTAACAATAATAATTACTAAAGCTCCCTTTAGTACATCAAAGAAAAAAACGGTAAATCCTACCTTTTTGCCAAGTACACGAATACAATTAGTTGTACCAATATTCTTAGAGCCATGCTCTCTTACGTCAATTCCGGTAATTGTTTTTCCTATTACAATTCCAAAGGGAATTGATCCTAATATATAAGCTAATATAAAAAATAAAACACTTAGAGCAATTGATACTCCAACTGAAGCTAACATCATAAATAAATACCTCTTTTTCTAAAAATATTATACAAGAGGTCATATTATAAATCAAGTTAAAATGCCTATCTTAATTTTTAAAACGATAAAAGTTATATAATTTATTGAGAATTGTCCAAAAATATGATAAAATCACTTATGCGAAAATATTTATTAGGAAGTGGAAATTATGGCAGCTAAGCACTATGATGATGGTGATATTCAAATTTTATCAGGACTAGATCCTGTAAGAAAAAGACCTGGAATGTACATTGGTTCAACCGATTCAAGAGGTCTTCATTATTTAATTTGGGAGCTTGTCGATAATGCAATTGATGAGGCCCTTGCTGGTTATGGAAAGGAAATTACTGTTTCATTAAATCAGGACGGTTCAGTTACCGTATCTGACCAAGGACGTGGTGTTCCTTGTGGATTAAATAAGGAAACAGGTTTGAATTCACTTGAGGTTATTTATTCAATTTTACATGCTGGTGGTAAATTTGGCCAGGATGGTGGATATAAGGTGTCTGGTGGTCTTCATGGTGTTGGTGGTAAGGTTGTAAATGCCTTGTCAACTTACTTTGACGTGCAATCAATGCGTGATGGACAAATTCATCATATTCAATTTAAGGATGGAGGACATAAGGTAATTGAAGCAGAGGTAACCGGAAAAACAAATAAAACTGGTACAATTATTACTTTTAAACCTGATCCAAAGATTTTTTCTACCGTAATATTTAATTATGATACTATTAAGGAGCGTTTAAGAGAGGGAGCTTTTCTTATCAAGGGTCTTAAAATGAACCTTATTGATAAGAAAAACAATAAGCAAGAAAGCTTTTTATATGAGCACGGTATTTCTGAATATGTAGCCTTATTAAATGAAAAGAAAAAGCCTTTATTTGATGTATGTTATTATGATCAAGTACAAGGACCAATTGAGGTTGAAGTTGCTCTTCAATTTGTTGATACATTTGATGAAAATATTGTTTCCTTTGCAAATAATGTTAGAACAAGAGACGGCGGATCTCATGAGGTAGGATTTAAGACGGGCTTAACTAGAGCTGTAAATGATTATGCTCGTAAGTTTAATCTAATTAAGGAAAAGGAAGCCAATCTTGATGGAACTGATATTCGTTCAGGTATGACCGCAATTGTATCTGTACGTGTTGAAGAGGAGGTTCTTGAGTTTGAAGGCCAAACTAAGGGTAAGCTTGGTACACCAATTGCTAAAACAATTGTTGATAACGTAACCTATGATAAATTTATTTATTACCTACATGAGCATAATGATGTTGCAAAATATATTGTAGAAAAAGCTTTATTAAATCGTAAGGCACGAGAAGCATCTCGTAAGGCACGAGATCAAATTAGGCTTGATAAGAAGGATAAAACAGAGTTAAATCTATCAGGTAAATTATCACCTGCTCAAGAGAAAAATCATGATATTAATGAGCTTTTCCTTGTTGAGGGTGATTCAGCCGGTGGTTCAGCTAAATCAGGACGTGATAGACGCTTCCAGGCTATTTTGCCGCTTCGTGGTAAGGTTTTAAATACAGAACGTGCTAATCAAGAAAATGCTCTTCAAAATCAAGAAATTGCGACAATGATTTATACTATTGGTGCTGATTTTGGTGATAAATTTGATATTAAAAAATGTAATTATAAAAAGGTTATTATTATGACCGATGCCGATGATGATGGAGCCCATATTCAAATCTTACTTTTAACTTTCTTCTTTAGATATATGCGACCTCTTATTGAGGATGGTCGTGTTTATATTGCCCTTCCACCTTTATTTAAGGTAACAGTTAAGGGTAAAAATCCAGTAGTAAAATATTTATATACAACAGATGAACTATCAGAATATACAAATAAGTACCAAAAGGATTCCTTAATTATTCAAAGATTTAAGGGACTTGGTGAAATGAATGCAGAACAGCTTTGGGAAACTACAATGAATCCTGAAACAAGAACTTTAATTCAAGTTCGGGTTGAGGATCTTGACGAAGCTGAATCAGAGGTTAATCTTTTAATGGGTGATGATGCCGCAAGACGTCGTACATGGCTTGAAAATCATGTCGCCTTTACATTAGAAGATGAAATTCAAATCGATAATTTATAGGAGGTTTTTTTATGGCAAAGAAAGAAAATATAAAAAATAAGCTTGATATGTTCCAAAAAGAAACCTTCCAATATGAACGTTTAGAGGATGTATTAGGTGACCGTTTTGGTCGTTATTCTAAGGCTATTATTCAGGAACGTGCTATTCCTGATGTAAGAGATGGCTTAAAGCCAGTTCAACGTCGTATTTTATATGCGATGAATCACATGAAAATTACATCTACAAGTCAATATAAAAAATCAGCCCGTGTTTGTGGTGAGGTAATGGGTAAATATCACCCACATGGTGACTTATCTATTTATGAGGCAATGGTTCGTATGAGCCAATCATGGCGTATGTCTGTTCCTCTAATTGATATGCAAGGTAATAATGGTTCAATCGATGGTGATGGTCCAGCTGCCATGCGTTATACTGAATCGCGTTTGTCTAAAAATGCTGATTATTTACTTGAAGATATTGACAAAAATACGGTTCCATTTATTGATAACTTTGATGGTGAAGAAAAAGAACCAACCGTTTTACCAGCTAAGTTTCCTAACCTTCTTGTTAATGGTTCAGTTGGTATTTCTTCAGGTTATGCAACCTATATTCCAACTCATAATTTAGCTGAAACAATTGATGCGACAATTTATAAAATAGATCATCCAAATATGACTATTGATGAGCTTCTTACAATTATGCCTGGTCCTGATTTCCCTACCGGTGGTGTTGTTCAAGGTATTAATGGTATTAAGGAAGCCTTCTTAACAGGTGCTGGTACCGTTGTTGTTAAATCAAAAATCAGCTATGAGGATTTTGGTGATAAGCAAAAGCGTATTGTTGTAACAGAGATTCCCTTTGATACAAATAAGCAAAAAACGGTTGAACGTATTGATCAATTAAGAATTGATCGTAAGGTTGATGGAATTCAAGAGGTAAGAGATGAATCAGACCGTCAGGGGCTTCGCATTGCGATTGATCTTAAAAAAGGTGCTAATGAAACAGCAATTTTAAATTATTTGCTTAAAAATACTGATTTGCAGGTGAATCTTAAATATAATATGGTTGTAATTAGGAATCAAAGACCTGAACGCCTTGGTGTTTTGCAAATTCTTGATGCTTATATTGAACATCAAAAGGATGTAATTACAAATCGTACTAATTATTTACTTCAAAAAGCATCAGATCGTCTTCATATTGTTGAAGGTTTAATTAAGATGGTTTCAATTCTTGATGAAGTAATTAAAACTATTCGTGAATCTAAAAATAAGGCTGATTCTAAGGACAACTTGGTTAAAAAGTTTGATTTTTCTGAGCGTCAAGCAGAAGCTATCGTTACTATGCAGCTATATCGTTTATCTAATACTGATGTAACCGCACTATATGAAGAAAAGGATTCTTTGAATAAGAATATTATTGAATATAATTCAATTCTTAATTCTGATAAAAAGCTTCTTAAGGTTATTAAGCAAGAGCTTGTTGATATGAAGAAGAATATTGTTACACCAAGAAGAACCGAAATTCAACATGAAATTTCTGATTTAACGATTGATGAGCAAGATTTAATTCAAAAGGAACAAAATTACTTTGTAGCTACAAAGGATGGCTATTTAAAGCGTGTTTCAATTAAAAATTATAATTTATCTAAGCTTAATACAATTAAGGAAAAAGATTCAATTGTCTTTGAGGGTGAGGTTTCTACAACTGATGTAATGCTTGGATTTACTAATTTAGGTAACTTTGTTTATATTCCTATCTTTAAGGTTGATGAATGTAAGATGAAAGATGTTGGTTCATATATTAATAATATTGCAACTATTTCGCCTATTGAAAAGCTTATTCGTGTCTTTATTATTTCTAAATTTGATGATAAGACTAATCTATTATTAACAACCAAGAATGGATTGATTAAGCAAACCTTATTAAATGATTTTGTTGTTTCAAGATATACAAAGGCTGTAAGAGCGATGAAACTTCAGGAAAATGATGAATTAATTAGTGTTGATATGACAACTAATCCGCTTGAAATTGTATGCTTAACTCATGAATGTGATGCCCTAAGATTTAGAGCTTCCGATGTAGCGTTATATGGTACAACTGCTGGTGGCATAAAGGCGATTGCACTAAAGCCTAGTGATTATTTAGTTAGTGCCTTCTATACTAATAAGAACGATGATATGTTATTATTAACAAAGCGTGGAACGTTAAAACGTATGCCAGTAAATGACCTTAATTTATCAAAGCGTGCTCGTGCAGGTCAACCGGTAATCAAGAAGATTAAGTCTAATCCTCATTATTTAGTTGATGCTAAATCAATGACGCCAAATCAGTATAAGGAAAATGTACCAGTTACAATTCAATATTCAGATGGAGTAGATACTAAAAATGCATTTGATATCAAGTATGAAAAGGCTGATGCAGGTGTTAATATTTTAGCTGACGGTCTTGGGGAGCCAGTTTCTTTACGCTTACAATCTCCTCAAACTCCCGATGTAGTACTTTCTGATGATTATTTACTTGAAAAGGATAATAATATTGATGTATTTAGCTTTGAAAATATGGAAGAAAAGCCAATTAAAGCTTCACGCCAACGTAGTATTGAAGATGAACTTGATGAAATTTTGAAGAATGAAGCTAAAGAATCAAAAAATGATGTTGAGTTTAAAAAAGTTTCTTTATTTGATGATGAGGATTTTAAATAAATATGAAAATTGATTTACATAATCACTCAAAATATTCTGATGGTGTTTTAAGTGTAAAAGAATTACTTAATTTAGCTAAAGAAAAAAAGATTGATATTATGGGTTTAACGGACCATGATAGTGTTTTTGGAGTCGATGAAGCATATACTTATGGTAAAGAGGTAGGAGTTAAGGTTCTTAAGGGAATGGAACTTTCTACCTTTCATAAGGGACAAACAGTTCATATTGTTTGTTATTTTAAAAATAATGTTATTCCTAAAGAACTATATGAATTTTCACAAAATATTATAAATACGCGACTTCAAAGAGCTCATAAAATGATTAATAAAATTAAAGATTATTATAAAATTAACATAGATGAAGATTTTTTATTTAAAAATTCATGTATTGTTACAAGAGGTAATATGTATCAATGTATTTTACATTCTAATCCTGGTATTGATCATACTTTGGCTCAACAAATGATTTCAGATGACTCCCCTTGTTATATTCCGGCTTCTAAAATGACAGCCGAAGAAGGTATAAAGCTTTTAAATAATTTGGGTGCATTTAAAATCCTTGCTCATCCAACACTTATTAAAAGAGAGTATTTATCTGAAATTTTAGATTTAGGCTTTGATGCTTTAGAAGCAAGATATCCCAAAAATAAGGCGGGAGAGGAAGATTTTTTTAAAGTTGAAGCTAAAAAAAGAGGAATGTTATTTAGTGCTGGTTCAGATTTTCATGGAGATGATAAGCACGCTATGATTGGTACCTCTACGCTAAATTATGATGAATTTAAGCCAATTATAGATAAATTAGAGATAGGAGATGATTTTTAATGAAGATTAAAAGTGCCGAATTTATAAAAAGTGGAACTAATACAAGTCACATGATTGAAGGTGATATGCCAGAATTCATGTTTTGTGGACGCTCTAACGTTGGAAAATCAAGCTTCATTAATGCTCTTGTTAATCGTAAAGCTTTAGCTCGTACGTCATCTAATCCTGGTAAAACCCAAACTCTTAATTTGTTTTTAATTAATAATAATATTGTCTTTGTGGACGTGCCTGGTTATGGTTATGCCCGTGTTTCTAAATCATTGAGAGAAACATTTGAACCGATGATAAGAGGGTATATTACTAATCGTGAACAGCTTAAATGTGCATTTTTACTTGTAGATATGCGTCATGAACCAACAAATCAGGATAAAGAAATGCTTGATTTTTTAAGATATTACGATGTTCCTGTTTGTATTATTGGTACTAAGCTTGATAAACTTAAACGTTCAGAAATTGAAAAAAATAAAAAGATTATTCGAAATAAGTTAGTTTTAGGTATTAATGATCCTTTTATAGTGACATCATCTGAAACAAAAGCTGGAATTGAAGATGTCCTAAATTATATTGAAGAACTTACTACTACAAATGATAATGAAAAGATTTAATCAAAATGAGAAAGAGGAAACACAATATCCTCTTTTTTTTAATCACAATTTTAGCTTTTTTTATGAAAAATCTCATTTTTGGAGAAAATATTTAAGTGAATCCTATAAAGCTAAATAATAGATTTAATTTTGTCATTTGTTTTTCTCAAAAGACCCTTTTTAGTGCATTTGACACATTTATACCTTGATGCTAATATCAAATTATAGATTGATTTTACGCTACTGGAGGTATACTTATATGGAACAAGAAAAAATTACATTTCACGAGTATTTATTAACAAAAAGAGGAAAAGAAGTT
>ENA-ORMR01001452-ORMR01001452.1-human-gut-metagenome-genome-assembly--contig:-NODE-1452-length-18192-cov-2.684016_pt1 | contig 18192 bp, 17 predicted proteins | sample MGYA00242107_ERZ509003 | MGnify/ENA primary metagenome ERZ509003 (study PRJEB26280, sample SAMEA2338699) | human gut metagenome | biome: human gut; feature: human-associated habitat; material: faeces... | reverse complement strand
GAAAAGGGCAAAAACAAAGGGCTTCCCGCAGATTTTTGGTCTGTTGGAAGCCCTGTTTCTTTATTGAATTGTCTGGGAAGCCGTAACCGCTGTGACCAGCACAAGCTGCCCATTAGGAATAATTAAAAGGTATGGCAAAATTAAAAGGTTTATTGTGTGTCGGCCAGATTGATAATGCGCTTTTTCTGCCTTTCCGCTTTCTGTACGAACTGGCCTGCGCCGCCTCCAAAGAAACGAACATAAGCCACGACAGTATCTGACTCTTTCAACATCCAGTCGTTCCGGCGGGCGATTGCAAACCGGCGAGGTACACTTTCCAGCCCTTCCGGGTAGAATGTTTCTCCATCCTCATACGGCTGGTATTCCTCCTTCTGACCCGGCATATAGGCCAGAACCACATGGTAATTCAATGATGGATAGTCTTCTCGGCATTTACGAAGTGCTGAGAGAACCATCCCATCAAAGTGGCCCTGATTACCGACCATGAACTCAATATCGGGATTTTCAGCTATAAGCTGCCGGATGGTTTCCTCCAGCTTTGGCCGGATACTATCTGGTGTATCCCTGTGCCCGAAAAAGCAGCATATCAAACTAATCGCCTTCCTTAATTATGCGGTCAGAGTTTGTTTCCCGAAGAACTGCTCGGCTATAGCATCAAGCTGCGCAGCTATCAAACGGAAGTCCTTATTCAAATCCAGTGTCTTTGCACCGATTTGGTTCCCACCCATATTGAACAAACAATCAGGTGTAATATCTTCATCTGTTTTTGCGTACAGAAGCATTCCTGCAACATTGCCGGTATTAGTCTTATCTTGATTCTTAACATAGGTGAAAATCTGATAAACATTGCCGGAGTGCAGTGTGTATTTGTCGAACTGTTTCTGGAGTGTTCTACCATAGTACTTGGCATCCAAAATCAGTATTTTTTCATTTAGGCGAAGGAAAATATCGGTCTGCATAACCGGTAGGAACCGAATCATAGCTTCATCGTTCTCGCCGACTAAATCCCACTTCACCTGAGCCGCTCTTGCCTCTGATAAATACCTGTGGTGATGACGGTAGTATTCAAGGATAAACTTCTCGTAAAGACGAGCCATATGGTCATCCGAGAAAGCCGCCATTTTGTATTCGCCCTTCTCTGTGGTTTGAAGCATACCATCGATGACAAAGTAACAAATATTCAGAAGCATTTCGTAGTTTTTATTATTTCGCTGGTAATGCAGGCGGCTCCATTCAATTGATGACGGTTCCAGTGCAGAAACGCCATCAAAGAATACCAGCACCTTATTCAGTTCTATTTTATGCTCCTTTGATACACCACTGTCCCTAACGAGATAGAGCATCGTTGTTTTCAAAATCTGATTGAACAGATTATTCTCCGACAGCTCATCGAACTCACAGGCCAGCTTCTGTTTCCGCTGGATGCGATTACGGATGGTTTCCGGCATATCCAGTTTTCCGCGCATAACCGACAGAGTATCGTGCTGAGTCACATACTCACGGTATAGGCCTTGCTTCAGCTGCTTGGCCACACCCTTGGCGAGGATGGCTGCAAACAAGTCCTGAACAAAACCGAACTCTTCAGCAGCGACACTCTCGTAATTTGAGTGCTTCAAAACTTGAAATGCGTAGGAAAGCATATAATAGATGTTTTTTATATAGATTCCCTTATCACTCGTCATCAAACACACCACGCAGATTCTTTTCCCAGCGCTGCAGCTTTGCTGGCTCATCAAACCAGTATTCTGCCAGCATAGGAAGAATATCAAATTCCACAACGGAGCGCATCCAGTCTGTTGTGCAACCGCCCTCTTCACGCCCACAGAAATAGCTATGACCAATTCTAAAGCCACGGCCCAATGACGGGTCTTCTGCGATTTCCTTATTCAGCACCTTTATCTGGTCAATCAGGGCATTGAAGGTTTCGTTGGCAAATGCCTGCTGGTAGTTCTGGAAGCCTTCGGAATTGAATCCCGGCTCCATTTCAAAGAAGCTGAATCTTCTGCGAAGAGCGTAGTCAATCATCGCCAAGCTACGGTCTGCGGTGTTCATCATACCGATGATATACAAATTCTCAGGTACGGCAAACGGCATGCCACTGTAAGCCAGCGTAGCCTTGGTGCCACGATAGCCCTTTTCAATCAGCATCATAAGCTCACCGAAAATTTTACTCATGTTACCACGGTTAATTTCGTCGATGATAAAGAAGTATTCCTTGTCCGGGTGATTTGCGGCAGTCTGACAGAAACGATAGAAGATACCGTCGGTCAACTTAAACTCAGCGCCATCTGGTCGATAACCCATGATGAAGTCTTCGTAAGAATAGTTCTGATGGAACTGTACCAGTTCGATTCGAGAATCGTCCACTTCACCCATCATTGCATAGGCCAGCTTCTTTGCTGCAAAGGTCTTACCGACACCCGGAGCGCCCTGAAGGATAATATTCATCTTATTGCGAAGCAGCGTCTCCAGAACGTCATAACGATCCTCGGTCATAAACACCTTGCTCAAGAAATCTGCCTTTGTATATTTCGGCAGAACAACATCCGGAGATTTTGTCGGATTTGCCTCGCGGATAATGTCCATTATAAAGTCGAACTCGCCCTTGGTAAGTTTGAACAGGCTGCCATTAGGCTGAACAAAGAACTCCATTTTTTCTAATTCCGGGCAGTCCTTCAAAGCAGCATATTCAATCGGAACTGCAAGACCTTCTGTCTTTGCAAAATAAATATTACTACCATCATTGGCTTGCGTTATCTCAGCGAGGGCAACAACCTTTTTTACCGGATTTGCCTCATAACCGATAACAATATCTCCGACCTTCGCATCGAGGAAATTCTGGAACACTCTGCGCTTATTACCGTTTTCGTTGTAGAGGGTATAGCTTTGTTCTTCGCCAATTTTGATATCAGCAAAGCTCCAGATTTTCGGATTAGCGGTCAACCACCAATATTGACGAACCTGTGAAGGTTCAGCACCTTCTTCAACGGCTACCGCATACAGCGGTACATCGGAAAGGTCTACCATTTCCAGCGCTTTTGCCAGCTCACTACGCAAACGCCAGATATATGCACCGGCCTCGTTTGCACTCGCATCCTTACCCATATAGAGGATAGGCCACCACTTAGCATTTTCGTTATCGCCGGTCATAACCTCACATCCGGTTTTCTCAGCTACGCGGCGGGCCAATGCAGAAGAACCAGCATTGTAGAAATTCTTGGTTTCGCCGTATTTGATGGAGAGCTGTGTGCAGGTAGCCTGTCCGCCATAATCCTTCATGCGCTTCATTATCTGCAGCGCATTCTGTGTAAAGACGGAGCTATCCTTCAGCATCTGAACCCACTCATTGACAGTGATATCCGGGTTATAATCCTTCGGGAACCAGCCTTCTTCCTCCTGTGCAGCTTTTCGCTCTTCAAGGAAGAATCGGCTCAAGTAGAAACCGACATCTACTGTCACGGTTCTCATCTGCGGGTCAGGGTAGCAAGTATCGGTGACAGCCGAACGGAACATTTCTACAACTTCAGCATCTTCGCTGATAACCTTGCATACCTCATCATACATTTTGAATCCGCCAATAAGGCTGTCCACAGAGCCATTACGCTTCGGACGGTATTCCGAATTCAACTCTGCAGCGACATCACGGTAAATCTCATATTTGTAGATGTAGTATTTCTCAGGATATCGCAGCCACAGGTAAACACTGATGGCATTGGTATTCTGATAATGGTTACGCCATGTTCCATCGTCATATTTTGCACGGATTGCCTCGGATGCCGTCTGGAATGCGTCGACACGCTCAGCAAGGTCACGCGATTCATCGAAGAGGTCGCGGAACATCTGACGTGCAGCAGCGTCATCGGCTTTGGCAAAGTTAATCATCATGCCTCTCGGATAGGCATAACCAGAAGCCAGCAGATTGAAAGTTTTGTCTGTGGCCTCCTTGAACATCTCGCCGAAGTTCTCAGCTTCAATGTTCCAGTGGTCTTGGAAGTGCTTTATAGCCTCCCATTTATAGATTTCATCGTCCCAATGGCTCGGAAAGTACGCCTTATACCCAGCGAGTATTGGTCTCAATTTTACAATATCAATCATATGAACCTCCTGCGGCAGCTATACTTTCCGTCGCCATCGTTGTTTCTATTTTATCGTAGCCTTTAGCGATTACTCGAATCTCAGGAAACCGCGTACAAAAGCATTGAACGAATTACCCTTTTCGATGATAAACGATTTCTGTCCAGCAGCAAACTTAACATCAATCTTGCTCATCTTCTTATCAATAGACACAATCGTGCCTTTTCCAAAAGCCTTATGGATTACCTTTGCACCGATAACAACACGAGAGTAATCAACCTGAACCTCATCTGCCTTTTCCTCCGGTTTTGCCGCAGGCTTAGCAACAGGTTTCTGAGTGCTTGCTCCGTAAGGTGCCGGCTTCTCCGCAACCATAGAAGCGGTAGGCTTAACGCCGTACTGGCCAGTAACATATGTAGTCTTAGGCTTCGGAGTGACAGGTTCCGGCTTCTTAATCGGAATGATAACATCCTCGATTTCATCAGGCTGTTCCACGGCAGGAGCTTCCATTGTAGCCTGCTGGTTATAGAAGAGCTGGTCATACTCAGCCTTTTTAAGCACAGTATCCCAACCACCGACATCCATGCCTTCGTGTCTGTCGATACCAGTATAGGAAAGGCTGCTGTCCTCATATCTCTTGAACTTGAAGATAGCGTCATTCATCAGGCTGGCATTGAACACGCCAAGAGTACAAAGCATCTCGAAATCAGGCACATCCAGACCGGTTACCTTTTTGAAAAGGCCCGGTTCCAGCTGCGTGATAACGTCTTTCAGAGTACGCTCACGGTAGTCGGTCAGATACATAAATACAGGGATTCTGGTAGCGAACTTAATCAGCTTCTCCTGAATCTGCTTACGCATTGACTTGTATTCCTTCTCCTCATCGGAGATTTCCTTCTTCTCCTTCGGAGTGAGCTTATCCTGTTCCTTCTTGGCCTTCTTGACCTTTTCGGACTTGTTGATGATGGTTTCGATATCCTGATTCAGGGAACGGAAGCCCTCAATCTTCATCAGGGCATCCAGAGCTTCTTTGTTTGCAAGCAGACGAGACAGAGTGTCATTGTCAACATTAACGAGCAATGCAGACTCCCAGCGTCTTGCAAGCAGGGTCGCAGAGGTACCGGCCAAAGCGATATCCAGAACATCCTGTGCGGAAATCTGCTTCATGGTAGAACCATCATAAGCGAGAACCGGCAGGAAGTTGATGAACTCAGCGACCTTCTTCTCCGGGTTATCCTCATTAACATTCAGTCGGCAAGAGTAATCGGATATCTGACGCAGCGCTCTATCCAGCGCAAAGTCAAAGACATAGCACTCCTGCTTCATAATCTGCTGGTGCCCGGAATCATCGGTAATTGTCCAAGGAGACTGCACACGGAAAGCAGTCTGGAAATAGGTCTCCGGACTCTTCAGGTTACGCAGCATAAATACGCCTGTCCAAGGCTTAACGGTAACACCGGTGGTCAGCTTACCACAAGACAGAGTGATAGTCTTGGTGGCCAGAGGATTGCCCATCGCTGCCTGAACAGGAGCAAGCGCAGCAGCACCGATACCGGCCTTAGTACCAGCACAAACAATAATCTTGTAATCGCGGAAGAAATTGTCCTGCATCAGCAGGTTATACATAGCCCAGCAGGATGCGACGTTCGGCAGGAACCACAGTGTATGGTTCAGAACGTTCAGCAAGCGGGTGTCAGAGAAAGGCATCGGAGGACGCTTGTCCTGACCCAGCTTGAGGTCATCAACATTAGAAGGCAGATAGCTACCGCGAATCAGCTGCAGCCATTTTCCGACCTCATTCTCATAAGTAAATCTGGAGTCTTCGACTCTTGCGCCTTTCTGTGCTTTTGCAGCGGAGAAAAAGACGTTCAGGTCGAACTCATTAAACTCTCCATCCATAGCAATCTGACGGATGCTCTCAGGTATCTGATAGGTCAGCATGACCATTCTCGGCAACGACAAATAGGGATTGCCGGAGCCAATCCAGCTCTCCTTTGCACGTTGCTCATCAGAATATGTCCAGTTATAAATCTGGTCTTCGATGAATTCACCGGAGTTGATGGCACGGAACGGAGTACCTGACAAGAACAGATAGTGGCCGGTCGTAATAGGAAGGAAGGTTTCGTTGTAGGCATTATCAGCCTCGTCAACCTTGTACTTTTCTTGGTCGAAATCGGCCTCTGCTTCTTCATCCGGATTATCGAACAGCTTCTTAGCGTTTTCACGCCAAGCACCGAAGTGGTACTCATCGAAAGCGACCAAATCCCAATTCACAGTATGGATGAACTCATTCTTGGCTTTAATACCACCGTTATCATTGGTGCCCAGCAGGTCTTGGAAGGAACCGAATACAACAATCGGTCTCTTCTTATCTGCCATAGCGTATGCTTGGTCGATATTGATACCATTGCCATGTGCGTCTTTGTTGGAAATGAACTGCCAACCTTCAAAATCCACATGGCTTGCAAGGTCTTCTGACCATGCGGACTCAACCGCCGGTTTGAAGGTCAGAACAAGCACACGGGTGAAGCCCATCTTCTTGGCCAGTTCATAGGTAGCGAAGGTCTTACCAAAACGCATCTTTGCATTCCAGAGGAACTTCGGTGCGCGGTCAGGCTCGTCCTTCTTTGCCTGACGGAAATAGTCCATTGTCATCTGAACAGCACGGGTCTGCTCCGGACGCATCTTAAATGTCTGGGTACGGTTTTCAATATTCGCAGTGCCATCACGGACAGCGATAATTGCTGCCTTGACAGCGTTCAGGTCACACTTAAACCATTCATTTCTATCGTCGCCAGCGTTCAACTGCATATAGCCCTTTTTCCGCAGGACAGCATGAACGTCATGGTCAGTGAAACAAGAGCCATCCGGGCGCATTGCGGAGGCCCGGAGGACAATTCTATAAGGTACTGCAGAAGTATGCATCTGCTCCGCAACACGGGTATCCACATCGCGCTCGGTATATCCAACTTTAAGATAACCCTTATGGGAGGCCACATCTACCAGCTCATAGGCATATATAGTAGGAGTGATTTCTGGACGTGGTGCAAAAGATACTTGAATAGCCATTATGCGTCACCTCCTTCTCCACTAATCAACTGTTCTTCAATCATCGTAATAAACTGCTGCACACTTCTATCAGTTCTCGCTTGAATCTGCACTTGTCCTAATCCATGTTCTTTTAATCTTGCGAGAGTCAGTGCCTTCTCTGGGAATTCTTGAAGCAGCTCAAACTCAATATACTTAATCTTTTTTGAAAAATAATTATTGGACGGTTTAGTCACAATTGCGTATGAATGCTTCTGGAGCAATTCTTCGTCCACCGTATCACTCGTAACAATGCACTTATATTTGATTTCTCCATAAGGCGCACCCACATAGATATACACAATATCACCTTTACGGATAGTAAACGAGTTTTTCCAGACAGCCCGCTTATTCTCTTTGAAGTGGTCGATAATGTTGAACACTTTAATATTACAAGGAACAATCCAATTTTCCATCATATTGCACCTTACCCTTCCAGTTCAACCGCAGTGATACGCGAATCAATATAAGCCCACTCTTCATCGGTAATGCCCCATTTTGAACAGAGCATCTCATCAGTATACACGCCTTCGTAATGACCGAGGTCAGGGATAAAGCAGTAGTTTTTCTTGGTTACATCCTGTGACACAACCGTTTGAAGAAGAAGAAATCTTACAATCTTCGTGAAAATATAGCTCTTGTATGCCTTAACCTCATTTTCACTCGAAAACGCGCCCGCCACTATCCACGATTCAGTGCAGCACTCTCCCGGTTTTGCGATTCGCGTATTCCCTTCATAATAGAAACCTACAGGCTTCGTAAAGTCTGTCTGCCCTGCAATAGGAGCCTTCGGAACAAGTAACTTCCACTTATCCAAATATCCACGAGAATTATCAACATCAGTAGTGTATGCATACTTAAGACCTATTTTCTGAATAAACCAGCAAGGAACTCCTTTGTCCTTTGGTGCATAATTTGTCGGGAGTCCAAACGGTTTACGAGAAGACACTCTATCGCTCAGAAAACGCTTTTCTTGAGATTGAACCTTTTTTACAATTTCGACCGCCAAGTTCTGACGAATAAATATTTCGTTCTCATCAAGATAACGCATAGCAGTAAGAGGATGTTCTTTGCTAAAGTTAGTGACTTCACACATTCCGTTGTACTCTCTATCCCAAAGGAAATAGCATGCACCACCAGCTAAGTCTACGCCGGGAAATACATCCTTGAAATTTTCATAGTCTACCAAATTTCTCATTCTTCTGTCGGACAGCATAGCGCGTCTGAAATCATCCAAACCTTTACCACCACTAAACCATCTGGACGGAATAATCATCGCCATATAACGGGGATTCAGTTTTTTCGCTTTCTCAACAAAAAGCTGATAAATAGGTTTTGCGCTCTTTCCATTTCCTCCATCGCTCAACTGGTATGGAGGATTGGATATAATAACATCAAATTTCATCTTAAAAATATCCTCCGGCTTATTAGTGTGAAGCATTTCGTACGCATGTGTTTCAAGCTCTTCATCTCTGTCATACTCGGCTCTTGATGCACCACAGTACAGGCATTTCCCATCTCGCCATGTATGCGGAATACGCTTAAAACGAATGTTTCCCTGAGCGTTATCAAACTTACAAACCGAATATTCGCTGTTTGGATACTTAGAGCAATAAACACTTCTTCTGGCCAACAAGCTCGTTAATTCTGTAATCGCAATACCGAAGACCTGTTTATGAAAAATGTGATCAATTCGTTCCTGCAAATCAGGGATCTGAGGTTCAAGTCCCTTTAACAGCCTTTTTGCTATTTCTCTAAGAAAGACTCCACTTTTACAACCGGGGTCTAAAAATGTGGTATCCGGATTGCTAAACAATTCTTGAGGAAGCATATCCAGCATTGCATTCGCAACTTCTGGTGGCGTGAATACTTCATCGTTAGACAGGTTAGCCAGACAGGTCAACACATCCGGGTTATAAATATTTCCAAATAATCCTGTGTCAGTCATATTCTTTTATCCTCCAGTACTGTATTGGCGGGTAAACCCTAATCAGGGTTCCTTCGCCATCGTCCTCTTCTTGTGGTGCTATTAAGTCCAATGCCATCTGGGTAGCTTCAGGCGGCTTCGGAACAGGTTCGTTTCGAGTAAGAAGCTCCTCGAATGTATAGTCTTCTCTCTTCATCATTGGGCCAGTGACAAACGCCCACTGAGAAAAGATAATCGGTTCCGGAGTATCTTGGCCTGCTTCATCCACTTGATGAAGACTCAGTGCATTACCGCAGATGATGTTTTTCTCCAGAATGTACTGTGCTGATTCACGCACTGCATCTTTTCGGTCAATCTTCTTTACAGCTTTCGTATATGCCTTATCCCACAGTTTAAACAAACGCTCTCTGCAAGCCAGCACATTATCGAACAACAACTCCACACCATAGATGCTACCTAATGCAAGGAGTGCGTTCTTTTCGTAATCGACCGGGTTACGTTTATATTTTTTGATTACCACGTCGAGCTTGCGTGTAAGAATCTCCGCAAGGAAATTTCCATCACCACAGGCTGGCTCCAAGAATCGTGAGTCAATTCTCAGGCACTCATCGGCAACCAAATCGCACATGGCCTTGACCTCACGTTCGGCGGTGAATACCTCGCCGTGGTCGGCCACGCGCTGTTTTGATTTCACTTGTTTTGCCATATAGTCCTCCTAATGTACATCCTACAGGAATTGATGGCCCATAATCTGTACTTAATCGGTCTCGTTCATCATTCTGTCGTAGTGCTGGGACTGGTCGAGCACCTCAAAGATGGTTTTGAACACATCTCTATACTGGTCGCAGTCCATGCTCTCATCAACAAAGTTCAGACCGTCGTTGAAGGTGTCACTGCTGTGCATATAAGCCAACATGGATTTTGCCAGATGGAATCTGGTCATATCCGGCGCAGCGCCTTCAATCGGTGTAATAAATCTATCTTTCTTATCTTCCAGCACCTTCTTGGTCAGGTCGTGGCCTTCGTAACCGCAAAGCTGCAGGAAGTAATACTCCATAATGCGACGCATAACATTCATCAGCGGAATGGTAGTCGTCAAAGTGCTGTATTCTGTCCAAAGTGCAGAGTAGGAATTCTGCACTGGATTGTAGTTCTTAACCTTGTCGGATACCTTCTTAGCTTCCTCAACGCAAAGCTCTATGGTGGATACGTTGTTCTTCTTGTTGATTTTGTAGAAGGACGCATATCTGTAATGGCGCACCATATTATAGGTAATTTCTCTGTGGAAGAAGGCGTTATGCGTCAGGATGAAGAGCTGCTGAATGTAGGTGCCTTCGTAATCGGACTTAGCCAATCCGGCATTGTTGCTGCAAACGCCAATCATCTCTCTGACCAGAGAACTTACAATGAACAGAGCGCTGCTATCCATACTGGAAACAGGGTCGTCGATTACGACGATTTTGTCTTTGCCGGAATCGGCCTCGCTCTGGCTTCCTCTTACCACATGGTAGAAATAGAGGAATGCGATGAAGTTTCGCTCACCTTCACTAAGGTTGACAGCGATGGTTCCGTCCTCACGGATGACTTCATACACGCCCTTGACGCCCTCTTTCTCACGAAGGTGGAAACCTTCAAAACCGGAGTCGGACAGGTGGGCATTGATGCTATCGACCGTTGCCTTGGTATTGATAACCTTGGTGTTCAGGTCATTGATTTCACGGGAGAGGGTCTTGTACTGGCCCTGAAGGTCTTTGACCTTTTTATCCAGCGCTGCTGCCTCGTCCTCAACAGCCTTCTTACTCGCTGTGTAGGTAGCAACATCGGACTGCATTCTATACGCAATCAGCTCCCATACCATGCGGAAGCACTCCTGCTGCTTGTCCTGCTTGGTAGCAACGATGTCGTTGTTGGCCTGAATCTGCTTATTGAACTCCGCTACCATAGCATCCAGCTTGGCAACCAAAGCATCGGTATCCTCCAGCGTCACAATATTCGCCGGTGTTCTGAGCTTCTCACCGATGCGCTGCAGATTGATGGTGATAGCATTTTCAAGTAACGACAGCTTGTCCTGATAATCTTCGAGGTCGAGCTTTGCATACTCAATCATGAGATTTGCCTGATACACAGCCAAGAGCTGCTTCATCTTGCTCTCATAGGCACTCTGGAATGCCTCCAGTGCCAGCAAATCATTCTGGTACTGTTCGTCGAAGCACTCCGCAATATCCTTCTCATAAGAAGCAGGAAGTTTCTGCTGGCAGAACGGGCACTTGCCGTCTGCGTGGCCAACGTAGTGCGCATGACCGGCTTTTACCCAGTCAGTCGCATTCAGTGCCTTCATAAAATTTGCAAAAGGCGTATCGCTACTGCTGGTGATTGCCTTTGCCAAAAGCGCCATGCCGGAAAGGTCATATCGACCACTTGCCGCTTTGGAGCCTTTGAATAAGCCGTAGCTCTGGGCGTTCGGGTCATACGCAATCTCGAAAAGCTGTCGAATGCTGTCGAGCGAATGGTCGACCGCTGCATAGCGGCCAGCAAGAATCTCATCGGCAAGCAGGTTCTTTCTCTGTTTGCCCTTGAACATATTCTTGTAATCCGCTCTCAGGTCAGCAGTTTCATTCCAGCATGTATCTTCAAAGCTGGTTCTCAGAGGGGCCAGCTCTTCTTTTTTCTTATCTCTCGCAGCAGCGGTGGTCTGGCCTTCGGTAGTAACCCGACTACGCTCTGCAGTCTTTTCTTCAATTTGTTTCTGGATTTCGATGTTGGTCTCGCTCAGAGTAAATACACCCTGAAGGCTGCCGTAAGTCGCAAAGTTGCGCTCAACGAAACCAGTGTTGTAAACCAGCAAGGAATAATCTGCCGGGTTTCTTCCTGCGGCCCAAGTAAGCCCGGTTCCAGACTCCATCGTCTTACCGATGGTTGATTTACCGGCACCGTTCTTGCCGAAGAAGAAATTTATATATGTAGGCTCAATGACTTCCTCATGGAAGGTAGCGTCATTGATGATGATTTTTTCAATAAGGGACTTTTGTTTTTCCTTCATCCAGTAGACTCCTTATTCAGTAATTTTCCCACTTCTGAGCCACTCGTCGACTTCAGAGATTTTAAACTTATATCTCTTTCCGGCACGGTAAAATGGCAGCTTACCATTTTTAATCCATGTGCGGACGGTATCAGTGCTAACGCTGAGATGCTCTGCTATGTCTTCGAGATTTACCCATTTCTCCGGCATCTGCTCAGTTGCCTGATTTTCTAATTCATTACTCATGTCATTCCTCCATCGCTTAGGTGGTACTTTGCATATTGAAAACCGGGACTGGTACCTGTGCTTCGCAAAGCTCCTGAATCAGGTCGGCCCTTTTGATAGACCAGTGTGTCCGGTTCAGTTCATTGAAACTACTATTGCCGGAAATGCCGAGTTCTTCCAGCAGGTCATTGATTGCCTTCTGCGGGATGTCATTTCTATAGCCACAGAAGTAAATCTTCACGTCGTTATCATAAATCTTGATGTCAGAAACGAATCCGTAGATAACCCGCTGGTCATCATCCGGGTGTCCGTACTGACGGTTCTCGGCCATAAACAACGAAGGCATCGTTTTAATGCGAGCTATCATCTCCGGTGTCAGCGCATCAAAGGCAGCCATCGTTTCTTTGGTCATGTATTGATTCAAGGCCCGGTCTCTCGGCACCTTGATATACGGCTTTTCAAACTCCTCGATACCAAGAACGAACAGATTATAGTATTCTCTGTCGATGGTAATAGGAACATAGAAGCCTCCGGGCATCATAGGCATTTGATACTGCATCATCTGCGGCATCACACCCGGCTGCATCACTTGCGGCATCGTCTGCACAGTGATGTTTACGGTTCCATAGTTTGGAACCATCATATTGTCATTTCCAGTCTGAGTAAACTGGCCCTGCTGCGGAACAGCCGGAACACCAGTAGGTACAGCTTGGAGCTTATCGTCCATTCAGCAGCCTCCTTACTTCTTTCCAAATGTTATATTGATTGTTCCGTAGTTCGGCATGACCACATTGCCATCGCCGTTCTGCTGAATGAAGAGCGGATTGTTGTTCATCATCGTATTGCCGACTGGTGCAGATTGAGTCGCCTTCTCTTCGTGTTCTGCAAAATCTTCATCCTCTGGAATAGGAAACAGGCGTCGATACAAGTCAGCCATCGCTTGACGAAGCCTTCTGGTATTTGGCTGCATATCATCACGAAGGCGATTTCCTTCTTCAATGGACTCATTCCTGAACCACAATACGTCTCTACCCGGAATCACCCTCATATAGAGGTCTGAAATGTAGAGAGAATACTCATCCAATGTTTGCATGATATCAATAGCAAGTTTTCTTACAGCGGCATCTGTAATTTCTCTGACTTTATATTTCCACCGTCCGTTAGCAGCTTCTATTTCGTCCGCCAGTGTAATCTTAATCGGCACACCACAAGGGTCGTTCTCCATACAATAAATTAGCAGGTCTTTGTAATCCAGTTTCAGCTCCGCAATCGCAGGGATAGGACACTCTTCATGCACATCAGCCTTTGGCTCATCGTTTGCAGCATTCTCCGGACGGACAGATATGTCAACGGAATAAACGTTGATATCCCTCGTAATTGCCTTGCCAATATTACCTGTATATTCACGCGGGCCACCACCGGCTGGAGGACACCAATTATTATAGGTATTCTGACCCACTTTATTGTCTTTTCGATTTACAACCACATAGTGCCATACGCCAAGCAGGAATGCTGGCAGGCAGATATCACTAAGGTCGCCAAGTGCGGCCTTTTTTATTTTGTCTCCATTCTCAGAAATATAGAACTCCTCATTCGCACCGATGCTGTCGTCGGCCTGAATCAGCTCCATCAGCGCCTTAACCAAACGCACATCCTTCTTAGCGGCTGTACCGGTTTCTAAGAACTGCTCCACAAAGCCAACCATCGCGTTTAATGCGGAACCGTAGTCATTCTGGATTCTATTGTCAAATTCCTCAATCTCCGCCGTTTTGCCGAATGGTAAGTATTCGCCTTTCGACAGCTTGCAGGATTTGAAATCGTTTGTCTTTGTCTTGAGCGCATCTCCGGCGGGAGCAACGTAATCAGGATTGATAACCTTTATGAGGCCAATCAGAACATTTGGGTCTTTCAGTCCGTCGCTTTCACCCTTGTAGTGTTCACGCGCTTTTATTCTCTGACGGAGAGCTTGCAAGACCAGTATAAAGAATGTTCCACCGCTCAGACGCGGGTAATTACTGTTTGTCATAGATTGCCTCCGATTTACACATTTTGTCTCAGTTGTCCGTGGTCAGTGATTCGTGTCAACACCCAACAAACCCCACTAAACCCCATTATATCAAAAAACTATTTAATTATCAATGTCGCAAATGTGAACATTAGCGTAGTCAGGTTCTTTTTTTCTCGCAATCCCGAACCTTAAGAACCTTACGAACCATAGCACCCGACCTTGCGAACGATTGGATAGACCCTGTGAGTTAGTCGCAGGGTCTCTTTTTTACTCCTGCGCTGGCTCGCAAATAAGCCAACCAAAGGAGTAAAGAATTATGGCAATCAAAGAAAATGGTCAGAAGACCTACCGTATCTACCTCAAGTCCACCAAAGAATGGGTGGAGGTTCCTGAAGAGTTTTATCGTGAGCAGAAAAGCTACTGGGATGCCTTCCGCAAGAAAGCTCAGTATCACGGTCAGTGCATCTGCCCGAAGAGCAAGTTCTGGCTCTGTGACGGTGACTGCTTTAACTGCGAGTTCCGTCGTGCCGGAGACATGCTGTCCCTCGATTATGAAAATGAGAACGAGGACGGCGACACCTGCTCTCCGCTGGACAGTGTCCCTGACACGGCTCCGCTCATGGCAGACGTTGTGGCGGACAAGCTCCTGCTGGAGCAGCTGATTCAGCGTCTGCGTGAACTCGACCCGGAAGCCGACCTTATCCTCCAGATGCTCGGTGAGGAGAAATCCGACCGTTCCATCGCTGAGGAGCTTGGCAGACCGCAGCGTACCTTTGCCCGCCAGATGCAGCGCTACCGTAATGAGCTGCGTAAGGTGCGTGGCTGTTAAATAGGAAGGTACACCGTCTGGCTGCTGCATTTCCGGCAGCCAGATATTTTTTCTAAAAAATGCGGCTCAATCCGGTGGCTCATCTCCATTGGGAAGTGTAAGGCACAGAACAAACCGCCTTGCAGAATGGAGGTGAACACCGTGAAGCAGTCCTATTACAACGACCGCCGCAACGATGCAGAAGTGATTCAGGTCTTGACCGCAATCAGCGTCGTATCCGGCAGACTGGCAAGGAATATGAGTATCCTCGCCGCACAGAGACAAACCGAGGAAGGAGGAAAACACTATGAGCAGAATGAGCGATATGGCCGCGACCATCGAAGAGCTGCGCAGTGCCGCTGCTGCTATTAACGAGGCCGCTAACTGGCTGGCTCAGCAGTTCAGTGGTTCCGATGAAGCACCCGTCGAGGAGGCCAAGCCTGAAAAGAAGCCTGCCCTCACTCTGGAACAGGTACGAGCTGTCTTAGCAGAAAAGTCCCGCGCTGGGCACACCGCTGCTATCCGTACTCTGCTTCAGAAGTATGGTGCCAGCAAGCTCTCCGGCATCGACCCTCAGCACTATGAAGCCCTGCTTCAGGAAGTGGAGGTGCTGTGATGCCACCTAAAGGACATGCAATCCTCTCCGCATCGTCTTCGGAACGTTGGCTCCATTGCCCGCCTTCCGCAAGACTGTGCGAGACCTACGAGGACAAAGGTAGCGACTACGCTGCCGAAGGAACCGACGCTCACAGCCTTTGTGAGTACAAGCTCCGCAAGGCGCTGGGCATGGCGGTCAAAGACCCGACCGAACACCTCACTTGGTACAACGCCGAGATGGAGGACTGCGCCAACGGCTATGCAGCCTTCATCATGGAACAGGTGGAAGCCGCCAAGGAGACCTGCTCCGACCCGGTCGTCCTTATCGAACAGCGTGTGGACTTCTCCCGCTGGGTAGAACAGGGCTTCGGAACCGCCGACTGCATCATCATCGCTGACGGTACACTCCGCATCGTCGATTACAAGCACGGCCTTGGTGTTCTGGTCTCTTCTGAGGACAATCCCCAGATGAAGTGCTACGCCCTCGGTGCGCTGGAGCTGTTCGATGACATCTACGACATCGACAACGTCAGCATGACCATCTACCAGCCTCGCCGCCAGAACGTCAGCACCTTCGAGCTGGAAAAGGAAGCCCTGTACGCTTGGGCCGATGAAATCCTGAAGCCTACCGCTGAGCTGGCCTTTGCCGGTGATGGCAACTTCCTCTGTGGAGAATGGTGTGGTTTCTGTAAGGCCAAGCATGAATGCAGGGCCAGAGCGGAAGCAAACCTTCTTCTGGCACAGCACGACTTCAAGCTGCCGCCTCTGTTGGAGGATTCTGAAATCGAAGTCATCCTCTCCCGTGTGGACGAGCTTGTGGCGTGGGCCTCCGATATCAAGGAGTACGCTCTGCAGCAGGCAGTCAGCGGAAAGGAATGGCACGGTTTTAAGCTGGTCGAAGGCCGCTCGAACCGTAAGTACACAAATGAGACTGCTGTCATTCAGGCAGTCGAAGACGCAGGCTTTGACCCGTATGAGAAGAAGCTGCTCGGCATCACCGCGATGCAGAAGCTCCTCGGCAAGGCCCGCTTTGAAGAACTCCTTGCAGGCTTCATCGAAAAGCCGCAGGGCAAACCGACTCTCGTGCCGGAATCCGATAAGCGTCCGGCAATGAACACCGCAAAATCAGATTTTATGGAGGACAACTAATATGAGTAAGAATGTAAAAATGAGCAATCCCATGAAGGTTATCACTGGCCCGGACACCCGTTGGAGCTACGCCAACGTCTGGGAGCCTAAGAGCATCAACGGCGGCGCACCTAAGTACAGCGTCAGCCTCATCATCCCTAAGTCCGATACCAAGACCGTTGCTAAGGTCAAGGCTGCTATCGAGGCTGCTTACCATGAGGGCGAATCCAAGCTGAAGGGTAACGGTAAGTCCGTGCCTGCTCTCTCTGTCATCAAGACTCCGCTCCGCGATGGGGACCTTGAGAGGCCTGACGACGCAGCTTATGCGAACGCCTACTTCATCAATGCCAATGCGACCTCTGCTCCCGGCATCGTGGATGCTGACCTGAATCCTATCCTGACCCGCTCCGAGGTCTACTCCGGCGTGTACGGTCGTGCCAGCATCACCTTCTATGCCTTCAACAGCTCTGGCAACAAGGGCATCGCCTGCGGCCTGAACAACCTGCAGAAGGTGCGCGACGGTCAGCCTCTCGGCGGCAAGGCATCTGCTGAGTCCGACTTCGCAACGGACGAGGATGAGGATTTCCTCGACTAATCCCTGACCCAATCCACCAAGCTGGCGGTGGGGCCACTGCCGCCAGCACCATTTTGAAAATACGAGGTATGTTATGGAAAACATCGTGAATATCGCAAACAACATCGTCCTGTACACCGCGGCCTATACCTTCCTGTTCGTCATCTATGGCGTCACGTTCTATGCCTTGATTAAGGGCATCGTGAAAATCCTCACTGTTGCTTACCGACAGCTGAAGGCTGACTGGAAGGCATGGCATCCGGACAAGAAGGGCGACCAGTAAACCAAAGCAGGCGGCAGGGATTCGTTCTCTGCCGCTTGTGTCATTGAAAGGACTGATTCTATGAAAACACTCAGTATCGATATCGAGACCTACAGTGACGTTCCGCTCCAAAAGACCGGTGTCTACCGTTACTGCGAGTCTCCCAATTTTGAAATATTGCTCTTTGCCTACAGTGTCGATAACGCTCCGGTGGAAGTCGTTGACCTTGCCTGCGGCGAGAAAATTCCTGAAGAGGTGCTGGCAGCCTTGGAGGATGAGGCCGTTATCAAATGGGCCTTCAACGCTTCCTTTGAACGCATCTGCCTGTCTCGCTTCCTCGGCTATCCGACTGGTGAGTATCTCGACCCGGAGAGCTGGCGCTGCTCCATGATATGGTCTGCCACGATGGGTCTGCCGCTTTCCTTGGAAGGTGTCGGTGCAGTCCTCGGTCTGGAAAAGCAGAAGCTCACAGAGGGCAAAGAC
>ENA-ORMR01001448-ORMR01001448.1-human-gut-metagenome-genome-assembly--contig:-NODE-1448-length-18216-cov-3.773471_pt1 | contig 18216 bp, 25 predicted proteins | sample MGYA00242107_ERZ509003 | MGnify/ENA primary metagenome ERZ509003 (study PRJEB26280, sample SAMEA2338699) | human gut metagenome | biome: human gut; feature: human-associated habitat; material: faeces... | reverse complement strand
CTAAAAGCGGAAGCACTTTTTAATAAACCATATGGTTATTTGAATGGTCAAGAAGTTTGTATAGGCAGCAAATATAAAATTGGATCTAGTACCATTTCGGATACAGGGTGTGAAGCTTTGGCAGCATACAATGCACTTTATAGCTTAGGAACTACGGATGTAAAGTTGAGCGAAGTGATCTATATAATGGAGCAAAATGGTGTTTTGGTCAACAAGGGAAAATATGGAGGAAATCCATATTCACTTGATAGAGTTCTAGCAGAATACGATGTTAATTCAGAATTTGTGGATATAGATGAATGTACAAAGCAAGGAACATACATTTTCTCTTATGTAAATCAAGATTTATCTGATGGCACAAAAACCAAGTCTGTTCATACTGTTGCATCATATTATGATGGTGATACATATTTTGTATATAATGATGAGAATAATTCACTAGCTGTTGCAGAGTATGAAAACATATATGATGTTGCTCCTAATTATATTTGCGGTTTATATCTTACGAGGTAGGTGACTTTATGAATGGTAAGGCGATAAAAATTATTATTCCCATTTGTGCTACAATAGTTCTTCTGTTTTGCTCCTGCAAAACTTCTACTGATGATAATAAAGAGGCTCTTGCAAATGTCGGTTCAAGGTGGGAAGATGATACCGGAAGTATTTCATTTTCAATTTATCAGGAGATTTGGTATTTGGACTATGAAGATCTTACCGAGAATAAGAGGCTTTTGGCATTCGGAACTCTGTGCATTGGCAAAGAATCAATTCCTATTTCGGGGATTTATGACAATGGCACTATTGCTTTTTGCAAATTTGGACATTCAGTGGATTATACAGCTAATTCGAGAGATAATGTAGATTTATTTAAATTGAATTTCACTTCCAATAATCCAGATGAATTAGAGGCTATTGTTGTACCAATTGGTCATGGTAAGGATACAGCTTATTTTAATGATGGAGATGTCATTCGTTTTGTAAGAAAAAATGATGAAAAGGATGTTAATCCTATAAACTATCATATTTATGTTAGTATCTTTGATATCATGAACAGTGGAAAGAGTGGTTCTGACGTTAAGATATATAGAAAACTAATAGACCTTCTTAATCATGAAAATGAAGTGTTTATTATTGAGTGATTAATTTTAGATTAATTTTAATAAACGACCTAGAAAGTAAAAATTAAGAATAAGATATTAAAACTCATTATTATAATCAGAACAACAGCTATTAAATTTCTGTTATGTGCTATTTATGTTGTCCAAACTTTATGAAAAAAGTCATCAAAAACAGTGAATTCAAAAGCTGTAAAAATGGAGAATTAAGTTTTTACTCTTGCACTTTCTTTAACCGTATTTATTCAAAATAATTGCAATAATCACCTAATATCATTAGCTAACCCGGCTTGAAGTCTGCAAATTGCAGGCTTCAAGCCAGCAACTTACAATTCCAATAAGGGTAATTTGAGTATGATACCTATGGAAAGCTGACTGCGAGAACTGGCACTACTAAGACTCCTTTCCTTTACAATGGTAGAGATGGGGTTATGTATGAGGATGATACCGGGCTTATTTATATGAGAGCAAGGTACTATTCTCCCATTCTTAGACGGTTTGTTAATGCTGATGTTATTGCTGGTAGCATTGATAATTCTGCTACTCTTAACAGATATGCTTATTGCAATGGCAATCCAGTCTCTTATGCTGACCCATTTGGACTTAGCGCGGATGATGCTAGAGGAAATCAGTCCAATGGTGGAATTGATATAAGCAGTTGGTACACAGAAGACGTAAGCAATGCAATACACAATATTCTTGATATTGCAGGCTTTATCCCCGGATTCGGAGCGTTTTCTGATGCGCTGAACTCAATTGTATATGCACTTGAAGGCGACTGGTACAATGCCGGAATGTCCGCATTGGCGGTAATTCCTGGACTTGGCGACATGGCTAAAGGTTTTGAGAAAGCATCAAAGCTCTTTAGAAAGTCAGGCAAGATTTATAAGGCTTTAAATTCTGCAAGCAAATTTATCAGTAAAATCGATGACGTTCTTGATAGCATAGCAAGCATAAGCAAGGTTGACGATATTCTTGGATTTTCTGCAAAAAACGGCGACGAAGTAGTTGAACAACTTGCCAAGAATGTCGACATGGTTCCAAATTCTAAAGTTCTGCGTAAAAATATGATTGATGCTGGTATTAAGGTTCCAGATTATAATAATGCAGCTCATCATATTGTCGCTGGTAGAGCACCCGATGCAGAAGAAGCAAGACAAATTCTTAAAAAGTTTGGTATAGGCATTAATGATGCAAATAATGGTGTGTTCTTATCAACGGTAAAAGGAGTTGGTGGTACATATCATCCATCAATGCACACTATAGAATATTATGTTGGTGTCAACCAAAAACTTAGAGTTGCTTAAAGTGGAGATGATGTTATCACAATTCTTAATAAGATCGGTAAATCGCTGTAACATTATTCGGAGGCAATATATGAAATTATGGACAGTTGAATCTAAGTATGATAAATATATGTGTACAAGACCAGAGATACCATTCACATTTGAACAGCTACATATGTTCAATGGCACGAAACTATCTGATAATTGGGTTGTTCCCAAGCTTCTGATTTCTAAGGGCTCCAGCTATAAGAAATGCGATTTCCCGTATTTTTCGTGCGGTCTTCCGCTTGTAAGTAAAAAAGCTTTAGATATTCTTCTGCCGATTATAACGGATTCAGTTGAAATCCTCCCAATGGATGTAGAGGGCGAAATGTATTATGGGATTAACGTTTTAAGGGTATTAGACGTTGTTGATTATGATAAAACAGATCATTGGTTTTTACCGTCTGGGAAAATAATAGTTGAAAAATATGCTTTTCACAATTGTGATGAACTTTGGAAATATAATATTTTTAAGGTAACAGATAATACAATGACGTCAATTCCTTTTGTATCAGATATATTTAAAACAACAGTCGAAGAAAATAAGTTAAAGGGATTCAGCTTTAAACTTGTCTGTGATAGCGATATGTTTACGGATTAGGTCTGATTGGTGAGGAAAAAAGCGGCAGCTTTAAGACTTACCACTTTGACTACCGCGGAAGCACCGTTGCTATTACAAACTCTAATGGCACTGTGACCGATACTTTTGAGTATGATACCTATGGAAAGCTGACTGCGAGAACCGGCACTACTAAGACTCCTTTCCTTTACAATGGCAGAGATGGGGTTATTACTGAGGATGATACTGGCTTGATTTATATGCGAGCTAGGTACTATTCTCCCGAGTTACGCAGATTCATTAATGCAGATAAGGTTCATGGCGACATCACTAATGCGCTTACTCTTAACAGGTATGCTTATTGCAATGGTGACCCGGCTAATGGTGTGGATCCGCTGGGGTTGAGTATGGAGCGAAACGGAATTATATGGTATGACTCAGCCGATAAAGCGGCTTATGCCTTTGCTGTAGAATATAATAGAGAAAGCATGAAATCTGATACTGAAATAGGAACAAGTATTTATTCGCAAGTCTTCTATTGGTATGATGGCAAATATTATAACTCAACAGAAATGGGAAAGGAGTACGATGGAACGGGTTCTTTAACCGATTTCTATAAAAAGTTTCAACGTGTTAGATTGTACTATTATGACCATAACGTGACATATGGAATAACTTACCCTGAAAGTGGTCAAACGTATAAGGGTGTAAATATACTCCCCAGGAGAAAAATGGGCAGTCTCGAAGCTATGGTGCATACTCATGGTAATGCTACGAGCGGAGGCGAAAAGTATTTCTCTATAGCCGTCACTGATAATAACAATCAGGTTATTGAAAACCAATATTATGATTCCGGCGTGGCATATATGTATAAAACATACGGATTTAACGCATTTAATAGTGAGCATCCGAATGAATCACGTGGTATAGAACAATTTGTATTGTATTTAGTTACGCCTGATGGTGAATTAAGAAAGCTGATTCCAAAGGATCTAGGCATTTTCGACTCACCTAATGTTGACAACCCATTTGATGACAATACATATACAATACCGAGATATAACAAATAAATAATTCCAAGGAGGCGTCATTATGCTCACATCCCGCCATAGCTTCATCAAGTTCGCCTGTGCAATGCTTGCCATTATTATCACAATTCTCCTGCTGTTCAGTTCCTGCGGCGAGGCTAAATATAAATTCATCGATGACGGCGTTTTGCAGGCTCCTGATGGCACGATATATCGCAGATACGAAAATGCGGTCTACTTTTGTAGCACCATAACACTTGGAGATTTCCTCGGAAAGGTCAAGGGATACTGGGGCACAGCTGGCGACAAAAATTACAAAAAAGGCGTATATTCTGTGAATAGCGACGGTTCGGATGATTACATAGTTTTTCTTGAGGAAAAGCCTGTCGACCGCTACAAGAGCGGCGAGCCTCAGCGGAGCCAATGGCCTATATATGTCAAGGATGGTTGCGAGCTTAGTTTCAGGAACTGGGATAAGGTAGTTGACGTCACCTTAAGGTACGCAAGCCCTGAAACTCCTATGGGGGAAAATGGATGGACGCCACCTACAACCTATTATTTAAAGGAAGAATATAAGCCCTCAGATGCTATGAAAGCGCTGATAGGAGAGGAATACGTAAACGACCGCAAAGCCGACAATTCCAGAGTCTTCGGCAAAATCCACTATAAAATCGAAGGAATTGATTTGATTGATATTGCCTGCCATACAGAATTCAGTATAAGACACGGATGGTTAATGGTTGCTACCGATTTCTACGAATATCATATTAACTCTGAGGCATTCAGCATGTTTGAAATGCCGGAAAGTATGCTTGATTATATGCAACATCCGTTTTCTGAAGAGGAATTGGAGAGTTGGTGTGTAGAGCATCCTGATTAGCAGTTCAAAACGGTTGCGATAACCGACATAAACTGCAACATTAAAAAGCATTTGAGTATGACACCTATGGAAAGCTGAAAGATAGAACTGGCACTACTAAGACTCCTTTCCTTTACAATGGTAGAGATGGGGTTATTACTGAGGATGATACCGGGCTTTATTACATGAGAGCTAGGTATTATTCCCCCATGTTACGCAGATTCATTAATGCTGATAAGGTTCATGGCGATATTTCTAATGCGCTTACTCTTAACAGATATGCCTTCTGCAATGGTGACCCCGCTAATGGTGTGGATCCGTTGGGACTAAAAGGCGTAGATGCAAGAGGCGGTGTTGTTGGCGGAATAGTCGGAAGCTCGATGGCATCAAGTAGAATTAATGAAACAATTAAAGCACCATATGGATATGCATATGTACGATGCAAAAACGGATACAAAATGATTCCATATAAGGACGTTGTTTCTCATGGAATAAACGATGGGGATTTGTGGTTTAATACAAAAGGGGAAGCGGCATTCTATTTTGCATATTTATATAATGGAAAAAGTATTTCTGAAGATATTGAATATGCTGCAACTATTTATTCCAAAAAGGCATATCTGTACAATAATATGTACTATAGTGTTCTTGATTTGGCGAAGCTGCATGCTGACGGAGAGATTGCCTCTATGAAACAGTTTTATATAGATTCACATACAGCTAATACAAAAAGAACGATATATCTACGGCTGTGTTTTCTGTTGTTGTTGCGAAATTCAAGGATAGGCTCATACTGTTCTACCGTCATGTAAACGAAAGGTTCATATTCGCAGAGAAGCAGGTTGTATTTTTCACGCAGTTCCTTTTCACTAAGGGATGAAACAATACCGTATTTCTCTGTGCCGATGAAATTGCTATACTCCAATTTGAAGTCAATTACTTTGCACTCTGCCTTAAAAGCCTGTTCAAGTTCAAATCTGTTTTTGGTTGTCATTATGTTTTCCTCCGAATTTTTGAAATTTGATTTTGGTTAAAGTCAAATTTCAATCCGGGGGATCACGGCAACCGTGTACCGTACTACGGCTGACAAAAAAAGAAGGGGCGCTTCTGCGTGTTGCAAAAGCACCCCGGTTAAGGAATATGTAGGTCAAAATAAAAACCCCCGTAAATTAGTCTTTAGAGCTTTTGCCCCTAAAGGCTAACTTACGGGTGTCGTTTGAAAGTCGTTTGAGAGTCGCACGAAAGTCAAATTACCCCCGTTTGCGTCGCACGAGAGTCAAATGAGAAAAAGAGGTGTCGCACGAAAGTCGCATGGGGTGTCGCACGAGAGTCAAATGGTCATATTTCGACAAAATTTCTTGCTGTTTCCCAGACGCTCCAACTTGTGTGGTTTCTGTGTAAGCTGCGTCTCGACCTACTCCTTTTCAGCTCAGAGCTGTTCAAGGGCTTTTTGTTTTGCTATGTTTCGTGACCTCTTTTTGAAAATGGGAATAAAAAAAGACCGTCAACTTTTCGCACATTGCGACCAGTCAACGGTCAGTTTTTCAGTATTCTTTACAAGATTTTTGCTTTGGATGGTTTTTCGGAATTATACATCACCTGCACACTGCTCCCAATCTTCGGAACAGGGTCTCCGGCGTTAATTCATTTTCTCTTTGTGTATGCCTTTCCATCAACGGTGTATTCAATCTTAATAATGTAAGGGAACTCCGCACCATCCAATGCGTGCATTCTCATAGGTTTTCTGTTGACTTTCATCCACCACTGCTTTGTTGCGGCAATCACGGTTCCTGTTGTTTGCTTATCCATAAAATATCCTCCTTGGACTTCTTTAGAAATAGAATAGTTCTTCAAATTTTTTATCTAAGGCTATGCACAAAACCAACGCCAGCTTTGCAGTTGGATTAAATTGCCCTGTTTCGATAGAACTAATCGTGTTGCGAGATACACCGACCAAATCTGCCAGTTGTTGTTGAGATAAGCCTTTTTCGCTACGGCACTCTTTGAGATTGTTTTTCAATATCAGCTTTTCATTCATAATCACACCACGCTTCTAATTACAAGAGCAACAGCGAAAGTAACAGCAAAGACAATTTCAATAATGCCCCAAATCAGATTTCTACGGCTTTTCAATTTTTTGAACAACACAATGTTGCCACTTCCTTGCATTGCAAAATATACAAGCCAACCAACTAATCCGATTTCAGGAATATGGAAAAGCAACTCACTTGCAAATACTAATACTGCACATATAATTGCACCTACAAGCATTCCAACTCTTGAAGCTGTTCCATAAGCCATCATTTCACGCTCGTCATGTTTGCCTTCGTTTTCTTCTCGGCTCATTTTGAGAATTTCATCTTTGTTCATAATAGACCTCCTTTAGCCAAGTTTTCTTGGCACAACTATATTATACTTACGCCAAGTTTTCTTGTCAATAGATTTTGAGAAAAAGTTACAATTCGTTCAAGAAATTCTGAACGCCCGAACATTTTTCGTCCGGGCGTTCTCGGTATCGATCATAAATCAGTTCAAACATCACAATCGCTTCTGCCTCCACCTTGCAAGCGCTCATCATAAATCATTCAATCTTAATCAAACAGTTGTCCATACGGAAGTGATTCATCTTTGCAGATGAACTTCTGGAGCGTATCAAATTCTTCCGAGGTCAACCTGCATTTTGCTTTTTCTATCTCCCTCTTGGCGAGAGCCACAACACCGGAATGATAGATTGAATACACGAGCCAATACTGTGCTTTTACGTTTTCGGGCACAAGGTTTAGTGCCTGGGTAGCAAAGTGATGAATACCGTCATAATCTTCAAACCGTGCAAAAATGGAAAGAAGCTCATCGACCATAGCGATGTACTTCATCTTATAATCTGTTGCTATGCTGACAATCCAATGGTCATCACAGGCAGCTCCTAAAACGTGCCCTTTATACAGCTTGATGGCGTGTTTCAAGGAGTGAACTTTTTGCGGGATGGGAATATCCTGCTGCACCTGCTTCCACAGCTTCTCAAACTTTTGAAGATCGCTCATTACGTTCGCTGACGGACTTAATCTATAGCCGTTTGGCGTATATTCTATGAGCTTGCTCTTGCAGATCGGCTCAAACGACTTTCTAAAGCGGTATATATAACCACGAATGTTCTTATTGATTGTGTCGATGTCGGAACCATCTTCCGGGTACAAGGCATCGGCAATAGCTAATGCGGAGTGAGATGTTTTTCTGTTGAGCATGATGTAAGCAACGGCACGGCTGCTCTTGGGAGAGTTAAAATCCTGTTCTTTCCACACGCCTGCTGATGTTGTGATTTCGATACCTCCGAAGAAGTTGATAATTACATCGTTGTCGGTCTTGATTTCATCCGGCGTAAGAGCCATTCTGACTCTTTCCATAGTGTTTTTCTGTGCAATGGCACGATGAAGAACGTAAGCAAGGATATTGAGAGTGCTTGTCCGATTGTTATACCTTTTGAGATTACGTACAACAAGAAAACCCATAGGCTTGGGTCCAAACGGTACAGCCATAACCGAATTTACTTCAAGCCGCTTGTAGACTTGGTACTCTTTGGGAGAAGTTTTGGCAATGTCCTCAACATCTGAAAAGATGATGGGCGTCTGCTTTTTGATTGCTTCGACAATACTTGGCATAACCATAAGGTTCTCAAATTCCTGTAGCTTCTCCAACTTCTTCACAGTTGGATCGGTATTATACCACCATCCGGTAGCCCAAATGTTGAGTTCCAAGTCAATCTCAATAACGCCCGCCCAATCTGCGTCATAAAATGCACACGCTGCTGCAAGTGCCTTCTTCGCAATTTCTCCGGGGTCATCGTTGGTATGTAACCCCGATTCCAGTTCGCTGATGGTCTTTTCCTGTTCAATGCAATATGTAATGTACTCATTGTCGTACTTGGAAAGCTCCTGCGGAACAGACGGGGGATGTGTATCTTGCGGTTTCTCAATTCTCTTAATGAAACCGCCGAAAAAATTAGCCATAACGCTATTTCCTCCTTATATTGTTTTGTTTTCCAATATTATACAAGAAAAAGACTGCGAAACTTCGGGAAATATGCCGAACGTCTCACAGTCTTATCATTTTTTTGAAAGTCGGCTCATATCATTACTATTTGTCTTTATTCAGCCGACGGGTATTGCTTATTACGAGCATCAGATCGTCATCGTCGAGCTTCTTGAGTTCTTCGATGGCAGATTGCAGTAATAAAGGGTTATCTGCTGCATCGTTGAAAAATTGGCTTGGGGTAATTCCAAAGTAATCACAAATTTCAAGGAACTCTGCCATGGGAGGCAAAGATTTACCGGAAGAAATATTGTATATGTAACTGCGGCTATGACCAAGATCATAGCTCATTTTGTACTCGGATACACCTTTTTGTATCCTTAACTGCGTAATCCTATCACGAATAAACTTAGTGTCCACTTGCCTCACCACCTCTCCGCTATATATTGTAGGCGAAAAGGCAGTTTTACTAACCCAAGTGCTTACGCTTAATTCGACAGGATACTACAGAATTTTACGCTTTTTGCGAAAAATATATGGAAACAGCGTATTTGCATTGCTTTTGTTGGGGTTATATCCAGAGGTTCAGCGTTTATGCTTTGCATACTGCGAGACAAATATGGTTAAGTGCCGCAAAGACGCAAAAAAGGATACCGCCGTCATTGGCGGTATCCTTTTAACTTTCAGTTTCTCTTGTACTTGTCCATTTCAAGCAGAATGCGGTATAGGTGCTCCTGCTCATCTTTGGTTTTTGCGGAGAGAAATTCATAACACTCAAGGGGTATATCCCTGGTTTCAGCCTCCTGCCCGCCAAGCTTCTCAAAGAGCTTTGACAAAGACACATTCAAAGCGGCAGCGATCTTTTCAATACTTTCAAGCGTTGCGTTCTTCTCGCCACGTTCGAGCTGACCGATGTAAGTCGGGTGGCACCCGGACATTTCAGCGAGCTTCTCTTGGCTCAACCCTTGTCTTGTTCTGTAATTTCTGATTCGCTGACCTACTGATTTTGCAATTTCGCTCATAACCTTATCCATCCTTTTTGCATTATATATAGTCTATAAATATTCAAACAAAATTTCCACAGACTATTGATATTCTTTCTTGTTTGTGCTATACTATAAATCTATATTATGCAACTTTTTGTGCTTATAGTATTTGGATAAGGCGACAACAAGCCATGTCTAATTGAAAATTGTTTCTTATATGACCGCTATACACATACTTAACATGATAAGGGCTGCGACGACCCGCTATATGCGGTAAGAACCGGCTCAGTTACCCGTAAGGGATTTAGAGGATAGCCGAGTCATTGAGAAAGCCCACCGGACATGATTTGTTCGGTGGGCATTTTTAATAAGGAGCATATTTTGATATGAACATTTTTACGGTGTCCTTCTTCGGACATAGGATGATCGACCGTCCTTTTCTCATCGAGCAGAGACTTGAAAGTCTGATACGTCGGTTGATAAATACGAAGGAGTATGTGGACTTCATCGTGGGTCGTAGCGGCGACTTCGATCAGTACGCATCTTCTGCCGTGTTGCGTGTAAGAAAAGCCGTAGGCGACCACAACAGCTCTCTTACATTGGTATTGCCGTATCCTACCGCCGAGTATCTGAATAATCAAGAATCATTTGAGGACTATTACAGTTATGTCGAGGTCTCCGATGCGGCATCTGCAGCACACCATAAGGCGGCATTTCAAATCCGCAATCGTGAAATGGTTGATCGCTCTGATCTTATCGTGTGTTGTATCGAACGAGAAAGCGGCGGTGCTTGGCAGACAGTAAAGTATGCTCTGGAGCAAGGAAAAACGGTTATCAACCTTGCGAACGAGGATGAATCTGTAAACTTATTATAACAAATGCGCCAGAACCATTGCGAACGCAATGTTTTTGTGGTATAATAAGATGAAAACATTTGGAATACTGAAATACCGGAGGTAAACACAATGGCTATCAGTTATAAAAAACTTTGGAAACTTCTCATTGACCGTGATATGAAAAAGAAAGACCTTATGGCACTTGCCGGTGTCAGCCAATCGTCGATCACTAAGATGGGACACAATGATAATGTCAACACCGAAGTGTTGGTGAGAATTTGTTTGGCTCTTAACTGTGATCTTGGCGACATCGCAGAGATTGTCTTGCCAGAGGACAATGTGTAAGAGTAACTAAACTTGAATAGATCGAACTAATACATAACAATAAGGAGGCAATGAAAATGGGAAACAATGAAAATAAGAATGATAAAAAGCAGCCTAAATATATGGCTTATGGAATGTGTTTTGGCATGATTGCGGGTAGCGTGGTTATGAGCATCTTGGCGATGTTTGGACAATTTGTGTGGGGCGGTTTAGCTGTTGGACTTGGACTTATGATAGGTATGATTGTTGGATTGATAATTTCTAAAAAGAAATAAATAATTTGAAATTTGGCAAAGGAGCGATATTTCATGAAGAAAATAGGATTAGGCATTGCGATTCTCTTGTTTGCGATTGTTTTAGAAGTTTCATGGTCAGGCAGTTTTGCATACATCACTACAGGCATAGGACTGATAGGTTTGATTTTTGCTATTGTAGGTTTTATAAGTAAAGAGGATAAGTGAAATCCAATTCGATAAAGGAGAACAGTTGTGAAAAGACAATTACAAGGTATTGCGATTATTTTATTTAGTATTTTATTGACGGTTACTTTCAATAGTGTTGGTTGGAAATATGTATTTGACCTTAGTTTGTATTGGGCTCATATCTTTATGATCACGGGGATTGTAGGACTTGTTATGGTGTTTGTCCCAGAACATAAAGACGAATGATAACTAAATTCATTTGACAAAGGAGGGACGCACTGTTGAAAGAAGTTATTTTGAGCCATGATAGTGAAGCAATAATCTACATCGTTCCAGATGAAGTCGCTGATAATCTGGACAAATATTGTTGGGATTTTGCTGCTGATTGGGTGTGGCACGGACCAGAAAAAAAACGTTTTCTGCATGAGTTTGGTAACGGGCAACTTGGAGCAGTATTTGGTGCTCCCGACTTCATTGATTACCTAAACCGATGGGCATTCCCTGAACAAAATTCTAAACTTATTAAGAGATTGGGATGCTATGGCTACGAAATCCCAGAGGAATATAAAGACTATCCAAAATACAATTTCTAACTTACGAAAAGGAGGTTAATATATTGAAATTGGTTGATTTGTATGATATAATATATTAGTCTCAAATATATTTTGTTTGTTGAAATGATATGCAATGGATTGTTACAATTTTTTCTAAGTTAGATGAAACTGAATCAGAAAAAATAGGCAGTTGTGATTTTTGGGTTAAGGAGAAGTAAAATGAATATAAATATTAATAAGCAATTTACAGAAGAAAATATTTTTGGAAACCCTTACAATTATTCTCTTAATGAAATGATTACTGTAATGGGAGAAGAGCGAGCAAAGAGTTTTTTTAAAACATTATATAAAGCTCCGCCTAAGTCTCAAAATCAAACGATTAAGATTAAGGATATTTATAGCGGTGGAGATACTCGCAAGTATGTTTTTCAACTGAAAGACAACTATTGTATTGAAACTGTATGTATAAAACGAAAAACAGGGACAACCGTGTGTGTAAGCACGATGGTTGGATGTCCAGTTGGCTGTGTATTTTGCGAATCTGGAAGTAATGGTTTCATTAGAAATCTAACTCCTGCCGAAATTGTTCAACAAATCGTGCTGTTAAAAGAAAAAGTCAATAGAATCGTTTTTATGGGAATGGGCGAGCCTCTATTGAATTATGACAATTTAATAAAATCAATACACATACTACGGGATAGAAATGGACTTAATTTTCCTACAGATGGCATCACAGTATCTACTGTTGGACCGCTAAATCAATTAAAAAAGCTTCGTGAGGAACATCTAAAAATTCAATTGACACTTTCATTGCATGCAACTGATCAAAGAACGAGAGATGCTGTTATTCCGCATATGAAGGGGCAAGGAGTTAACGAAGTAGTTGAATCTGTTTTATCGTATGCAGAACGTCATAATCGCAAAATAACAATTGCATATTTGTTGATCCCTGGGTTCAATGATAGAAATTGTGATGTTCGCCAACTTGGTCGGTGGTTTAGAGGAAAGAATGTTTTAATAAATGTGTTGCAATATAACGAAACAAAGTGCGGCAAGATTCAACGTCCTAATAAGCAACAACTTGTTGCTTTTAAAGCAAGATTAGAGGAGGCCGGCTTAGAAGTTAAATTGAGAGAATCTCGAGGCAACAACATTAAAGCTGCTTGCGGTCAGTTGGTTAGCGAACACAACAAAAAAAGTATTGATGAACTATCGAATGTTAATTTGCACAATGGTCGTCCCTCCAACTCTATTACTGGAAAACGTCCAACCACAAATAAACAAAGAAATTCGTTTGAAGGTAAGCCTCAAAAACGACACCCGTTCGCAAAGAGGAAAGAGGGAAATGAGTAAATACATATAATTTGAAATGGGTAGTCCTTTTATATTAATCTCTGTCCGAGATAAGTATTGGTGAATAAAAATATTCCTATAGGTAGGATAATTATCGACAAAGAAATTTTCTCTGGAGTGGGAAAAGCAGACCAAAGTATGCTATAATGCAATAAAATAGTTATACAAACTTGAATTTGAGGAGGTGATAAGATGACAGCATATATGAGATTAAGATAATACCGCGAGTTGTGTTGCGGTACATCCGTATTACATAACTCGCTTTCGGGCAAGAATGTAATAATGGAGGATGTCATGAATAAAATTATTAGATTTAATGACAGCGAAAAGCTTTTTCGTTGTCCAATATGTAAACGAAAGTTAAAGATGGTAGGCAATAGTTTGCTGTGTAGTAATAAGCATTGTTTCGATATTTCTAAATTAGGATATGTGAATTTTGCATTAAATCAAAAGCAATCTAAGCATTATAGCAGAACTTCTTTTGAAAGCAGAATGGATATTTTAGAAAAGGGATACTATTCACATATTCTTACGGAGATAACACATATATTGAGCAAGCTTGAAAACATAACAACTATTCTTGATGTCGGATGTGGTGAAGGATATTATTCTAGAAAAATCAAAGAACTATTTCAAGCAGATATAGTTGCTTTTGATATTTCAAAAGATGCCATTTCCCTTGCTTCAAAAAGAGACGGTAGTAAGTCTATAAAGTGGTTTGTGGGTGATTTGGAAAATATGCCAATTAGAGACCACTCAGTAGACTGTATACTGGACATATTTACACCAGCTAATTATTTGGAGTTCAATAGAGTTCTGACGGATAGCGGCTATATTGTAAAGGTTATTCCTGGGAATAAACATCTGATGGAGTTCAGAAACATTGCAAAAGAACATTTGAAAAATCAAGAGTATTCCAATGAGAATGTGATTAACTTATTCAAGAAGCAGTATTCTGTTATTTACCAAAAAAGAGTTTCAGAATCATATGAAATGCCGTTAGAGGATATTAAAATTTTTGCAGACATGACCCCACTGCTCTTCCATGTAGATAAAACTGAGATTGATTTCAAAAAGCTAAAAACTTTGACGATTGATGCAGAGATATTTGTGGGAAGTCTATAACGCTTGAAACTTTCAGTTTGACGGAGCAACAAATTCCAATTTGTTGAACTGAATAGCACATACTGACCGATAGGAACAAGGATGAAATATACCTTGTTCCTTTTCGTTTACCCAGGGCATTCATAGAAAATGAATAAACAGGTCAGTTATGCATACCAACACTTATCTCGGACAGAGACTTATATTAAGGATTGCCCATTTTTATGGTGATCTATATGAAAAAGAACGCTTTTATTTTTGTTAGTATTAGCTTTTTGTGTGTTACATTCTTTACCTTGCTCCCGTTACTATACTCCTTTGGTATGACTTTTTTTAGCGGGCGTGGAAATGAATTGGTTTTTTCCGGTTTTGATAACTATACTAGGATATGAAGACAAAAATTGAAAAAGCCAAACAGCGCATCAAGGAACTCGATATGTTAATTGAGCGTATCTATGAGGACAATGTGCTTGGCAAGCTTTCAGACAACCGTTTCTATCGTATGTCTGCCAATTACGAAAACGAGCAAAAAGAATTGCTCGCCGCAGTTGAACGCGACGAGCAGAAAGTCAGAGAAGCCGAACACGAGAAAATAAATCTTAATGTTTTTCTTACGGCGATACGTGAGTGCACTGACTTAAAAGAATTAACACCCACGATTGTAAACACATTGATTAAGCGGATAACAATGTACGACATGTCACTATACGATGGTAATTTATGAATTGAAAACACTTCGGCTACTGCTTTAAAATAATAGATACTGTTCGAATAATGATACTCAATGGACTCTACATCTTTTAGATCAAAATCCGAAATCAATGCAGCTGCCAACTCGATAGAGTCGATATCATGATTTAGCCCTTTATTAACAAAAATATATTTAATAACAGCCTGCGGTAAATCTAAACACTCTCCGAGATATAAGATCAGAAATATATATTCAATTGAAAGATGACGGTTCCATAGCTGATCAATGCAGAGAATAGTTGATTCATATTTTTGAGAAACTTTTATTAAATCACTGAAATCTGCTAAGGACATCAATGAAAGCCACTCTTTGGTTTGTTTGCTCAAGTTACAGTTACAACTATATAGGAAATCAGGAAATTCCATATTTTGCATTTCTGACATATAATCCTTAAAACATCGATTCCACAAATCAAGTTCAGTTAGTTTTTCGATATATATGGTCATCTTGTCTATGCACCCTTAACACATTATCCGCACCGATACAAAGCCTTTCTATGTTTGCAAAATTCCCGATGCATTGTAGCATAGCTGTATTCTTGGTATTGCTTTATATGTTCCGTCTTTTGATGTTGTGTTGCGTGGGCTTTATCGTACTGTTTGTTTCCTCAAAGTTAAAGCGTGTCAGTACGTCGTATGTAGCTACGGTTGGAATCGTTGTTGTTCCGTCTGCAATTTATTATTTTATCGGTATTTCTCCTTTGAAAATTATATCAACAACCGTTCCCGTATCAGCGACGAGCTTACTGCTGAACACACAAGGAGCTTTAAGCGGAATTGTAATTGTTGGGCTGATAATGATAGGAATAGCTGTGATTTGTGCTTGCCTCGTCAGAAAACAGCAATCCTCAAACTGAAAACATAAATATTTCATAAAGGTTTACGATTTCTCAGTAATTCGCGGAACACGGAGAGATAGCGAAACATACTTGGCAAGCAATGCACGGCGGTACCCACTCGTGCAAAATTTATAAGCCCCTGCCGAAGCAGGAGCTTATAAATCGCTTGTCTGGGAAACATCCCCGAACCCCTTTAACACAGATTTCATCAGTGGCTACGCATCGTTCCGACGCTAAATTGAGCACGATCATTCACGACCGTGCTCTTTTTCTTTGCGCTTCTCTCGTTCCTCAAGATCACGCAATTCTTCGTAATTTGCCGTGTGTACGGTAAGGTCTCTCAGCTCATCACGAACTTTCTTGAGTTCGGCATACGCTTCCTTTTTCGCAGTTAGCAGGTTGGCAAATTCCACTTGCAGGCTCTTGACGGTCGGGAGCTTCTTCACTCCCATTTCATCAAAAGCCTTTTTCGCCGCTTTGTGGATGATGATGTCTGCCTCGTGTTCCTCCAAAAACTTTTTAGAGTAACCGGACTTCCGGTAGGCAACATACACATCCCTCGTTTTGGAATAATTGACGATATGGGTCTTTAAGACATTGATCTCGGCAAGACGGTTTTGAGCTTCTGTGATTTTCGCAGAAAGCTCTTTTTCTTTTGCCGACAATTCTGACTTGCGCTCTGCCATCGCCTCATAGCTGAATCCGTGCTCATCCATATAGAGCTTGGTTTTCGCCATTCGCTTTAGGTTCTCAACCGTAGCCCAACGACGATAGCCCTCACCCTTACCGGCGGCAAGTTTGGCTTGAATGTCGATAATGCTTTGCGGTCTGTTTGCATCCCACACCATTCTGTGTTTCTTGGGCTGATGGACTTTTTGACCTTTAAGGATCGCACGAATCGCATCCTCGGAATACTCATCACCCAAAGTGTACATACGGATATTTTGCTTGAAGTCAGCATGAGTGAAAGTGAGATGCTTTCCTTTTTTGATTTTGAACCCTTGTTCAGCAAGCAGAACAAGGAACGCATCGAAGTCATGGGGCTTCTGCTCCAGGGCTTCATCAATGGCAATTCGCAAAAGCTCACGATGCGACGGTTTACCCTTAAAGCCATGCCACTTGTTATAAGCGGAGCTGCCACGTTGCGGATTTGTAATTACCGACAACTGATGCTCGGTACAGATCAGATCGCTGAGCCTTGCTACGGCTTTGCTTGAATTTCTGAAATTGCGAAACTTCCGTTTGCAATCAAGCGTAACGGCGTTCCAATAGATGTGATTGTGAATTTACCACGCTCTGACCCACATCGAATACACCCATGACGATGTTCCAAGTGTTTGTTACGATAAGGACAGCACACGCCGTCTTAAAAATCCACTTGAAGAACATCCATGTATCCACATCACCGTGCATATTGTTTTTGTCCGAGACCATCTGGATCAGCTCCATTGTCATTACGAACGCAAGTATGACACCGGCTATCGGGATGATGACGTTATCCGAGAGTGTTCGTATCATGTTATAGATTGTGCCGTTCCACGCTTGGGGAGTTGCACCGACCTGTCCTGCAATATCACCGACTTGGCTGTTCACGCTGTCGAACATACCGGAGAGATTACTGACGATGCCGCCGACTAATACTTCTTTTAGCCATTCAGCAATCGAATCAAGAATTTTGCCCATAGGCGGTCAATCCCTCCTTTCCGGCTCCCACCCATATTACAGAGTGGGAGCCATTCGTTTTACTTTTGGGATACATTCTTGTCGGTATTAGCCGAACAAACCGGTGAGCAGAGGTACGAGGGTGATGCCGATGAGGGCAACGCCGCCGCCCGCCATGAGCTGCTTCATGCCCTGGGACTTCGCACCGGGGTTATCGTTGCCGTAACCTTCGAGCAGGTTGATTACACCCCAAATGCCGAGACCGGCACCCAGAGCGATAACGAGAGTCTGAAGAACGCCAACTGCAGAGTTAAAAAATTCCATATAGTTTCCTCCTTGAAATGAAATAGGGGCTGGATGCTATGCTCCAACCCCGTGTGGTTTTGGTTTGTTGAGTTGTGTTGTCGGTCTGCGGATTAACCGAAAAGACCGGTGAGCAGAGGCACGAGGGTAATGCCGATGAGGGCAACG
>ENA-ORMR01001446-ORMR01001446.1-human-gut-metagenome-genome-assembly--contig:-NODE-1446-length-18231-cov-3.608055_pt1 | contig 18231 bp, 15 predicted proteins | sample MGYA00242107_ERZ509003 | MGnify/ENA primary metagenome ERZ509003 (study PRJEB26280, sample SAMEA2338699) | human gut metagenome | biome: human gut; feature: human-associated habitat; material: faeces... | reverse complement strand
TGGGTCCTTGCCCACCTGCCAGTTTTGTATCGGAGAATGGAGGGAGCTGCCGGAGACAGATTCCCCGGAGAAGGTATTTTAGTTTTATAAATTGATTAGATCATGCGGAAACAGTAAGACTTGGGAGGGATACAGTTGGCAAAAATATTACTGGAAATGAAAAATATTACCAAGACATTCCCTGGCGTAAAAGCGCTTGATAATGTAAATCTGCAAGTGGAGGAAGGGGAGATCCATGCACTGGTAGGAGAAAATGGTGCTGGAAAATCCACACTTATGAATGTACTGAGTGGTATATACCCTTATGGAACCTATGAAGGGGATATTATTTACGATGGTGAGGTCTGTAAATTCAATGCCATTAAGGACAGTGAGGAAAAAGGGATTGTTATTATACATCAGGAGCTGGCCCTGATTCCTTATATGACAATTGGGGAAAATATGTTCCTCGGAAATGAACGGGGACATAAATATAAAATTAACTGGAATGAGACAAATGCGCGGGCGGCAGAACTGCTTAAGACAATAGGACTCCGTGAAAGCCCGCAGACATTGATCAAGGATATCGGAGTAGGAAAGCAGCAGCTGGTAGAAATTGCAAAGGCGCTGGCCAAGAATGCAAAGCTGCTGATTCTGGATGAGCCTACTGCATCTTTAAATGAGACAGATTCCAAGGCACTTCTGGATCTGATGCTTCAGCTGAAGGAGCAGGGAATGACGTCCATCATCATTTCCCATAAGCTGAATGAGGTTTCTTATGTGGCTGACAAGATCACGGTGATCAGGGACGGTTCCACGATAGAAACACTGGATAAGAGGGTGGATAAGATCTCAGAGGGACGGATCATTAAGGGAATGGTAGGACGTGAGATCTCCGACCGCTTCCCGAAGAGAGAGCCGCATATTGGTGATATCCGGATGGAGGTAAAGCACTGGAATGTATATCATCCGCTGTATTCAGAACGGAAGGTGGTGGATGATGTCAGCCTCAATGTGAGAAGGGGAGAGGTTGTAGGAATCTCAGGACTGATGGGCGCAGGAAGAACAGAGCTTGCCATGAGTCTGTTTGGAAAGAGCTATGGAGATAACATCAGCGGAGAATTATATATCAATGGAAAGGAAGTCCATCTGAACAACGTACAGGAAGCGATCAGGAACAGGCTCGCCTATGTTACGGAGGACAGAAAGGGAAATGGACTGATCCTGAGCAATCCGATCAAGATCAATACTACACTTTCCAATCTGGATGCGGTCAGCAGCCATACTGTGATCGATAAGGATAAAGAATATAATGTGGCAGTTGACTACAAAGAAAAGCTGAAAACAAAATGTCCGACGGTAGAACAGAATGTTGGAAACCTGAGCGGCGGCAATCAGCAGAAAGTACTTCTTGCAAAATGGATGTTTGCAGATCCTGATATTCTGATACTGGATGAACCGACAAGAGGAATTGACGTTGGTGCAAAATATGAGATCTATTGCATCATCAATCAACTGGTGGCAGAAGGAAAATCCGTCATCATGATTTCTTCAGAGCTTCCGGAGATTCTGGGCATGTGCGACAGGATCTATATTATGAACGAAGGGAAAATGGTTGGAGAGCTGGCGGGAAGTGAGGCAACACAGGAACTGATCATGTCTCATATTCTTGGCACAGCAGGAAAGGAGCAGACAGCATGAGTAAAATAAAATCTGTGGATTTTGTTAAAAAATATACAATGATAATCGTACTGATCATAGTAACAGCGTTTTTTGCCTGGAGAACAGGAGGAGCGATCCTGCTGCCAATGAATGTCAGCAGTCTGATCTCCCAGAATGCCTATGTATTTATCCTGGCAACAGGTATGCTGCTCTGTATCCTGACAGGTGGCAACATTGATCTTTCCGTTGGTTCCGTTGTCTGCTTCGTCGGTGCGATCGGTGCCATGCTGATGGTAAATATGAAGATGAATATGTGGCTGGCTATCCTGGTCATGTTTGCAGTAGGAACACTGATCGGTGCATTCCAGGGCTTCTGGATCGCCTATGTCAGGATCCCTCCCTTTATTGTAACACTGGCCGGCATGCTTGCCTTCCGTGGCTTAAGCAATGTTGTACTGGATGGTATGACGGTATCCATTAAGGATTGTACAACCTTTGTAAATCTGTTTGGCGGCGGTGCTGACTGCTACATACCGGATTTCTTCGGAAGTGGTTCTCTGAATATGACCTGTATTTTTGCCGGTGTTCTGGCAGCAGCGATCTACATTTCCATCCAGATTAAGGAAAGAATGGATAAGGTAAAGAAGGGCTATGAGGTAGAAGGTCTTATTACTGCTATTATGAAAATGGTGATCATCACAGCTGTCATCCTTGCTTTTACCTACAGACTGGCACAGCATAAGGGTATCCCGAGCGTCCTGATCTGGGTGCTGATCGTTATCATGGTGTATGGTTATATTACCTCCAATACAACAGTAGGACGTTACTTCTATGCAGTGGGAGGAAACGAGAAGGCAACAAAGCTTTCCGGTATCAATACAAATAAGGTTTATTTCCTGGCATATATGAACATGGGGTTTTTGGCAGCTCTTGCCGGAATGGTAACAATCGCACGTATGACATCCGCACAGCCCACTTATGGACAGAACTATGAAATGGATGCGATCGGCTCCTGCTTTATCGGCGGTGCTTCTGCATACGGCGGAACAGGAACAGTTCCCGGTGTTATTGTTGGTGCGGTGCTGATGGGTGTGATCAACCTTGGTATGTCCCTGATGGGTGTAGACCAGAATATGCAGAAGGTAGTAAAAGGTCTTGTACTTCTGGCAGCAGTTATTTTCGATGTAGTATCCAAACGTGGTGGAAAATTAATTGCCAAAAATTAATTTCTGCATATCTAATCAAAGAGGGCCGGGTGCATATGCACTTTATGGCCCTTTTTGGGTATGAAAGCGGCGCCGATATTGCCGGCATATTTACAGGAGGAAGTAATTGTGAAGAAAAGAGAAAAAAAGGAAAAGAAAATAAGGAGAACGGGGAAGAAGCGGGGGATCGGACTGGAAATGAAGATCATGCTGCTGATTCTTCTGTTTGCAGCTGCAGCCTTTGGCTGTATTTTTATCCTGGTAAATAAGCTGCAGTCAATAACTAATGTCAGCAATGAGATCGTAACAAAGCAGGTGACAGAGCAGGAGCAGATATCCGGACTTTCCAGAGAATTTACCTATATTAACGGGCAGGTACTGACGCATGTCATGACGACCAATAATGTGACCATGGAGGAGCTGAAGGCAAAGATCCTGGCAGAAATGGATCAGATGGATACACAGATGGATGCATTTTCAAAATGTCTTTCTGAAAATGACCAGAGAAGGAATGCCTTCCAGTCCGCATACAATGAGTATGCGAAATACAGGAGAACAGTAGAAAGTCTGCTGGAAACCAGTGCAGCGAACAAGACGCAGGCATATGTATCGGCTACCTCCAATCTGCCGATGTTTAATGAGAGTATAGAAGCCTGCATGGATGAAATGCTTGAGATCACGGAGACACAGATGGATATTGCCCATGCGGGCATGGAGGAGAGGGCAGAAAGTGTACCAGGAATTGTTGCGGTGGCGTCACTGATCCTTGCCCTGACAATGCTGCTGATCATGATCGGGATCAAGCTCTGGGTGATCAATCCTGTAAAGGGCGCTACAAAGCAGGTAGATGAGCTGGTGGAAGGAATCCGGAATAATGAAGGGGATATCACCAGACGGATCCGGGTAAGGTCACGGGATGAAATCGGCAGACTTTCCATGGCGATCAATGATCTGGTTTCCCAGATGCAGGAAATTATCGAAGCACTCCAAAACGGATGCAGAAGGATGCAGGAGACACAGACAGGTATTTCCGCATGCGTGGAAAAGGTAAATGAAAGTGCGGCGAACACGACACAGAATCTGACAAGGCTTTCCGGAGGAATGGAAAAGGTATCCGGAGCCGTACAGGAGGTAAAGGAGGATACGCTTCTTCTTGGACAGACTGTGGAGGGAATGAAGCAGGTTGCAGAAGAAGGCAGCAGCTATGCGGCCGGTATTAAGGGAAAAGCAGGGGAAATGAAGGAGGTGGCTCTGGCAAGTAAGAAAGAGGCCACTAGTATGCTTTCCGAGATCAATACGGCGGTGAACAGCTCGATCGAAAGCAGTCAGCAGATCCATAAAATAACCAAGCTGACAGGGGATATCCTCGGGATCGCCGGCACAACAAATCTGCTGGCACTGAATGCATCCATAGAGGCAGCAAGGGCAGGAGAGGCAGGAAAGGGATTTGCTGTTGTAGCAGAGGAGATCAGAAACCTGGCGGACAGTTCAAGAGAATCGGCAAACCATATCAAGGAGATCAGTGACAGGGTAGTAGAGAGTGTACAGGAGCTTTCCGAAAATGCAACAAGGCTGCTTACCTTTGTCAATACAAAGGTGCTTGCCGATTATGATACACTGGAGAATACAGGGAAAAATTATCATGAAGCAGCAGATCATGTAGATGAAATGATGGCAGATGTAAGAGAGCAGATCGGCAGGATACAGGAAAGTCTGCAGCATGTCAATACAGCAAATGACAGTATAGAAAAGACCGTAAATGACAGTAACGGGATGCTTTCTGTGGTTCAGGAAAATAATCACGGAATGGAAGAAGAAATGCAGGAAATTTCTTCTTCCATTGAAGATATGTCAGGAGTAGTGGATCAGCTTCAGGACAGTATCCGGTGCTTTAAATGATCTCTGTGAATAGGGAGGCGCCGGTCACAGTCATGATACCGGCGCTTATCTCCCCCACATTCGATATAAGGTCAATTATCAAGGCAAATCCACCTCCTGCAGAATGAGAAAAATTTCTGCAGGGGGTTAATCTTTTATAACCCAAAACCGATATAAACTACAAGAAACCGTTAAATATGAAATTGTGACCATGTCGAACAGACATCAGGGAAGCACAGGGAGGTGTACACAATGACAATTGAACCACTAAGCAGTGCCATGACTTATCAGGCACAGAATACACAACAGGCAAAGCCTGTACAGAAGGCTGTAGAAAACACGGACGTTTCCACTACAGCAGAACAGACCGTCAGTTTTGATCCGACAACCGCGAAGATTAAAGAGGTCGATGAGAAGAATGGACAGGGAACCGAGACGAACAATCAGGGAACCCCGGAACAACAGACACCGACGAAGGAACAGATCAAGAAGGCTGTCGAACAGCTCAATAAGAATATGTCCCATTCCGAAGCAGTATTCGGAATTCATGAGGCAACGAACCGTGTTACGATCAAGATTGTAGATAAGGATACCCATAAAGTAATTAAAGAGCTTCCGCCGGAGAAGACCCTTGACATGATTGCCAAGGTATGGGAACTGGCAGGAATCCTCGTAGACGAGAAGAGATAACAGGAAGGAGGAATCGAATATGGCAATGCGTATGACCGGAATGTATTCCGGAATGGATACCGAAAGGATCATCCAGGAGCTCGTTTCTGCCAAGAGAACGAAGGTCGATGATGTTAAAAAGAAGCAGACCAAGCTGGAGTGGAAGCAGGATGCCTGGAAGGATTTAAATACGAAGCTTAAGAACCTTCAGAGCAAGTACATCAGTAATATGCGCTTCGCTTCTTCTTATATGAAGAAGACAACTGCAGTGTCGAACAGCAGTGCTGTCAGCGTGATTACAGGTGAGAATGCGGTGAACGGTGTACAGTCCCTGGAGGTAAGGCAGCTTGCAAAGACCGGTTATTTAACCGGTGCACAGATAAAAGCATCCGGCAGCGGAAGCCTTACCGCACTGTCCAAGTTAAGTGATCTTGCCGGCAGTGATGGCATCGGGAATGGCGGACAGATCAGCATTAAGGCCGGAGATAAGGATCTCACTCTGGATGTGACGGCAGATACCACAATTTCAGATGTATTGACGAAGCTTAAGGAAGCAGGACTCAATGCAAACTTCGATGAGAAGCAGCAGAGGTTCTTTATCAGTGCCAAGACCTCCGGTGCGTCCAATGACTTCAGCATTACAGCAGCAGGAAGCAACGGACAGGCAGCGTTAAAGGCACTGGGGATTCAGCTTAATCCGGACGGAGATCCGACAGCAGAGGGGTATGCGAAGAAGATCGACGGACAGGATGCAACGATCGAGTTAAACGGTGCGACATTTACCAACAATACCAATGTGTTTGAAATTAACGGACTGACCTTTACTGCACTCAGCGAGACCAAGGCAGGGGAAGCAGTCACCATTACCACACAGGATGATACCGATGGAATCTATGATATGATCAAGGGCTTCCTCAAGGAGTACAATTCCATCATGAATGAGATGGATAAGCTCTACAATGCGGCTTCTGCATCCAAGTATGAACCTCTTACCGATGATGAAAAGGATGCCATGTCTGATACAGAGGTAGAGAAGTATGAGAAGAAAATCAAAGATTCCCTGCTTCGCCGGGACTCTACACTTTCCACTATCCGCAGCAAGCTTACCTCTGTAATGAGCAGTGGAACAACGGTAGATGGCAAGCAGATGCACTTAAGTGATTTCGGAATTGATACACTGAGCTATTTTACTGCAGCAGAGAATGAGAAGAATGCTTATCACATCGATGGAGATCCGGATGATGAGAATACCTCCGGCAATGCCGATAAGCTGAAATCCATGATCGCTTCCGATCCGGATACCGTCGTATCCTTCTTCAGCAGCTTACATAAGGAACTGTATTCTACGATGGATGGTCTTTCCAAGGCAGTAGAGGGCTACCGCAGCTATGGCAGCTTCTATGATGACAAGAAGATGAAGTCCGACTATTCAGACTACACCACGAAGATTGCCGAAATGGAAAAGAAGCTGAATGCTTACGAAGATAAGTGGTACAGTAAGTTTAGTAAGATGGAAACCGCTCTTGCAAAGATGCAGTCCAATGCAAGTGCGATCACAGGATTACTGGGAGGTTCATGATATGGCAATACCGGCAGCGTATGCACAGTATAATAACAGTAAGGTTCTGACGGCATCGCCGGCAGAGCTGACACTGATGCTCTATGAGGGCGCCATTAAGTTCTGTAACATTGCGATTATGGCAATTGAGAAGAAGGATATTGAGAAGAGCCATATTAATATTGTGAAGGTAGAGAATATCATTAATTACCTGCAGAGTACACTGGATACGAAATATCCGGTTTCTGAGGATTATGACCGGATCTATACTTACCTGCAGCAGCGTCTGGCACAGGCGAATATCCGGAAGGATCCGGAAATTCTCGAAGAGGTATGTGAACATCTTCGTTCCGTGAGGGACACCTGGAAGGAAGTAATGGCGAAGAACCAACATAAAGGAGCTGAATAATGGACAATTACTTATCCGTATTAGAAGACAGCCTGAAAAAGAAATTACAGATCCTGGACGAACTCACGGACTACACGATGCAGCAGCAGGAGCTGCTTAAGGTGGAGGAGCTGGATTATGAGGCTTTTGACCGTCTGGTAGATCAGAAGGAGCCGCTCATTCAGAAGATTATGGAGCTGGATCAGGGATTTGAGACTGTCTATGACCGGATTAAGGAACAGCTTCTTGGCAATAAGGAGCAGTATGCTGCACAGATCAGAGCCCTGCAGTCCCTTATCGGAGAACTCACGGATAAGAGTGTGAAGCTGCAGACCATGGAGCAGCGGAATAAGTCTGCCGTAGAGCAGCAGTTCCGTAAGTCCCGTGAGAAGATCCGCCAGGGACGCCAGAACAAACAGGCGGCACTGAATTATTACAAGAACATGAATAATGCCAATTATGTGCCACCACAGTTTCTGGATGATAAGAAATAACTATTTACAGTTAATAAATATACGAAAAACAGAAAACAAAAAATGCCCAAAAATTTTTCAAAACAGGGTTAAGTATTTCGGATACACTCCGATATATAATACAAATAAAACAAAACAAATTGCTAAGACAAACAGTTTTGTTTTAGAAAGCGCAGAGCATCTTTCGAAGGCGTACGATTTCAAAAGAAATCTGCACAATAAATAAAACAATCACTGCAGGGAAGCAGTGAACAATTTCAAGGAGGAATGAATTATGGTAGTACAACACAATCTTACAGCTATGAACTCTAACAGAATGTTAGGTGTTACAACAAAGACACAGGCTAAGTCCACAGAGAAGTTATCTTCCGGATACAAGATCAACCGTGCAGCAGACGATGCAGCAGGACTTTCCATCAGTGAGAAGATGAGAAAGCAGATCAGAGGTCTGACACAGGCTTCTTCCAACGCACAGGATGGTATTTCTGCAGTGCAGACTGCTGAAGGCGCACTGAACGAAGTTCAGGATATGCTTCAGAGAATGAATGAGTTGGCTGTTAAGTCTGCAAATGGAACTAATTCTGAAACAGATAGGGATTATATTCAGAATGAAATTGATCAGTTAACTACGGAAATTGATCGTGTATCTGAGACAACTAAATTCAATGAAACTTATCTGTTAAAGGGTGACCAGAATGCAACTAAGGATTATACGTATACCTATAATACGGCTACTGGTAAGGCTGCTGAAGTTAAGTTGCCGACTACAGACTCTAACAATGGTAATAAATTAACTGTAACTTTTGATCCTGCAACAGCTTCTGGTGAGGCACAGAACGAAGTAGCTAAATTGATTAGAGATCAGGGATTTAGTGTTACTTCTTCTAGTGAAAAGAATGCAACAGATCCTGCTAAGTTTGATAATTCTATCACACTTAAGCTTAATGGAACAGAAAAGTATAAGGTTGTTGAACAAACAGCAGGAAGTGTTTATGAAATTCAGGATAATACTGGAAAGAAAATTGCAAGTATTAACTTAACAGTTAATAATGGTGGTACAGTAGGTGTAGGTCAGACAGATAAGTTTACTAAGGTCGGTACAGAAACAATTACTGCAAGTTCAGCTACAGCTGGATATGGTAATGGCGAGACGATGAAGTATTATGACAAAGATGGTAATGGAATTCCGGAGAATGCATTAGATAGTTACTTTACTTCAAGTACAAATGCGGCTGGAACAACAATTACTACATCTGCGAGATCTGATGCTAAAAATGTGTATGATGCATTAGGAAATAAGCTTACGCCTGATAGCACGCTTGTGACTGCAAAGCAGGATTTAACGGGTGCTTTATCATTAACACTTCATGTTGGTGCTGATGCAACTTCTAACAATCAGATTTCTGTTAATTTGGATGCTATGTCTGCTAAAGGTCTAGGAGTAAATGGTTTGAAGGTTGATGGCGCAGATGATACCAATGCTCGTGATGCTATTGAAACTATTAAAGAAGCAATCCAGAAAGTATCCACCCAGCGTTCTGCTCTCGGTGCAGTTCAGAACCGTCTTGAGCACACGATCAACAACCTTGACAACGTAGTTGAGAACACCACCAGTGCAGAAAGCCAGATCCGTGATACCGATATGGCTACTGAGATGGTTAAGTACTCCAACAACAATATCCTGGCTCAGGCAGGTCAGGCAATGTTGGCTCAGGCTAACCAGTCCAATCAGGGTGTTCTGTCTCTGTTACAGTAAGCAGCACTACGTCAGATTAGGTTCTGACATTGACAGAGTGAAGAGCTTGTATACTACTAAAGAAAAGGGCGGTACAGTTTGTACCGCCCTTTTTCTGCATGTCTGAATTATCATAAATAAATAAATTTTCCATGAAAATAAACGAAAAACTATTGAAATTCACTAAAATATCTGCTATGCTAATTTTATTAATCAGATGAGCATAAGAAGAAATTGCGATCAATCATCTATATTTTCTAATTCAAATAAAGGCACTTATATCGTGCAGATATCACATTTTAACAATTGTAACAGTTCAGGTAAGCCCATTCATAAGCTGCCGGATTGCATAGATTGGCTAATAAACAGAGGTGTTTTTCGGCAACTTATTTTATGCCGGGCATCCATCCTATAAGAATGATGGAACTGTTACCTGTAATTTATGATGGATCGATATGCACATTTATTCAAAGAAACCTAGGAGGTAATTGCAATCATGACGGGTCGTAACTTTTTTGAAGAAAACAGAGAAAAATACAAAAGTCAGAACGGAGATCGGGAGGAGTACAATATGTGTCAGGCATTGCGGGAAATAAGAGAGGATTTTTTTAATGAGGGTAAAGCAGAAGGAAGAGCAGAGGGAAGAGCAGAAGGAATAAAAGAAGGAAGAGAAGAGGGACACCAAGCAGGAATAAAGGAAGGTCGTGAAGAAGAGCGGGAAGCAGGAATCAGACGGTTAATTGAAGACAACCTTGAAGAAAAGAAAACCAAAGAGATCATTATTCAGAAACTGATTCGCTGGTTTTCTATGGATGAGCAGACAGCACAGTTGTATTTGGATAAGTATGCAGACTCAGAGAACGAGAAGGAGGAGATTTATGGGGAAATATGATACATGTATGCAGGAGTATCTGCAGAATAAGCAGTACTTTGCAGATTTATTTAATGGCTGCTTCTTTCATGGGAGACCGGTGATCTGTGCCAGTGAACTGACAGAAGCCTCGGAAGGATATGTGGTGGATCAGGATAACACCATTACATCTGAAAAGCCCCTGGCTGCCGTGAAGGTGAAGAAGGGCGGGGATGAGGATTGTTTTCAATGCTCCGTGGATAGGACTCTCGATCAGGCAACCGTTTCTGATGCCGCTGGAACAGAAATTCAGATTGAGAAGAGCAGACCCCGGCCGGGAAGAAGAAAAAACACGAAAACGAAGTTGATGAGAGATGTTAAGATGCAGTTACGTTCCGGAACCGTCTTGCAGGTGCTTGCTGTTGAGAACCAGAGTTATATTAATTATGGAATGCCTGTACGGATCATGGGATATGATGCGGCAGAATATAATCGTCAGATGAAAGAACGCAGACAACGGGTGAGTGCTTTGTGGAAGCAGGTGGAAAGCTCCGGACAGTATGATTCGCTTGCTATTCCGGTTACTTATGCAGAGTATATGTCAGGAATTCTGAAAACAGACCGGCTGCATCCGGTGTATACGATCTGCCTCTATAGTGGGACGGAAACCTGGGACGGTCCCAGAACGCTGTCGGATATGATGGAGTTTCGTGCAGAGACGGATCCACTAAAGGAATATTTTTCTGACTATCCGGCCAATTTATTCTGTGTAAATGAGCAGAAAGAATTTGAATACTTTCATACTGAATTACGGGAGCTGCTTCGGGCGATGAATTACCGGAAGGATAAGAGGAAATTTCTTAGTCTGGAGAAGGATGAACGATATGCACATTTATCCAAAGAAACCTGGGAGGCGATTGCAACCATGACGGGCCGTAGCTTTTTTGAAGAAAACAGAGAAACATATAAAAGTCAGAACGGAGATCAGGAGGAGTACAATATGTGTCAGGCATTGCGGGAAATAAGAGAGGACTTTTTTAATGAGGGAAGAGCAGAAGGAAGAGCAGAAGGAAGAGCAGAGGGTAAAGCAGAAGGAAGAGAAGAAGGAAGAGCAGAGGGAAGAGCAGAAGGAAGAGCAGAAGGAAGAGCAGAAGGAAGAGAAGAGGGACACGAAGCTGGAATAAAGGAAGGTCGTGAAGAAGAACGGGAAGCGGGAATCAGACGGTTAATTGAAGACAACCTTGAAGAAAAGAAAACCAAGGAGATCATTATTCAGAAATTGATTCGTTGGTTTTCTATGGATGAGCAGACAGCACAGCTGTATTTGGATAAGTATGCAGACTCGGCAGAGGAAATGGTGCTCGATTGATAAAAATGGTTTACCATGTCTCAATATAGGGTTATAATGAAATAACACAATGGATATACGACAGTCAAGGGGAAAGAGGAATTACAGGAATGACCATTTACATCTGTGATGATTCTAAAAGTGACCTGCTGCGGCTGAACCATCATCTGCAGGAGTATCTGTCACATCAGGATCAGAAGATTACGATAGAATCCTTTCAATCCGGAGAAGAGCTTCTTCGGCGATATGAGGAAACCATGGAGAAGCCATAACTTATCTTTCTGGATATCTATATGGATGATCCGGATGGTATGAGTGTGGCGCATACACTGCGTGAGGAGCATTATGAGGGCGGACTGATTTTTACGACAAGCTCGATGGAGCATGCCATGGACAGCTATAATGTAGATGCCCTGTATTATCTGCAAAAGCCCTATGACCATGAGGATTTCATGAATGCCATCCGCCGCTGCACATCCATCTTTGAAGGAACCTCGAAGCAGTACCGGATCAATGTGCAGGGGAAGGAGCTGCAGATTCCGCTGAGGGATATTCTGTATTTTGAAACAGGCCGCCATGTGACACTGATCCATACGCTTACCGATACCATTTCCATAACGAAAGTTCTGTCCGAGGTCTGCGAAGACTTTGAACAGAATCCGGAGTTCCTTAAGGTGGGACGCAGTTATCTCATTAACCGTCTGTATGTCCGGAATGTGGACCCGGCAGAGATTGAAATGATGAACTCAGCGGTGATTCCGATCCCGGTCCGGCTTCAAAGAGAGATCCGGCAGCAGCTTAAGGAAGACAGGTTCTCAAAGACGTAACGACATGCTCCCATAGATCCAGTGTATCCGGAAAGAGAGCCATCAGGGTATCCTTCTGGTGAGCCCTGGATGCCATTTCCAGTTGATAAAATTTCTCTCCAAGCTCCATGTGCCCGATTCCACGGGACTCGCCCTTTAGCTGGTGAGCCAGATTGGTGAAGGCATCAAATTGGCTGCCTTCGGAGAGATTTTTCCTGCGTGTAAGCAATAAATCCCTTTTAACATCATATTCTTCTGTAAAGCACTTCAATACTTCCAGATAAAAGCTCCAGTCATTGCCGGCATAGGACAGTCCCTTTGCTACATCAATCCCCATGCGGGAAAGCTGCCCGGTAAGGATTGCGTCACCTGTTGCGGGAACATTTTCGGCAGCTGCTTTTGCTTTATAAGAAATCCCGGTTTCTTTCCGGATATTTTCAATATTTTCATCGGCGAACCGGATGAGATTTTTGGGAAGATATTGATAAATAATCGCTTCCAACTGCTTTCCTTCGACCGGCTTTTCGAGAAAATCATCAAATCCCTCTTTAAGATAAACATCCCGTGCACCCGGATAGGCATTGGTGATAACGGCAATGACCTTGCTGTCTGTACAGAGATGTCCGCTGCGCTTTTTCATAATATGAAGTGTTTCGATTCCATCGAGCTCCGGCATGAGATGATCCATAAAGATCAGGTCAAAATGACCGGCGGCAATGGCATTTAAGCATTCTTTTCCGCTTTCTGCAAGGGTGACCTGTACCTGCAGGTATTTTAAGAGCCCCTGGAAGACAAAGCGGTTCATCTGATTATCATCGACTACCAGAATCCTTGCCTCTGGCGCGGTAAAGCGGGGAGGCGCAGGAGAGAGCGTTTCCGGATCTTCCCCGTCTTCTTCCGAAAACCGGGAAAAGCCTCCAAGCTCTGCAGGATCTGCAATCTGCTGGAGCAGCTCAAAGGAAAAGATCGAACCCACACCGTACTCGCTGTCAATCATTAATTCACTTCCCATCTGCTGCAATAGCTGGCTGGCAATCGAAAGACCAAGCCCTGCACCTTCTATATTCCGATTGCGCTTCTCATCCACACGGCAGAAGGCATTGGTGAGATGGTCAATGTCTTCCTTACGGATTCCGATGCCGGAGTCCTCGACCGACACAGTAATGGCTACAGAAGCTCCATGACGTTCTTTCTGGGAAATACATAAACGGACATAGCCTTCATTGGTATATTTCACCGCATTCGTCAGCAGATTAAACAGAATCTGCTGGAATTTCAGATCGTCACCAATCAGTTTTACGGGAAGATGTTCATCAATAAAGATCTCCAGACGGAGATTTTTGTTGTTTGTCTGCAGCCGGATGACATCCAGCGTATTGCTTAACAGCTTACCCGTTTCATACGTAACAGGCTGCAGCTTCTGGTTTCCCTGTTCCATACGGGAATAATCAAGAATGTTGTTCACAAGAGATAACAGGAGGTTGCCGGATTTCTTGATGTTTGCGGCATATACACGGATCTGCGGTTCGCCGGATTCACGCATAATCATCTCGTTCATACCTAACACGGCATGAATCGGGGTGCGGATTTCATGGGACATATTGGCAATAAAGGTGCTCTTGGCGAGATTTGCCTCTTCTGCCTTACGTGCCATTTCATTCAGCTCCTGAATATGGAGCTGCTGGTTGGTATCATCGGTTATTTCGATGAGGTAGCCTTGAATGTGGCTTTGTTTTCCCATGGTAAAATAACTGAGCCGGCATTTGAGAATGCGGTCATTTCTGGTATAATAACGGGTTTTACCGGTACTGGAACCAAAATGGGTTACCCAGTCACCGAATTCCTTATAAAGAAATTCCTCTTTTGGGGGAATCTTATGATCCATCAGGAGACGTTCAAGCTCCGGAAAATATTTTCTGGCGACGTCATTGCTTCCGATGTATTTTCCATGGCGGCTGAACGATACATAGCCATATTCGCGGCGTTCCTCACGGATGTGTTCGGCATTAATGGACAGATCATAGAGATTTGTTCTGCGGAACAGCACAAATAAAAGCACCATATTCAGCACATAGGCAAAGGGAAGAAGCTGGATTTCGCATGCGGTCAAGCTTTCGATGGCATAAACCGCCATACAGAACAGCTCCGTGGCTAGAAGGAAAAAGGTATTGACATAGGAAACCTTATTCCTGTTTCGGAATGCGTAGACCATAACACCAAGATCAATGAGGACATAAATAACAATCAGACAGGTATAAAGAATATGTGCCGGTCCGTCCTGTGTGATGAGGAAGGTGACACCATGACGCCGGACAATGGAGACATTGCTGTAATAAATGGTGCTGTAGCCGCCGGTATAGGCAAGCCCCAGAACTACAAATCCGGCAATGGACATGGCAGTAACCATAAAGGCCGGAACCTTGATCCGGCAGAACTGGGCAACCGCAAGGAACATAAATAAGGTAAGGAAGGTTCCGTCCAGATAGGCAATCCGGTTTGCTAAAAGAGCCTCCTCCAGATTGTGTGACATGGCAAGCTGCCAGTAACCGAAGTTGACAATTGCGGTAGTCATGGTAGAAAGTACGTGATAATTTCCGCGATACTGGCTGGTTGCGGCGAGAGTCAGAATTAACAACAAAACAGAGAATGCAAAGGCTGCAAAATACAAAGCGACCATGAAAAAGTTTCCCTCCTCATTTTCCTGCGTATACTGGTATAATACAAAAAGGGAGTACAATTACTCCCTTTTTGTATATGTGGTTTACAGATAAGCTGTGAAATAATTCTGCATTACTGAATAATTACATATAATTATATGCTTATGTGCTTAATTACATTGCATCAACAACAGAGTCAAGAACCTCTAACAGAGCAAGAATGGAATCATTTAATACTTCAGCATCCTCTTCTGTGATGGTGTCCTGGGAGATTTCACCCATCTGGGTCATAATATCCTGAGTTTCGTTCAGAGCTGCTTCGATGTCGTCGTTCTGTTCTACTTCGTCAGACATATAAGCGTCTGATACAGCATCATAGGCTTCGGATAATGCAGCAAAGTTGTCCTGTAAGGTGGCGAAGGATTCATCGGAGCATCCCTCGGAAGCTGCGTCAGCAGAACCGTCTGTTTCAGTCATACCATCAACGAGTAAGGATAAAGCATCTAAAATGTCAAGCATTGCGGAATTCAGAGTTTCAGCATCTTCTTCGGTAATGGTATCCTGGGAGATTTCACCCATCTCATTGATTACATCTGCAGCCTGGTTCATTACATCCTCGATGGAATCGTCAGCTTCAATCTCATCGCTTTCATACAGATCCTTAACAGCGTTGTAAGCTTCTACCATGCTTGCGTAATTGTCCTGTAAAGCGGAGAAGGTTTCATCGGAACACATTCCGTCTGCTGCGGAATCCTCTGCGGTATCCTCTTCCTCTACAACTTCCTCAGCTGCGGTGTCGGTGCTGGTCTCTTCAGAGCCGCCGCCACATGCGGTAAGCATGGACATTACCATAGCTCCTGTCAATAATACTGCTAATAACTTCTTTTTCATAATAAATTTCTCTCCTTTTCTTTTCGATTGCCGCCCCTAACGGCACTTTTTGCATTTTAACCGCATTATCAGGAAAAAGCAAGGGCATCTGCCAAATTGTAATCAAAAGTGCCAGATTGTGTAACAGTTCAGCCATGCAGAAATGATTGTATAAGATGACCGTGGGAGCTTGCTCACGAAGGACAGCTTATACAATCATTTCTATAGGGCAGACGCCCGACATGAAATAAGGTGCCGGAAAGTAAGTATCTTTGTCGGCTAAACTGTATAATCCGGCAGCTTATGAATGAGCATGGCTGAACGTTTACACAGCTTGTAAACCATAAACCCAGATAGATATCGACAATTTCCGGAGCGCTTTTTTATAGTTTCCCAACCACTGCTATGCTATAAACATCATAGAAGAGGAGAGAACTTTATGAAAAAAACATATGTAACAGACATGACAGTAGGAAAGCCTTTGGGATTACTGGTATCCTTTATGCTTCCGTTATTAATAGGAAATATCTTTCAGCAGTTGTATAATATTGTGGATTCTATCATTGTAGGACAATATGTCGGTGCGGATGCGCTTGCTGCCGTTGGTGCAACGGGATCCCTGAATTTCCTGATCTTCTCCCTGTGCGGAGGTATGGCGAACGGTACCGGTGTGGTTATTTCCCAGCATTTTGGCGCAGGAAAGAACGATCAGGTGAAGAACACCATCATCAACGCGGCTTATATCATGCTGTTCTGTGCGGTCCTGATGGGAGGCATTGGCGTCATTTTTGCAAGAAAGATTCTGATCTTTTTAAATACACCGGATAACATTCTGGACAGCTCGACCTTATATATGACGATCATCTGCTGTGGAATTCTGGGTGTGAGCCTTTACAATGCGGTATCTGCTATCCTGCGTGCGGTAGGAGATTCCAAGACACCGTTGTATTTTCTGATGGTATCGAGTGTGGTTAATATTGTACTGGACTTATTGTTTATCCGTGGCTTTTCCTGGGGTGTGGCAGGCGCTGCGTTAGCAACCATTATTGCGCAGCTGATCTCCGGTATCGGAAGCCTGATTTTCGCTCTGGTAAAGAATCCGTTCTTCAGGATTGAAAAGAAATACCGTTCCCTGAACCGTGGAATTATCTGGCAGTGTATCCGTATGGGTGTGCCGCTGGCCTTTCAGAGCTCACTGATTGCGATTTCCTGTGTGGCACTGCAGAGCGTTGTGAATACCTTTGGATCAGTCGTGGTTGCTGCCTTTACTGCTACAAGCAGGATTGAACAGCTGGTACAGCAGCCTTACAATTCCCTGGGTATGTCGGTTTCTACCTATACCGGACAGAACATCGGTGCCGGTCAGCTGGAGCGTGTGAAAAAGGGTTACCGGATAGCATTCCTTTTAATGGCTGTCTTTTCCTTTACCATGCTTCCGCTTGCACAGTTCTTTGGCAATCCGATCATGCGCCTGTTTGTCAGTGAGCCTGAGGTTATTGAAATGGGAGCGCATGCCTTAAAGCTTACGAGCTGGTTTTACCTGCCGCTTGGCATGATTTATATTACGAGAGGCCTGTTAAACGGAGCCGGAGATGCAGCCTTTGCGTTTATGAATGGAATCATCGAAATGATGGGAAGAATCTGCTTTGCAAAGCCGTTAACCCTGATCCCGCAGGTCGGAGTCTGGGGCGTATGGCTGGCAACTGCCTTTACCTGGCTGCTGACCGGAGTACTCACGTTTCTGCGGTATTTACAGGGTAAGTGGAAGAAGCATGTTACTCCAAAGGAGACCGGGCAGGAGGAGCTTGTTGAGGTCTGATCAGAGGATCCGGTTAAGTTCGCAATAATATGATGAGCATCAGTAAGGGGGATCGCTTATGGCGGTCCTCCTGTTTTGATTCTATAAAGCAAAAGCTCCGCAGGGATGTGCAGCTCGCAGAGAAGAAATTCGCTGCTTTGCAACACTGTGTGCGCGAAGAATTTGTAAGCGAATTCTTTAATAATCAGGAAAACAATTCTGTACATTCCTCTTACAAATCGTTATTATGTAACTATTCAGAGCCATGCAAATTATGACAAGATGGACGTCGAATGCTCACATTCGTAAGGACATTTGGCATAATTTATATGGCGAAGTAACCACATGAGGTAAA